>JADMIO010830260.1_pt1 | contig 15027 bp, 12 predicted proteins | sample 8958161 | NCBI WGS metagenome assembly JADMIO01 (sample SAMN16585339, study PRJNA669376) | soil metagenome | isolation source: Crop rotation soil | place: USA: Cullars Rotation, Alabama | collected 2011 | reverse complement strand
CGCGACAACTTGTCCACGTGGAATTCTAAGCTTAGGATCCCAATGTGCTGGAAAGGGAGGAGCGATGCAGCGCCGGCGCGCCACGCCGTGACGATGACATGCGGATCCTCATCCCACGTCTCGCCTTTCCGGTACGTCTTGAGATGAAAGACCAGCGCGTTGAGTCCCGCCAGCACCAGGAACAGGAGCTTGGCGATGAAGAACACGTTCTGGTAGTAGCGCAGCGGATCGACCAGAAACAGCAGAATCCCGGTGCCCATGCTTGGGACGAACGCGCCCATCTGCCATCGGAACAGTCGCTGCTGGATCTGCGCGACCGGCACGTGCCGGAACGCCAAGCCGACAAGGCGCAGATCCATCATCATCACGAGACCGGCAAAGATGACGATGAAGGCGACGTGCGACGTCTCGATCAGCGGGTAGCCGTACGGCGACTCGCGGAGCGCAGTCGTCCAGGCGAGTCCTTCGAGCCACGCAAAGGTGGGGACGATCGAGGGCATGCAGACGGTGTCGCGCCTTACTGTGGTTCGGCGCCGTCGTTGGGACCGCCGACCGAACCGATATAGAAGCTGCGTCCGCCTTTCAGTATCAGCGTCCGGCCGTTGGCGAGCCCGGGATCGGCCTTGCCCTGATAGCCCTTGACCGTGGCGGTCATGCCATCGGTGAAGTCAGCCTTCTTCAGCCCATGGCGGGTCAACTGGCTCGGCGCCGCGGTTTCGATCATCCAGTGCTTCACCTTGCCGCCCGGCTCCTTGGTGTCCAGGTAAATCCAGCCGTGAGGGTTCGACCATTCCACCCTGGTCACGACGCCATTCAGCGTCAAAGGCTTGGTCGGGTCGTACTGCGCCGCGAACGCGTGATGCGCCTGTGCCGGCTGGACGGAGCACAGCGCTCCGGCGACGAGCAGGACGAGAATGATGTTCCTCTTCATAGGATGCCTCCAACCACAAATCGCGACGCGCGTCAGCGAGCCGTTCCCGAGGGCGCTGCCGATGCTGTTTTGGGTGCCGCTGCCTCTGTCCCCTGCTGTGGATACCAGAATACCTGATGGCAGCTCTCGCAGACTTCGTCGATTTTGTCGCCCGCCTCGAACAGCGCCTGCTTGTCCTTCTTATCGATGGCGTCCAGGGCCGGCTGCAAAGAGTCCTGGAGCGCCCGCGCGAACTGGTTCCAGCCGCTGGGACTCTTGTCGATGAGCGCGCGAACCTGGTCCGGCGCCAGCTCGATGCCTGGCGACAGTGACCCGGCGCCCGGAGGCGCGACGTTGCGACCGGGCATCATCAACAGGTTGGCGCCTTCGCTGACGGTCATCGCGCTGTGGCGCACCATCGCCCACTCGTCGTCGTTGGCGGGCGCGTGTTCGATCTGCTTTCCGTGATCGATGTCAGTCTTCACCGCGTTCCACACCACGTCGACATTGGGATCGATCACGCTGTTCATGACCTCGCGGATCGACGCGACGGGATGATATGGAGGAGCCGCCGGCGTCGGCGCCGCCGCCGCCGGGGGAGCCGGCTTCGAGCAGGCGATGAACAGCGAGATAGCGCCCCACAGGAAAACGTGAGTTGCAGAACGGAAATAAGCCATATGGCCGTGACGATAACGGGAAACATCGGCCTCAGTCAATCCGAATGAACACGAAAATCACTGAAGAAAAATTCAGAAATTATTCAGATCGTCCGCCGTTGATGGTCGGCGTTCTCGTTCACACTTCTGTGTTCAGCGCACCTGAAGAGTTGCTGAAAAATACCTTCAGGAATTCTTCAGTCCCATCGTTCGAACCCGCCTTCTATCATCGCCACGGCCGATAGCGGCTCAATCGGAGGATGTGAATGCGGATGATGGCAGTGGCGATGGTTCTCGTACCGTCGCTGGCGCTGGCGCAGGGAACGGGGATCGTCGATGGAACGGTGACGGCGCGCGATACCCGCCAGGCAGTGGCGGGCGCGCGAGTGAATGTCGAGGGCTCGGCGGCTGCCGCAGTGACCAATACCAGTGGCCGCTTCCGGCTCGAAGGTGTTCCATCGGGCGCGCGCGTGGTCACCGCGCAGGCGCCAGGCTTCCTCGACCTGCGCATCGAAGGCGTGCAGGTGACATCCGGCGCGACCACGTCGCTCAGCGTCGAGATGGAGCCGACGCCGAACTACCTGGAACGCGTCCAGGTCACCGCGACCAAGGCGCCGCTCAGCATCGGCGAGGTCGCCGCGCAGACCGACGTCGTCGACCGCGACACCATCGAGACGCGCGGCGATCGGACGATCACCGACGCGCTGCAGCATGTCCCTGGCGCTGTTGTCAGCACGCAACTTGGCATCTTCGACTCGGCGATGCTGCGTGGCCTGCCGCGCGGCGATCCGGAGTTCACGAACGTTCTGCTGCTCGTCGACGGCGTTCCGCAGACGCTCTCCAACGGAGGCGCCCTCGTGATTGCGCTTCCGATCAACGACGCCGGCAGCGTCGAAGTCGTGCGCGGGCCGGGGTCGGCGCTTTACGGTCGAACGGCCATCGGCGGCGCAGTGAACGTCCGCACCGAGGATCCGACTGCCGCTCCACAAGCGCGTGTCGAATTCACGGGTGGTCAGTTCGGCACGCTGAAGGGACTCGCCGCGGCGTCCGGACCGCTCGGCAGATGGGGCGGCTTCTACGTCTCGGCCGCAAAGGAGCGCAACACCGGCTATTTCGTGAACAAGACGACGACCGACTTCAACGAGGGCGATTGGGCGCTCTTCGGCAAGCTGACGTTTACGGGCGGGACGAAATCGTACGGCAGCATCAGCGCCAACCGCGTCGTGTCGGATAACAGCACGCCCACCAACGAGCCCGTCATCGACGGCCAGTTCCTTCACGTGATCGATCCGCGGTTCGATCGCTTCACGAACTTCAACATCCCGGGCGACAACTATCACCAGGGGGAAACCGGCTGACGCTCAATTACGAGCGGCAGATTGGCACGAGCGCGCGCGCGGTGGAAGTCTTCGGCTATCGCCGGGTGCAGCACAGGTTCCACGAGGACGGCGACTTCATTGGCTCCCCGTTCGACCTCGACGCGCACACGGTCTCGATGTATCCCTTCTCGCAGCAGACGGACGAAGACATCGCCTACGAGGAGCTGCGCTTCGAGGCGAATCCGGGCAACGGACGCGGCAGGCAATCGCTCGTGGCCGGGGGATCGTACGAGTTCAACAGCGGCAAGCTGGCCAGCGATTTCATCTTCAACGATCCCGATCTCTTCGGATTCACGATCAACTATTTGAATCCCGTGATTCCGCCGCGCAACGAGTGGCAGCACGACACCGGCAACCGTGTCTACCACCTCGGCATCGCCGGTCTGTTCGGCCAGTACTCGATCGCACCGACGTCGCGCTTGCTGCTTACCGCAGGCGGGCGCTACGACCGCCTCGATCTCGACAACTCGCGCGACGGCGGCAACAAAATCGAAGACAGTTTCGACGCGTTCAGTCCGAAGCTGAGTGCCACGTGGCGGTTGCTCGGAACGGATGCGGCGAATCCGTCGGCGCTCAATGCTTATGCGGCATACTCGCAGGCGTTCCTGCCTCCGCGCCGGCCGAGCTCACTTGTTCCGGCCGACGTGCCGCTGAACCTGAAGCCGGAGAACATCGACAACGTCGAGGGTGGCCTCAAGGGCAGTCTCGCCAACGGGCGTGTGGCGCTCGAGGGAACCTACTCCACATGCGCGAGGATGGCGTGGTCCTCAGCACGCGCCAGGGACCGTTCTTCCTGCCGACCAATGCCGGCAAGGTGAAGTACGAAGGGGTCGAAACCGGCGCGACCATCGCGCCGACGGCGAAACTCTCGCTCTACGGGAATGCCGCGTGGTATCGGAACCGCTTCGCGGATTTTGTCATCGAGAGCGAGGACGGTGACGATGTGTTGACCGGGAACCGCCTCCCGATCGCGCCCGATCACGTCTACAACGCCGGCGTGTCGATTCGACCCGTTCCCTCGCTCGATGTCACGCTCAACGTGCAGCACGTCGGCACCGTGCAGTCGGACAATGACAACACGTTCGAGCTGCCTGCCTACTCGCTGCTCGACGCGGCGGCGACATGGCGCCGTGGTCCGTTGCGGTTCACGCTGTCGGGCCACAACCTGACCAACGAGGAGTACTACTGGACCGGCGGCGAGACGGCGGACCCGGGACGGCCGCGGCAGATCCTCTTCACGACGTCAGTGACTTTCAGGTAACCCCTTGTTGCTTCTTTCCACAAAACGGTGATCAACACCTTCAATATGGCTGGAGTGGGTCCACCCGACCCGCTCCGCCCCGTCTGAAACCAGGTACGGCATTTGAGTTCACGGCGTGTGGGGGTGTTCATGCGCCGTCTCTTTGCGCCGTTACTGCTGACCTCGCTGCTGGCCGCCGCGCCGGCGAGCGCGCAGATCCAGGCGCGGCCGACCGATCCGCCGATTGTCACCGCGAACAACGAGTCGTGGTACCTGAACCGCGAACCGGTCCAGTTTGGCGGGGACCTGTACTATCCCGCCGGCGCAACTGTCTTCTTCAACGGTAACCACATGGTGCGCTCGGGCCACTACAACGGCGTGCCGCTGTACACCGACACCACGATCGAACCGTTCAGCATCGTTTATGTGCCGCTCGAACGCGGCATGATGCAGCCATATGAGCGGGTGAGAGAGGGGAGCGTCGCCGGGACGACGGGAAGTCGACCGCCGTCATTTCCTGTAGCCGCAACGCCGACGACGACCGCATTGCCGCAGGCGGCCGCTCCGCCGACCGCACCACCGGCGACGATCGGCGCGATCGGCGTCTACACGCCGGAGACGGCTGTCGGCTCGACAGGAACGAGCGTTCCGTCGCCCGTCGGAACCGGCGGTCTCGTCGCGGCGGCGCCGCGGCCCGTCCCGACTCGCATGATGACGGTGACGCGCCCGGTGAGCAACGACGGGTTGTGGATTCAGTACCTCGGCGAGAAATGGGTGAGCGCCGGATCCGCGGTGCCGTTGACGTCGGATGGTTTCCGGATCGTCGGCAACTACAACGGGTTCCCGGTGTTTGGGCGGCGCGACAAATCCGAGCAGGTCATTTACGTGCCGACGGTCGAAGGGTTCGCGGCGCCGTACCGGCTAAAGCAGTAGGCCGCGTTCGCGCTCGACGGGAGCGGGCGCTACGGCGAGGCAAGCGACGGCAGCACGACGGGCGAGTGCACGGCAGTGTCACGCCGATCGCCCTCGTAATAGACACGTTCGAGGAACAAACCAGACGCCGGCGCCGTCAACCGCGCCGGCAAGTCCGACTGCTCGCCGAGCATCGCGGCCGCGGCGCTGACTGTCAGGCCGCCGCGGCCGACTTCCACGAGGACGCCGACCAGGCGCCGCACCATCTTCCAGATGAAATGCGATCCCTCGACGTGAATCACGATCAGGTCACCATCCTCAAAAATCTCGAGCGCGTCGACGAGGACCTGCGTCGACTTTTCCTCGGGATCGTCATCCGAGAAGGATTGGAAGTCGTGGAAGCCGACGAAGCGCGACGCGGCCTCACGCATCTGCTCGACGTTCACGTGGTCTTTGACCCACCACACGAACGGCTTGGCAAACGCCGTCCGGCGGCGTGAGACGTTGTAGACGTAGCTGCGTGCTTTCGCGTCGTGGCGCGCGTGGAACTTGTGCCGCACTTTGTCGGCGCGCAGGATGTTGATGTCGGCGGGCAGCACATCATTGACGCGCCGTCGCAGCATCTCCGGCGCGGCAGTCGCATCGATATCGAGATGGGCGACCTGCGCCAACGCATGGACGCCCGCGTCGGTTCGTCCCGATCCGTAGAGCTCGAAGTCGCGGACGCCGGTCGCCTCGTGGATGGCGCGCTCGATTTCGCCCTGCACCGTCCGGGCGTTCTTCTGAATCTGCCAGCCGCTGTAGCGGGTGCCGGCGTACTCGATCGTCAGCTTCAGTCTCATGCGCAGTCGGCATTATCTCTGCACAGCCGCCCGTTATCGGATCCATGACGATTCCACAGATGAGCGGGATACAACGGCTATACGCGGCTGGCGCGGAAGTGCAGCCGGGCGGTTCCACACACTTTCGCGTCTGGGCGCCCGAACCTCGTCAGGTTTCGCTGCGCATCGAAGACGGACGGACGCGCGACATCACACTCGACAAAGAGGACGGCGGCTACTACTCGACGCTCGTTGAAGGTGCCGGCGAAGGCACGCGCTACCGATACGTGCTCGATGGCGACCCGCTGCCCGATCCGGCGTCGCGGTATCAACCGGAAGGCCCGTTTGGTCCTTCACAGGTCGTCGATCCATCGACATATCGCTGGGAACACAAGACGCGAGGCGTGGAGCTTGGCGGGCAGGTCATCTCCGAAATTCACATCGGAACGTTCACACCTGAAGGCGTCTGGACGTCGGCGATCGAGAAATTACCGTTGCTGGCCGATTCGGGTATCACGGCCATCGAAGTGATGCCGGTATCGGATTTCCCGGGACGTTTTGGCTGGGGCTACGACGGGGTCTTTCCGTACGCGCCGGCACATCAGTACGGCAAGCCCGACGACTTCCGCCGCTTCGTCGACGCCGCACATGGCGCCGGCCTCGGTGTCATCCTTGATGTCGTCTACAACCACCTCGGACCGGACGGCTGTGTCTTCGGCCGCTACGCGACGGCGTACTACTCGCGCACGTATTCGAACGAATGGGGCGAGGCCCTGAACTTCGACGGGCCAGACGCGCAGCCCGTGCGCGACTATTTCGCCGACAATGCCGCGTACTGGATTGCCGAGTTTCAGCTCGATGGTCTGCGTTTGGATGCGACGCAGACGATTCACGACCGCTCGAAGCGTCACATCATCGGCGAGATCGGCGAGCGCGCCCGGGGTGCCGCGCGTGGCCGCTCCATCATCCTCATCGCCGAAAGCGAAACACAGACCGTGAAGCTCGTGCGGCCGCTGGACGCCGGCGGCGACGGTCTCGACGCCGTGTGGAACGACGACTTTCACCACAGCGCGATCGTCGCCATGACGGGCAAGCGCGAGGCGTACTACTCGGACCATCGGGGCACGCCGCAGGAGCTGATCTCCGCGGTCAAGCGCGGGTATTTGTTTCAGGGCCAGCGCTACGCCTGGCAACGGCAGCCGCGCGGCACTCGCGCCGATGGTGTTGCGCCGCGCGCGTTTGTCACCTTTCTCGAGAATCACGATCAGATTGCCAATTCGGGCGACGGCTCCCGCGTCCGGTTTCACACCTCACCGGGCCGCTATCGCGCGATGACGGCGCTGATGCTGCTGATGCCGGGCACGCCGATGGTCTTCCAGGGGCAGGAGTTCGGCGCCAGCGCGCCGTTTCTATATTTCGCGGACCACAATCCGGAGCTGGCCAAGGCGGTGCAGAAGGGACGCGCCGAATTCACCAGACAGTTTCCGAGCCTGACGTCGGAGGCGGCGCAGGCCCGGCTGACGGCGCCGCACGATCCGCAGACCTTCGAGCGCTGCAAACTGAACTGGACGGAGCGCGGGACAGGCGACGCCTACACGCGTCTGTTCCGCGATCTGATCGCCATGCGTCGCGGCGACGAGGCGTTCCGCGCGCAGGATGGGTGGATGGTCGATGGTGCGGTGCTCGGCCCCGAACTGTTTGTCTTGCGCTTTGCCACGCCGCGCGCGGAGGACGAGCGTCTGTTGTTCGTCAATCTCGGCATCGACGTCGAGGCTGCTTCATTCCCCGAGCCGCTCGTCGCGCCGCCTGACGGCCACACGTGGACGATCAGGTGGTCGAGCGGTGAACCGGAGTATGGCGGCTGCGGGACACCGCCCGTCGCGACCGATACCGGATGGCGCATTCCCGCGCATTCAGCCGTTGTCTTGCGGCCGGCGCCGGCCAAGAGGAAAGGATGATGCCGGCTACAGGTACCGACCTCGTTCGCACTGTCCGCTGGACGCCCAGCGAAGAAGGCAAGCGCGCGCTCGCGGAGAAGGAGTGGATCGTCACCAACGGCCTCGGCGGCTACGCCTCGGGGACGCTCTCGGGGGCGCTGACGCGGCGGTACCACGCCTACCTCGTCGCGGCGCTGCCGACGCCATTCGGCCGCACGGTGATGCTCAACTACATCTGGGAGCGCATCCGCTACGCCGACGGCCGCGTCGTCTCGCTTCACAACATGATCGACACGCCCGGAGGTAAGGAGTTCGACGCCGCACGCTGGCTCACGTCCTTCCGCCTCGAAGCTGGGCTGCCGGTCTGGACGTTCGACGTCGAGAACGTGCGCATCGAAAAGCGGGTGCTCATGCCGCACCTGCAGAACACGACGCACGTCGCCTATCGCTTGCTGTCGAACGAGCCAGTGCGTCTGGAGCTGCGGCCGCTCGTCGCCTTCCGCCTGCACGAAGCGCCGGTCAATCATCCGGTGACCGCGCCGTACGGGCTGCATGCGCTCGGCGATCGCTTCGAACTGCTGCCGGGCGGCGACCTGCCGCCGCTGCGCATGTTCCTCTACGGCGACGAGAAGGCATTCACCGTGATGCCGGAGAAGTTCGACAACGCGGTCTACACGCTGGAGCAAGACCGCGGCTACGAATGCTGCGGCGACCTCTGGACACCGGGTTACTTCCGTCTCCACCTTGCGCCTGGCCGTCCCGGGACGCTCGTCGCCTCCACCGAGCCGTGGGAGACGATTGGCGCCCTCGACCCGACCGAACTGCCGACCGCGGAGCAGCACCGGCGGACGCGGCTCATCGGAACCGCGCAGCGAGCCGCTGCGTCGAACAACTTCGCAGCGGAGATGGTCCTGGCGGCGGATCAATTCGTCATCACGCCCGCCGGCCGCGGTGAGGAAGCCGCGCGCGCCCGTGCCGCAGGTGACGAGGTGCGCACGGTGATCGCCGGCTACCACTGGTTCACGGACTGGGGCCGCGACACGATGATCAGCCTCGAGGGGCTGACGCTCTGCACGGGCCGTCAGCGCGAAGCGGGCTATATCCTGCGCACGTTCGGTCATTACGTCCGCGACGGACTCATTCCGAACATGTTCCCGGAAGGAACCAAGGACGGGCTGTATCACACGGCAGACGCCACCCTGTGGTTCTTCCATGCGATTCACCGTTATCTGCTCGCCACCGACGATCGCGCGACGCTCCGGCAGCTGATGCCGAAGTTGAAGTCCATCTTCGAATGCCACATGAAAGGGACGCGCTTCGGGATCGGCGTCGATCCCGCCGACGGCCTGCTGCGTCAGGGCGAAGAGGGGTACCAGCTGACGTGGATGGACGCGAAGGTGGACGGCTGGGTCGTCACGCCGCGGCGTGGCAAAGCGGTGGAAATCAACGCGCTCTGGTACAACGCGCTCACGCTGTTTGCCGACTGGCTGCGTGACGAAGGCGATCCGATGGCGCCGCAGGTCGACGAAGCGGCAACGCGCGCACGCGAGTCATTCAACGCCCGCTTTTGGTACGACGAAGGCGGCTACTTGTATGACGTCATCGACGGCGAGCACGGTAACGACACGGCGTGCCGGCCGAATCAGGTGTTCGCGGTCTCGCTCGATCACCCGGTCCTCGAGCAGTCGCGCTGGCAGGCGGTGCTCGACGTGGTGCGGCGGCGCCTGCTGACGCCGGTCGGGCTGCGCTCGCTGGCGCCCGGCAGCCGCGATTACAAGGCGCAGTATTACGGCGACCTGCGCGCGCGCGACGCGGCCTATCACCAGGGAACGGTCTGGGCGTGGCTCGTCGGCCCGTACGTGGATGCGTACCTTCGCGTTTATCCCGGTGATTACGCGGGCGCTCGAGAGTGTCTGGCCGGTTTCGAGCATCACCAGGTGGAGGCGGGCATCGGCACCATCAGCGAAATCTTCGATGCCGAAGAGCCGTTCACGCCGCGTGGCTGCATCGCGCAGGCGTGGAGCGTCGCAGAGGTATTGAGGGCGTGGTTGAAGACGGAGCCACGCTGACGCTCAAGCTCCAAGCTCCAAGCTCCAAGATCCAAGCTCCAAGATCCAAGCTCCAAGATCCAAGAACGTGTTGGAGCTTCTTGGAACTTGGATTCTTGGATCTTGGATCTTGGAACTTGGAGCTTATTTAGTTTTCATCCGCTCCAAAGTCTGTCCGAGCGCACGAATCTCTTCGCCATACTTCGCCCAGTCGCCGGCTCGCTGCGCATCGATCGCGCGCTGATAATGCATCTGGGCTTCGTCGGCCAGCGTTGACGTCGGCGGCGACGTCGCAACCGCAGGCGTCGGCGGCGGAGGTGTGGTCCCTGGCTGTGTCGCGGCCGTCGACGTGACGCTTGGCTGCGCGCGTCGCGGCGCGGCGCCCTGGAACAGACGCGCGAGCGCCTGCTCGAGGGTCTGCTCCATGACGATTTCATCCTGATAGACGGCGACCACGCGTGTCAGTTCGGGGATGCGTCCGCCGGCGCCGCGCAGATACAGTGGCCGCACGTAGATGAGCGATTCCTCGATGGGAATCACCATCAGCGTCCCCCAGGTGACCTGCGACCCCTGCTGGTTCCACAGCGTGATCTGCGGCGAAATCATCTGATCCTGGTTGATGCGCGCGACGACCTGGCGCGGCCCGAACACGACCTTCTGCTTCGGGAACTGGAAGACGCGCACCTCGCCGTAATGCGCGGCGTCGCTGCGCGCGACGAGCCATGCGGCGAGGTTGTCCTTGCGCCGTGGCGTGAAGGGCAGCATCTGGATGAACTCGGGGTCGGTCTCCCCGGGCAGGCGCATGATGGTGTAATACGGCTGCATCGCCGCCTGCGCCGCGCCGACATCGTCGATGGCCGGCACTTCCCACTGGTCTTCACGGTTGTAGAACACCGCCGGTTCGGTCATGTGATAGGTCGCGAAGACCGCCGCCTGCAGGGCGAACATGTCTTCCGGGTAGCGGATGTGCGCGCGCAACGACGGCGGCATCGTGGCGAGCGGCTTGAACATGCCGGGAAACACGCGCGAGTACGTCGCCAGCACCGGGTCGCTCGCATCGGCCGCGTAGAACGTCGTCGTGCCGTTGTACGCGTCGATGACGGCTTTCACCGAGTTGCGGATGTAGTTGAGGCCGGTGGCGGTCGGCGTCGCATACGGATAGCGGGTGCTGGTGGTATACGCGTCGTACATCCAGAACAACCGCCCGTCGGCAAGCACGAGGTACGGATCGCGATCGAAGGTGAGGAACGGCGCAATCTCGTTGACGCGCTCGGCGATGTTGCGGTGGAAGAGAATGCGGCTCTCGCCGGTGATGTCGTCGTTGAAGGCGATTTGATACGCGCCGAAGCGCAGCGCGAACATGAGGCGGCGGCCGAGCGACTCGAGTGCGAGACCACTGTTCCCCGAATATTGCGTGAAGACGTTTTCGTCGCCCCGCGGGTAGTGGAACTCGCGCGTGCGAGTGCGGACGATGACGTAGTCGTTCGACATTTCGCCGAAGTAGAGGCTCGGCTCGTTGATCGGCAGCTCCGGGATCGTTTCCGTCGGCAGGTTGCGGACGTAGAGAACCGGCAGCCCCTCGGTCGTGACCTGTGTCACCGGACCGAGGGTCACGCCGTAGCCGTGCGTAAACGTCAACCGCTCGTTCACCCACGTCCGGTTCGGCAGGCTGTTCGAGTTGAGCTCGCGCGCCGAGAGCATCACCTGCTGCGGCCGTCCGTTGATCACGTAGCGGTCGTTGTCGACCGACACGAAGTCGTAGTAGGTGCGGATCTCCTGCAGCTGGCCGAAGGTGTCGAGCAGCGGCTGGCGATCCCAGAGCCGCACGTTCTGCAGCGTCGGCGCGTTGCTGGCGATGTCGTCACGCGTCAGCGTGGCGTCGCCGGTGAGCGCATGCTCCTCGACGCGATCGAGTCCGAAGGCGCGGCGCGTCGCCTGGATGTTGTGCTGGATGAACGGCGTCTCGCGCGCCTGCTCGTTCGGCGTGACGACAAAGCGCTGGAGCATCGTCGCGTATGCCTCGCCGCCGAGGCTGACGAGCAGATACACGGCAATCGCCACGGGAATGGGCCAGTTGCGCCGGCCGCCGGCCTGCACCAGGGCGAGGAGCGCGCCGAGAATCGACACGCCGGTCAGCGCCAGCGCCATCGGCATTCGCGCGTAGACGTCGGCGTAGGATGCGCCGTAGATGACGCCTGCCGGACGCATCAGCAGCTCGAAACGTCCCAGCCACGCGCCAAGCGCCAGCAGGACGAAGAAGATGGCGGCGAGCAGCGACAGGTGGCGCCGGACCGCCGGCGTCATCGATATGAACGACGACGGCCGCGACAGCAGACTCCCCGACACCAGATACAACCCGCCGGCGCCAAGCGCGGCAAGCACGATCAGCGTCTGGCCGATGCCGCGGATCAATTGCAGGAAGGGAATCGTGAACACGTAGAACGAGATGTCGCGGCCGAGAATCGGATCCGGCTGGTTGAAGCGCACCGCGTTCTGCCACGTCACCCACGTTTCCCATTGCGACGAGGCGTAGAGGCCGATGAGCGCGGCAAGAAGCAGCGCGATGGCCGAGGCAATCGTCCCCAGCTGCTGCCGTCCGGGCAACGCAACTTCCATCCCCTGCTGCGTCGTGAAGATGGGGCGGCCATCGCCAACCGTGCGCAGCGCGATGCGGAAATTAGCGACGAGCCACAGCACGGAGACGACGAACGCCATCGTGAAGAGCGACGCCTCGCTGCGCACGATTTTCGAGAAGACCTGCTGATACCCGACTTCGCCGAACCACAGCCAGTCAGTGTAGAAGCGGACGAGCGACGGGCCGCCGAAGAAGAGCAGCGCGAGGCCGACGAGAACGAGGGCGCGAACGGGACGGCGCACGTCAGGCGTCCGCGGCGAGCGCGCCGCTCCGCCGCCTCGGTGCATATTGAGCGCTGGCGTTGGTCAGATCCGCGCGGATATCGGCCGCCAGCGCCGCCGGCGCGAGCACGCGCGCCGATGGCCCCCAGCTGAGAATCCAGCTGCGAAGCGGCAAGTCGTTGCAGACATCGAGCGCCAGCACCACGCCGCCATCCTCCACGTCGCGCAGCGCCTGCGACGTATGCCACACGCGCGCGCGGACGTACGGCGCAACGCGCTTGTCGAAGGCGATTTCGACGTGCGACGGCGGTCCGGTGTTGACGCCGAGCGAATTGCCGAACACTTCGTCTGGAATCGTGCGCGTTGGCGTGAACGTCTGCTTGTCGAGCGAGACCGACGCAATACGATCGACGGCAAAGGTGCGGATGTCCTGGTATTCCGGCACGTAGGCCAGAAGATACAACCCGCCCTGCGCGAACGCCAGCCGATACGGATGAATCGCGTAGTCCTTCACCCGGGCGCTCGACACCGAGTGATATTTCATCAGCGTCACCCGGTAGTGGAGCGTCGCTTCGAGGAGCCGCGCCACCACATCAGGCGATGACGCAGCACCGCGGGCCCGCGGTCCCGGTTTGGCGGCCAGCACGTGCGGCAGCCGATCGAGGAACTGCCGCATACGCGGCGAGAGCAGCTTCTCGAGACGCTGAAAGGCGAGCGTCAGGTCGCGCTGAAACGGCGTGCCGGCGACCGCCTCGAGCATGTTGCGGCTCAGGTAGAGGGCGCAGAGCTCCGCGAGCGTGAACCCGGTTTCCAGTCCCTTCAGGACCTGACCGTCCAGCCGCCACCGCACGTGCCCATCGTCGTCGCGCTCGTCGAAGAGCGGGAAGCCCGCTTCCTGCAGGGCCGCGAGATCGCGGCGAATGGTGCGCGTCGTGACGTCGAGGTCGCTGGCCAGCGCATCGATCGACACGCCGTGGCGCGATGACTCCATCGCGTGGAGAACTTTCCACTGGCGGATGACTTCCTGGTTGCGCGGCACGGCCAACCCGATGGTAGCTCAGTCCTAGGACTTGCCCTTCGCTCGCCGGATTTCGCGGCGGCGCCGACGGTCAGGCGTGCCGGCGGCCTGCGCTGCCGCGCGGTAGACGCGCTCGACGCGCCGCATCTCGATTTCTTCCGCGGTCGGCTTGGGCGTCACGTCGTCATAGAGGACGCGCGCCTCGGCCTTCTTCACATGTTGATCGAGGACGATGCGGACGAGGATGTCCTGGTGGCGGCCGAACGGCCGCGAGATGCGGAGCCGGTCTCCCTCGTGAAGGATGCGATGCGGTTTGGCGTGCTCGCCGTTGACCTCGACCTTGCCGCCTTCGCACGCGCGCTTGGCTTCCGAGCGCGTCTTGAACAGACAGGCGATGTCCAGCCAGACGTCGAGGCGGACCGCGTCGCTCAAATCAGGATTTCGATTTTCGCCTTCGCCTTCAGCGCGTTGACGAACGTCTCGGTCTCCGCGTGGCGGTTCTGTTCCTTGAGGTACTGCTCGATCTGCGGCTTCGCTTCGTCGAGCGGCACGACGTGCGCCTCTTTCTTCTCGGCCACCTTGATGATGTGGTAGCCGAACTGCGTCTCGACCAGGTCGCTCATCTGTCCGGGCTTGAGCGAGAACGCAGCCTGCTCGAACTGCGGGACCATCTGTCCCTTTTCGAAATATCCGAGGTCGCCGCCCTGCACCGCGCTGCCGGGATCCTGCGAGTTCGCTTTCGCCGTGGCGGCGAAGTCCTTTCCGGCTTTCAGGTCGTTGAGAATCCCTTCGGCCTTGGCCTTGGCCTGCGCCTTGGTCGCGGCATCCGCGCCCTGCGGCACGGTGATCAGGATGTGGCTGGCGCGAACGCTCTCGCCCTGCTGAAACTTGTCCTGATTCTTCTGGTAGAAGTCGCTGATAGCTTCCGGCTTGACGGTGATCTTCGAATCGATCTCGCCTGCGACGAGCTTTTCGACGCTGATCTCCTTGCGCGCGTCGTCGCGGATTTCCTCGAGCGTCATCTTCTGCGCGGCCATCGCCTGCTCGAACTGCTGCTGATTGGGGAACTGCGCGCGAATCTGCGCGATCTGCGCTTCGACGTCGGCGTCGGGGACGACGATCTTGCGCGCCGCGGCCTCCTGCATGAGCAGCTTGTAGCCGATCATGTCGTCGAGCACGCCGCGATAGACACGGTCGCGCTGGTCGGGCGGGACCGGTCCGCCGGCGCGGCCCTCGAGTCCCTGGGAAAG
>JADMIO010849058.1_pt1 | contig 15029 bp, 4 predicted proteins | sample 8958161 | NCBI WGS metagenome assembly JADMIO01 (sample SAMN16585339, study PRJNA669376) | soil metagenome | isolation source: Crop rotation soil | place: USA: Cullars Rotation, Alabama | collected 2011 | reverse complement strand
GACGCCGGTGACGCTGACGCTGACGGGCGGCGCGGGTGCGCTGAGCGTGGACGGCGGACGGCTGGGCTTTGAACTGGGCGCGCCGGGCACGAACGACAAGATCGTGGTGGCGGCGGGCAGCACGGCGCTGATGAATGGCGCGATTCGGCTGGACTTTGTGCCGTTGTCGGGGATTGCGGCGGGCAGCTACGATTTGATCGTGGCGCCGGGCGGCTTGACGACGACGGGCGCGACGTATGTGCTGGGTAGTGCGCCGGTGGGCTTCAACTTCACGATCACCGCGACGGACACAAAGGTGAGCCTGTCGTTGACGCCGCTGGCGGCGCGGTTCTGGACGGGTCTGCAGGATTCGTCGTGGAAGACGATCGGTGCGGGTTCGGTGACGAACTGGTCGAGCACGGCGGACGGGTTGACGGACGCGCTGGAAATTCCGGCGGTGCCGCGGACGGTGATCTTCAGTGCGGCGAACGTGACGGCGACGACGCTGGACACGACGCTGGACCAGTTGTTCGCGATCGACAGCATCCAGTTCCAGAATGTGCCGAGCACGATTGCGGCGGTGAACATCAATGCGGGGACGGGAGGCAGCCTGACGCTGTCGCCGGTGAGCTCTTCGAACGGCTTGCTGGTGAGTGCGAACGGCGGCGCGGTGACGATCAATGCGCCGGTGAACGCGGCGGTGGTGCAGACGTGGTCGGCGGACAACTCGCTGCTCTCGACGCTGACGATCGCGGGCGACGTGACGTTCGGCGCGCGGGTGACGAAGGCGGGCCTGGGTTCGTTGACGCTGAGCGGCAACAACAGCGGGACGGGCGGCCTGTCCTTGATGGAAGGCTCGTTGAACTTGAACAGCGCGGGCGCGTTGAATGGCGTGCCGTTGACGATCGGGTTGTTGACGAGCATCGACAACACGAGCGGCGCGCCGGTGACGCTGGGCAACCATGCGGAGAGCTGGACGGGGAACTTCACGTTCACCGGGACGAATGATTTGAATCTCGGTGCGGGTGCGATCACGTTGAGCAGCACGCCGACGTTGACAACCAACGCGAGCACGCTGACGGTGGGCGGGCCGATGACGGGGACTGAGTTCACGAAGAACGGTGCGGGCACGTTCACGGCGAATGGCACGAACATGTTCACCGGGAACCTGACGGTGACTGCGGGAACGATCAACCTCAATGGCGCGAATACAGTCGGCGGCAACCTGACGTTGTCGGGCGCGGGTGCGACGGCGGCGTCGACGTTGAACGTGACGGGCAATGTCGTAGCGGGCGCCGGGACGGTGAACCTCAATGGGGTGAACACGATTGGCGGCAACCTGACGGGTTCGGGCGCGGTGTTGAACGTGGCGGGCAACAGCAATATCTCGGGCAACCTGACGGTGTCGGGCGGCGTGGTGAGCGTGATCGGGACGAACACGATCACGGGCGGGACGCGCTTGTCGGGCGGGATCCTGAATGTGGCGAACCTGGGCGGAATCGGTTCGGCGCCGATGGTGATCACGGGTGGGACGCTGGATAATTCCTCGGGCGCGGCGATCACCCTGGCGAACACGCAGTCGTGGGGCGGGACGTTCACCTTCTTCGATTCGGAAGCGTTGACGTTGACCGGACCGATCACGCTGACGGCGGGTGTGAACTTGACGGTGACGATGAAGCCGCTGGCGATCAACAATGTGATGTCGGGACCGTTTGGATTCACGAAGAGCGGCCAGGGGATGTTGACGCTGCGCGGGAACAACACGTACACGGGCACGACGCAGATCAATAATGGACGCGTCGAAATCTACGGCAATTCGACGGCGACGGGAAACTTCAACATCGGCAACGCGACGGGCGTGTCGATTGTGAACATGCACGCCGGGTCGAGCATGACGGCCAGCACGACGAATGTGGCGAACGTCAACGGCGCGATTGCGGCGTTGAACATGGACAACGCGACGCTGATCAATGCGGCGGGCGAGACGACGGATGGAACCTCGTTCGGCAATGAAAACAACACGTACGGTGCGCTGGTGATGAACAACAACAGCGTGTTCACGCAGGCGCGCTTCATGTTCGGCGGCAACGGCGGAACGGTGCTGCAGGGCGGCGTGGGCGTGGGCTTGATCAACAGCGGTACGGTCAACACGAACGGCTACCTGCTGATCGGGCGCAAGGGCTTGTCGACGGGCGTGCTGACGATCAACGGCGGGTTGATCAACCACACGAATGCGAGCCAGAACATTGACATGGTGCTGGAACAGCAGCCGCGCGGTGAGTTTAACATCAACGGCGGCGTGGTGGACAACACGGGCCGCGATGTGCGCTACGGCGGGTTCGGCGGCGCCAATGGGTACGGCGTGGTGAACTTGAATGGCGGCGAACTGCGCAACAACAGCGTGACGTATTCGAACACGCCGGTCGCGCGCTTCAACTTCAACGGCGGCGTGCTCAAGGCAGCATCGGCCGGTTCGTTCGCGACGCAGGTTGTGGCGACGGTGAACGGGCCGTTCGGCACGTTCGCCGGCGGTGCGAACTTCGATACCAACGGGTTCAATCCGTCGGTTGCGACGGTACTGCTGGCGCCGATGGGCAATGGCGTGGTCTCGATGAACATCGACAATGCAGGCAGCGGGTATGTGGGCGCGCCGTACATCCAGATCCTGGACAACGGCCTGCCGAGCTCGGCGACGGCGTATGCGACGGTGGGTATCGATCCGGACAATGCGGCGACGTTTGGGAAGATTCAGACGGTGACGATCACGAATCCGGGAACGATCGTGGGCGTGGCGACAGTGGCGGTGATCAGCGGCGGCGGCACCGGCGGTGCGATCTCCTGCACGGTGGGGCCGAATACGTCGGGTGGCTTGACGAAGACCGGCAGCGGGACGCTGGCGTTGACGGCGGCGAACACCTATACGGGTAACACGGTGGTGAACGGCGGCGTGCTGGCGGCGAACAACACGACCGGTTCGGGTACTGGACCGGGCACGGTGACTGTGCGCGGCATGGGCGCGTCGACGGCGACGATCGGCGGGACCGGGACGATCACGGGTGCGGTGCTGTTGGCGACGAATGGCGCGACGAGCTTCGCGCAGGGCCCGGCGCTCAATCCGGGTACTGTGGGGACGGTGGGCACGCTGCGTCTCACGAATGGCGGGCTGACGACGCAGAGCTTCAGCAACCTGAACTTCGATTTGAACACCGCGGTGACGGTCGGCGGGACGAGCAACGACTTGCTGATCACGAATGTGCTGCCGGTGCTGGCGGCGCAGACGCAGGTGAACATCAATGTGCTGACGCCGCTGACGGCGGGCGGGATTTACACGCTGATCAATGGGTACACGGGCACGATTGCGAACACTCCGACGCTGGGCACTGTCACGGGTGACACGCCGGGCCGCTCGTACTTCCTGTTGAACAACAACGGCACGCTGCAGCTGACGGTGATCGGCGCGCCGCCGGTGATCGCGTTCTGGGCGGGCACGACGGGTACGGCCTGGACGTCGACGTTGAGCGGCGCGACGACGACCACGAACTGGCGCACGACGGCGACGACGAACATCGACACGTTCGCGCTGCCGGGTGCGGCGACGGACGTGCACTTCAATACGACGACGCCGACGGCGACGAATCTGACGACGACGCTGGGCGCGGACTTCAACATCAAGTCGCTGACCTTCGACGCTGTGGCGCTGAGCCCGGTGACGATCAGCGGGCCGAACACGCTGACGATCAACAGCGTGGGCGGCGTCACGGTGGCGGCGGCATCGAACAACCACACCATCAACGTGCCGGTGATCCTGGGCGCGACGCAGAACTGGACGGTGACGGGCAGCACGCAGAACCTGACGATCAACAATGTGATCAGCGGGACCGGGTTCGGGTTGACGAAGCTGGGCGTTGGACGTCTGACGCTGCTGGGCGCCAACACATACACGGGTCTGACGACGATCTCCAATGGCACGCTGCAACTCGGCGATGGTACGGCGGGGCATGATGGCACGCTGGTGGATGCGGGCAACATCGCAAACTCGGGGATGCTGAACTTCAACAACTTCGGGACGAAGACGTATGCGGGTGTGATCAGCGGTTCGGGTGCGGTGACGAAGCTGGGCGCGGGGACGGAGATCTTCACGACGGCGCACACGTACACGGGCACGACCACGGTGTCGGGTGGCACGCTGCAGCTCGGTGATGGCACGGCGGGCAAGGACAGTAGCCTGGCGAGCGGAACGCTGTCGGTCGGGGCGTCGGGCACGCTGGTGTTCAACAATGTGGGGCCGACGACGTTTGGCGGAATCCTGACGGGTGCGGGTCCGGTGAGCAAGATCGGCACGAGCACGCTGACGCTGACTGGGACCGGCACTTATACGGGTACGTTCACGTTGAGCGCCGGGACGTTGCAGTTCGGCGACGGCACGACGGGGCGTGACGGCACGCTGGGCGCGGGCAGCACGCTGGTGAACAATACGGCGGTGGTGTTGAACACGTTCGGCACGCCGACCTACATGGCGGTGATCAGCGGGACGGGCACGCTGACGAAGATCGGAGCGGGCACGGCGACGTTGGCCGGGGCGAATACTTACTCGGGGATCACGCGGCTGAATGCGGGGACGCTGAGCATTTCGACGGGCGCGAACCTGGGTAATGCTGCCGCGACGAACACGGTCGAGTTCAATGGCGGCACGCTGCAGAACACAGGGACGGGCGTCTCGCTGGGTGCGCTGCGGAGTGTGGCATTGAATGCGGGCGGCGGCACGATTGAGGTGACCAGCGGCAAGGACCTGGCGATTCCGGCGGTGGTGTCCGGTGCGGCTGGGAACGCGTTAACGAAGACGGGTGCTGGCGCGCTGTACCTCAATAATGCGGCGAACACGTATGCTGGCGACACGCTGGTGAACGGCGGGACGCTGGGCGGTACGGGCCGGTTGACGGCGTCGAAGGTGATTGTGGGTGCGGCTGGAACGGTGCGGCCGGGCACGGGTACGGTGGGCGAATTCAATGTGAACTCGGCGGACTTCAGTGCGGGCGGCACGCTACGGATTCGCGTGCCGAGCCAGACGACGGGGAGCCATGACTTGTTCAATTCGACGTCGGTGACCAACCTGGCGATGGGCGGGACGTCGATCCTGACGATCGACCTGGCGGGCTTCCCGACGGGCTTCACGGGTTCGGTGGTGATTGCTCAGGCGGGCGCGTGGGCGACGGGCGCGAAGTTCAGCTCGGTGGTGGTGGAGAACAAGCCGGCGGGGGTGGACCTGCTGGGTGGTGCGGGCGTGGTGCGCTACGTGACGGGTGCGACGGGCATCGGCAGTGGTCCGCTGAGCGGGCAGACGGTGAACCAGATCGTGCTGGATCTCGGCCAGGCGACGTTGCCGACGATCAGCAGCGCGAGCGCGGCGACGTTTGTGGTGGGCACGCTGAGTTCCTTCACGGTGACGGCGACGGGCTTCCCGCCGCCGGTGCTGGAGATTGGTGGAGATGCGCTGCCGAGCGGAGTGACGTTCACTGATAATGGCAATGGCACGGGCAAGCTGGAAGGCACGCCGGCGCCGGGCACGGGCAAGCTGTACGCGTTGACGTTCAAGGGCACGAACCTGGCGGGCACTTCGACGACGCAGAACTTCACGCTGACGGTCAACCAGGCGCCGGCGATCACGAGCAACGCGTCGACGACGTTCACGAAGGGGATCAGCAACAGCTTCACGGTGCAGACGAGCGGGTTCCCGGTGTCGGTGGTAACGCGCACGGGTGCGTCGCTGCCTGCGGGGGTGAGCTTCACGGACAATGGCGACGGCACGGCGACGCTGGCGGGAAATCCGACGGGCGCGCCGGGGTCGGTGACGTTCAACGTTGTGGCGAACAATGGCGTGGGCACGCAGGCGACGCAGAGCTTCACGCTGCTGGTCGCGGAAGTGCCGGCATTCACGAGCGCGAACAATTATGCGTTCACCACGCTGGTGAACGAGACGTTCACGATTCAGACGACGGGCAGTCCGACGCCGGCGATCACGTTCACGGGCACGCTGCCGACGGGCTTGGTCTTCAATGACCTCGGAAACGGCACGGCGACGATCTCGGGCACACCGGGCGCGACGGCGGGCGGGACGTACACGCTGAACCTCACCGCGACGAATGCGGCGGCGAGTGCGGGCACGCAGACGTTTACGCTGACGGTGAAGCAGGCGCCGCAGTTTGGGAGTGTGACGAACCCGACGTTTGTGCTCGGTCAGAACGGGCCGACGTACACGGTTACGGCGACGGGCTTCCCGAGTCCGGTGATTACGCTCAACGGGACGCTGCCGAATGGGTTGACGTTCAATAATCCGACGAATGGCTCGGCGACAATCACGGGGACGCCGACGGTGTCGGGCACGACAGTGATTACGTTCACGGCGACGAGCACGTCGGGTTCGGTGACGACGGGGAATGTGACGCTGACAGTAAATGCGGCGCCGGCGTTCACGAGTGCGAACAACACGACGTTCACGGTCGGGTCGAACGGCAGCTTCACGGTCCAGACGACCGGGTTGCCGGTAGCGGCGATCACGCGCGTGGGCACGCTGCCGACGGGCGTGACCTTTACGGACAACAACAATGGCACGGCGACACTGAGTGGGACGCCGGCCGCGAACACGGGCGGGACGTATGTGCTGAACTTGACGGCGACGAATGGCGTCACTCCGAATGCGACGCAGACGTTTACGCTGACGGTGCGGCAGGCGCCGGCGATCACGAGCGCGGCGACGACGACGTTCCGCGTGGGCGTGGCGGGATCCTTCACTGTGACGACGACGGGCTTCCCGGCGCCGACGATCGCGCTGAGCGGCGCGGCACTGCCGACGGGCGTGACGTTCACGAACAATGGCAACGGCACGGCGACGCTGAGCGGCACGCCGGCGGCAGGGACGGTCGGTTCGTACGACTTGAAGTTCACCGCGACGAATGCGGTGAGTTCGACGCCGGACCAGAACTTCACGCTGGTGGTGAACCAGGCGCCGACGATCACGAGTGTGAATGCGGCGACGTTCTCGGCGGGCACGGCGGGGAGCTTCACCGTAACGACGACGGGTGCGCCCGCGGCGAGCATCGCGGTGGGCGGCGTGGCGCTGCCGGCGGGTGTGACGTTCGTCAGCAATGGCGACGGCACGGGCACGCTGAGCGGCACTCCGGCGGCGGGAACGGGCGGGACGTATGCGCTGACGTTCACGGCGACGAACTCGGCGGGCTCCTCCGCAGCGCAGGCGTTCACGCTGACGGTGCAGGCTCCGCCGGTGATCACGAGCGTGGCGGCGGTGACGTTCACCGTGGGCACGGCCGGGACGTTCTCGGTGACGGCGACGGGCTTCCCGGTGCCGACACTGGCGGTGGGCGGCGCGGCATTGCCGGCGGGCGTGACGTTCACGCCGAATGCGAACGGCACAGGCACTCTGGCGGGAACGCCTGCGGCCGGGACCGACGGCACGTACGCGCTGACGTTCACGGCGACAAACTCGCAGGGCGCGAGCGCGGTGCAGAGCTTCACGCTGACGGTGCAGCAGCCGACGGTGATCGTGTCAGGGCCGACGGCGAATCCGAATCCGGCGCGGCCGAACGAGAGCGTGGCGTTCAGCGTGGCGGCGACGGGCGGGTCGGGTCTGACGTACGCGTGGGACTTCGGCGATAACTCAACGGGCACTGGCGCGGCGACGACGCACACGTATGCGGCGACGGGCACGTACACGGCGACGGTGACGGTGAACGGAGGTCCGGCGCCGGTGTCGGGCAGCGTGGTGGTGGTCGTTCGGGTGCTGATCCCGGTGGTGGGCAACGGCGCGGACACGGACGGCGACGGCTTCTCGGATGAGTTCGAAACGGCTGTGGGTACGGATGCGGCGAGCGCGACGAGTTCGCCAACAGGCGGCGTGGCGGATGCGGCGTCGGTGCTGCCGCTGACGGTGCTGAAGGCGTCGATCAAGGTGAACTTCGCGAAGACGGGTGCGGACACGATCCAGTTCTCGGGGACCCAGGCGATTCCGGCGGGCTTCAACCCGGCGGGCGCGAAGGTGTTCGTGGATGTGGGTGGTGTGGCGGCCGGGTTCGTGTTGAGCTCGAAGGGTGCGGGTGTGAGCGGTACGGCCACGATCAAGATGCCGGTCAAGGCGAAGAAGGGCGTGGTTGCGGCGCAGACGGCGAAGTACACGGTGGCGTTCAAGAAGGGCACGTTCGCGGCGAAGCTGCTGGCGTCGGGCTTCACGAACACGACGGTGAAGAACGCGCCGATCACGGTGCCGATCACGCTGGTCTTCAACAATGCGGTGTACCAGAAGAAGCAGCCGATGTTGTACACGGCGAAGTTGGGGAAGACGGGGGCCGCGAAGTAGAAAATGGGGCGGAGGGCGACGCGTGATGGGGGCGCGTCGCGTAGTAATCATTCAACGGCATTGTTTATTGTTGAATGTTTATTCGTGATTTGTCGTTCGAATCACGAGTGCCAGCCGCGGGTTGCGGGCGGGAGGGTTATGCCGCCGAGGTATGAAGAGTGGTTGACGCGTGTGTTTGAGCACGAAGTTCGTGAAGCGGAGTGGTATTTTGAAGACGAAGCGGGAGAGTTTTACGGTAGTGATGCGGAAATAGTTGAGCTATTTACTTGGACAATGACGCATTGCGGTACGGACTTGCTTCGATTCAGTGATGATCAAGTTGGACAGGGATTTCGATATATTTTCAATGGCTCCTGTTCAAACTACGCTCATACAATTCGTGATGGCAATGTTGCGCTGGAGCAACGGCTTTCGGCGATTCGTTCGATCAAACACTTATATGTGGACTGCTTTGCCGAGCGGTGCCAAGGGGATGTGAGAAACGCGAGAAAATCCTCGCCGCTCGGTGGCATCTGCTACATGCTGTGGGATGTGACGTGCCTTAATTATTGGGAAGGCAACCCGGATCAAGAGCAAGGCTATGAGGCCGTGGTGGATGTGTTGGAAGCGGCTTTACAATTAAAGAACCCCGCCTGTATTGAAAGCGCGCTGCATGGGTTGGGACACACTATGATTTACGCTGAGGGGCGGTGCAAGAAGATTATAAGAAACTTTATTGTCAAGAACGCTAATACTGATCCGGATGTTTTATTTTATGCGCGCGAAGCTTTGAGCGGGTGTATTTTATAGAAAACTGGCGAGGCGGGCCTGATCGGTTATTTTACCAAAAGGCGCGTTGAAGTCGAAACTACCGGATTGGATGTTTTCTTAGCAATTTGATGCACTGATGGGTGCAGGATTCACTGCGACTTTGGTGAGTGCAGATAACCCTGTGTTAAAGTGCCTGTGAACAGCGAGGTAGTGTTTCGCGGGTGGATGTTGAATGAGTCGGCGCATACACGGGTTGTTAACGCGATAAGTAATAGTGTCGCCCGGGCTTTTACCGACACGCGGCAGTATCTCGCTGAAGCAGCTTGCGCAGGTATATTGAGAGACTAGACTTAAAAACGAATATTTTAAAGTGACGAAAATGTCTTGAGAGGGCAACCTTGAATCGCACGGACACGGGCCCTGCGTGCGAGGGGGATGCGCGCGCGCAGTTGGGGGTTGATGCCGAACCGGCGGGAGATGCAGCGGCGCGCGGGGCCGAGGGGCGTTATCGCACATTGTTTGATCAGGCGCCCGATGGCATTGTCATCGCGGATGCCAATAGTTATTACCTTGATGCCAATTCGAGCGCATGCGGGATGCTTGGGTATTCGCGCGAGGAATTGATCGGGCTGCACGCGTCGGACATTGTGGTGAATGAAGAAGCGCAGCACATCGCGCCGGCGTTGGATGTGATCAAGGCGAAATCCGACTACCACCGGGAATGGAAATTTCGCCGCAAGGACGGGACGATATTCACGGCGGAAGTGATCGCTACGCAGTTGCCCGACGGCAATTTGCTGGGGATGATCCGCGATGTCAGCGAGCGCAATCGCGCGGAAGAGAATATCCGGCAGTTGAACCGCGTGTATGCGGTGTTGAGTGAAATCAACCAGACCATTGTGCGCGAAAAAGATCCGCAGGAGGTGTTGAGCGCCGCCTGTCGCATTGCCGTTGAGAAAGGCCGCTTTTGCATGGCCTGGATCGGACTGTGCGAGGGAATCGCGAAGCGCATGAGACTCGCCGCGCATGCGGGGGCTTCCTCGGATACGCTGAAGATCGTCAATACTCTGCTGGGTGACAGTATCGACGCGTGCGGGTGCGCATTCACGCTGCACGCATTGCGAACCGGGACGCATGGCGCGTGCAATGACATCGCGTCAGATCCACAGACTCATCAGTGGCGGGACGGCGCCCTGGAGCGCGGGTACAAGGCGATGGCCTCGCTGCCGCTGAGTGCCGACGGCACGACGATCGGCACGTTCAACCTGTACGCCTGCGAACCGGGTTTTTTCAGCACGGAAGAACTGCGTCTGCTGAATGAGCTGGCGCTGAATATCGGATTTGCGCTGGAGGTCGCACGGCGCGCGGAAGCCAGTGCGCGGGCGGAGCGGAATCTGCACGCCAGCGAGACGCGCTACCGCGAGATGCTGGAAAATCTCAAGCTCATTGCCGTCATGATGGACACCGACGGACACATCACGTTCTGCAACGACTACCTGCTTGAACTGACCGGCTGGCGGCGCGAGGAAATCATTGGGGCGAAGTGGTATTCAAAATTCGTTCCTGAATCGGCTCCGGCGGTCAAAAATCTGATTTCGGAGACGACTCGATTCGGAGAGTTTCCGGCGCATTATCAGAACCCGATCGTCACGCGCAGCGGCGCGTTTCGTGAGATCATGTGGAACAACACGGTGCTCAGGAACGCGGCGGGGGAAATGACCGGCACGGCCAGCATCGGCGAGGACGTGACGGAACGCATGAAAGCGGAATCGGCTCTGCGTGACACTGAAGAGCGCTTCCGTCAATTGGCCGAGAACATCAACGAAGTGTTCTGGATCATGGATTCGACCACGAACGCGATGCTGTACGTCAGTCCCGCGTATGAAAAGATCTGGGGGCGCTCCTGCGAGAGCGTATATGCGGCACCGCTGGCGTGGCTGGAGACGATTCACGAAGACGACCGCGATCGGATTCGGCATGCGGCGCTGACGAAAATGGTTCGCGGCGACTACGACGAAACGTACCGCATCATGCGCGCGGATGGCTCGCTGCGCTGGATCAATGCGCGCGGCTATCCGTTGCGCAATGCGGCGGGGGATGTGTTCCGGGTCGTTGGAACGGCTGTGGACATCACCGCGAATCGCCTGCTGGAGCAGCAACTCAGGCAGTCGCAGAAGATGGAGACGATCGGCGTTTTGGCCGGCGGCATCGCACACGATTTCAACAATTTGCTGAGCGTGATCACGGGGTACAGCGACGTGCTGCTGATGAGCGGGAAGCTGGATGAATATGCCAGCTCGCGCGTACGCGAGATACGGAAGGCGGGCGAGCGCGCCAGTTCGCTGACACATCAACTGCTGGCGTTCAGCCGCAAGCAGCACCTCGAGCCGGTGGTCCTGGATATCAACCAGCTGGTGACTGACATGGAGAAGATGCTCCGGCGCCTGATCGGCGAGGATGTTGAATTGAGGAGCGTGCTTGACCCGAAGGTGGCGCGCATCAAAGCCGACCCCGGACAGATCGAGCAGGTCATCATGAACCTGATTGTGAACGCTCGCGACGCCATGCCGACGGGCGGCGAGATTTCTGTCGAGACGTCGAATGTGCAGCTCGACGGGAAACAGCCGTTGAGCCACGGCTGCTGCAAGGCGGGGAACTACGTGCTGCTTGCCGTCACTGACGCCGGCCAGGGCATGGACAAGGAAACGCAGACGCGCATTTTCGAGCCATTCTTTACGACAAAGGGTGTGGGTAAAGGGACTGGGCTGGGGCTCTCGACGGTTTACGGGATCGTCAATCAGAGCGGCGGGTACGTTCACGTGAGCAGCGAGATCAACAAGGGCACTACGTTCAAAATTTATCTTCCGGCGGCGGAAGGCGCGGTCGTTACGCGCGCGACCGAGAAATTTTCGCGTCCGATACCCCGCGGGTCGGAAACGATCCTGGTGGTCGAGGACGAGGCCGCCATTCGGACGATGCTCCAGCAGATGCTCGAGTCGTTCGGGTATACGGTGCTCGTCGCGGACTGCGGGGCCAAGGCTGCGCAAATGGTCGGTGAACATAAGGGCGAGCTTCATCTGGTGTTGACGGATGTGATTATGCCGAAGATGGACGGACGGCAGCTCGTCCAGCTGCTCTCGCTGCTGCTTCCGGGGATCAAGGTGTTGTTTATGTCGGGATACACGAACGATGCGCTTGGCCGCATTGGCGAGGTAAGCGAAATAAAGCCGCTGCTGCAGAAGCCGTTCACGCCAGGTGCGCTGGCGAGGAAAGTGCGGGAAGTGTTGGATGCTGCGAATTGACATCAGAATGATTGCGTCCGCTATTATTCGACAGATTCGGTCGCGATTTTGAACGTTAGATTGCGATCGAAGATTTCTTTCTCGATGAAAACCCAGGGCTTTGCGCCCTGGGTTTGAAAAGAGACGATTCGCTCCTGGGAGCAATGGTTAGTTCTGCGACTCCTTTGCTTCGGCGACCAGGGTGACTCCGGCGGCTTCGCTGACAGTCTTGGTTTCGCTGTCGCTAAACATGCTCGCGAACTCGCTGATGTCGATGCCGAGCTTTGAGGCCAGGTCTCTGACGTTGATGCCTTTGGCTCGGAGGTTGCCGAGCACTTGCATGACTGTGTCAGGGACCAGAGTGCTCATTTTGTCGATGCCTTTGCCGCTGCCGTTCATGTCGATGATCTTGATCTCGTCGATCTGGGCGACTCCAGCGGCGATGCTCGAGAACATCGCTTGGGCGATCTTCGTGCCGGCGTCTCCGGCGTGGTCGATCAGCGCCGGGAGGCGGTCGAGGATCAGGATCAACTTGGCGTCCTTGCTCATCTGCGCGAGGGCTTGGGCGAGTTCCTTGGTGCCCTTCGCTTCGGCCTCGAGGACCTTGCCTTTCATCGCGGCTTCACCTTCGGCCTTGGCGAGGAGTTCCTGGCGGATCTTCGCGGCTTGGCCTTCGGCCAGGGCGTTGAGCGTGGCGCGGGTCTTGTGCGCTTCACCTTCGCCGGTGAGCACCGCGGATTCTTTTTCGCCTTCGGCGCGGCGGACAGCGACTTCCTTCGCGGCTTCGGCGTTGAGCAGCGCGGCCTGCTTGGCGGCTCCGGCGTCGATAACCATTTTCTGCTTATGCGCTTCGGCGTCGATGATCATCTTCTGCTTCGCCGCTTCGGCGGGGCGGATGATCGTGGCGTCGAGTTCCTTTTCCATGCGCAGGGCTTCCTGCTCCTGGACCTTGATCTGCGCGGTGTTGGCGGCGGCGTCGCGTTCGGCTTCCTTCTGGCGCAGGATTTTTTCCTGGTCAGCGGTGGCGATGGCGAGGGCCTGGTTGGCTTTGGCGAGCTCGGTCTGGGCTTCGACTTTGAATTGCGCCTGCTGGACGTCGCGCTTCTTTTCGGCATCGGCGACGGCGATTGAATTGGCGGCGGCGACGATGCTGGCCTCGCGCTTGGCGGTGCTGACCTTCATCGCGGTGTCAGCTTCGGCTTCGGCGACCTTGACGTTGGCGTCGCGGACGGCTTCGGCGACGGCTTTGCGGCCGAGCGCGCTGATGTAGCCGTACTCGTCGTTGACGTCCTGGATCACCAGCGTAATGACTTGCACGCCAAGTTTCTTGAGCTCGTCGGAAGATTCCGCGACGACCTGGCGATTGAAGATGTCGCGCTCGCGGAGGATCTGGTCGATGCTCATTTTGCCGATGATCGAGCGCAGATGGCCCATGAGGATGTTGGTGACGAAGCCCTCGATTTCCTTGGGCTGCTTGCCGAGGAAGGAGGCGGCGGCGTTCTGGAGGTCCTCGGGGATGCTGGAGATTTTGCAGGTCGCAACGCCCATGACGTTGATCTTGACGTTGTCCTTGTTGGGGATGGCGGTCTCGTCGATCTTGGTCTGGAACGCCGCGGTCGACATGATCTGCAGGTTCTCAACGACCGGGAAGAGCAGCGAGCCGCCGCCGGAGACGACGCGGAAGCCGCGGATCTGGTCTTTGCCGGTGGCGTCTTTGTAGCGGTATTTGCGGCCGTAGAAGATACCGACCTCGTTGGGCGAGAACTTCTTGTAGCGCGCGGCGATGGCGTAGACGACGATGATGAACGCGACGGCGATCAGCAGGATCATGCCGATGGTCACGGGGTTCTGGAGTTCGAGCGCGGCGAGCGGAAACATAAGCATGAAAGGTACTCCTATCTAAAGTTGCTATTTGTTCTCTTCAACAATCAACATGCTGCCGACGTTCCGCACGACGCGGATGTCGCGGCCTTTGGGAATGGCCTGGAGTTCTGAATCGCGCGCGGAAAAAGAGGAGTAGCCTCCGGCGCCATTGATGTAAACCTCCCCTTCCCCATCCTTCTCGATGGCGATTGTGACGGTGCCGGACTTGCCCACGAGCGAATCGGTTTCGACCAGCGAGCTGGATTGCTGGCTCATGACGACCTTCAGGAGCATATACATCACTGCGGCCAGGAGGAGCCCGCTGGCCAGTCCGATAGCCGAGGCGATGAGCATCTCGAGACCGTAGTTGGCGGCCACGCAGCCCGCCGCGCCGAAGCCCATGCCGAAGGTGGCGATGACTTTCGTCGAGAAGATGCTGACACCGTGATCGCCGTGGTCGCCCCCATGATCGAAGGAGTGGTCGTGATCGGTATCGTGGTCATGCCCGAAGATAAAACCGCCCACGAGGATCAGGAAGAAGGCGACTGCGATGGCTCCGAAAATGATCATGTGAGGGGCCTCCCTGTCGAGGTATTTCTGGACGGATTGAGCGGTTTCATGTACGGATCGAACAATACGGTATTTGCCGGAATTTGACCTCCGAAAAAAGGTTTTATTTGAGTAAGGAATTGCCTCCCTGATGTCGGTTGGATGCTTGCGGGGCGCGCGAGTTCCTTTCCAGCACATTGGGATCCTAAGCTTAGAATTCCACGTGGACAAGTTGTCGC
>JADMIO011413736.1_pt1 | contig 15030 bp, 12 predicted proteins | sample 8958161 | NCBI WGS metagenome assembly JADMIO01 (sample SAMN16585339, study PRJNA669376) | soil metagenome | isolation source: Crop rotation soil | place: USA: Cullars Rotation, Alabama | collected 2011 | reverse complement strand
GAGCCCAGTAGACGAGCCATTCGCCTAGAGCATGGCGATCCCCGCCCCGGCCGGCAATATCCCTCCCGCCGTCAACGCCCGGTTATCGTCGTGGCCGTCAGCAGTTCCAGGTTTCCGCCGGTCGAGGTGACATCGGTCGAACGCACGCGCTCGGTGGCGTAGGCGAGCAGGGTATGGGGGCCGCCGGCCTTGGGGCCGGTGCCCGATAGTCCCTCGCCGCCGAACGGCTGCACGCCGACCACGGCGCCGATCTGGTTGCGATTGACGTAGAGGTTGCCGACGCGCGCGTGCTCGGCAACATAGTCGGCCACCCCCTCGATACGGCTGTGCACGCCGAGCGTCAGGCCATAGCCGCTGGCGTTGATCGCGGCGATGACCTTGTCGAGCGAACCGCGCTCATAGCGGGCGACATGCAGAATGGGGCCGAACACCTCCTGCTCGAGCACGCTGAGGTTATCGATCTCGTAGGCGGCCGGGGTGACGTAGCTGCCGGCGCGGCAGCTCTCGGGAGCCAACAGGTCGACGAGTTGGCGCCCCTGGCGCTGCATGCGGATCTTGTGGCCGTCGAGGGCGTCCTGCGCCTCCTCGTCGATGACCGGGCCGATGTCAGTCGCATAGTCGAACGGATCGCCGACATCGAGCGCCTGGATGGCACCGACCAGCATGTCGATCGTGCGGTCGGCGACTTCCTCCTGCACGAACAGAACGCGCGCCGCCGAGCAACGCTGGCCGGCGCTGTTGAACGCCGAGCGCACGGCATCGCGCACCACCTGCTCGGGGAGCGCGGTCGAGTCGGCGATCATGGCGTTGATGCCGCCCGTCTCGGCGATGAACGGGACGATGGCATGGCGCCGCTCGGCGAGTGCCTGCTGGATCGTCCACGCGGTTTCGTTCGATCCGGTGAAAGAGACGCCGGCGATGCGCGCATCCTTGATGAGCAATTCTCCCAAGCGACCGCTGCCCGGCAACAGGTGCAGCACGTTGGGCGGCACGCCCGCCTCATGCAGCAGCTTGGTGGCAAGGAAAGCGGTGATCGGCGTTTGCTCGGCCGGCTTGGCGACCACCGCATTGCCGGCTGCGAGCGCGGCGGCGATCTGGCCGGTGAAAATGGCGAGCGGGAAGTTCCACGGCGAAATGCAGGCGAATACGCCGCGGCCATGCAGCGTCAGCGTATTGCGCTCGCCGGTCGGGCCGGGCAGGGCCACAGGGCCGACGAACAGGCGCCGCGCCTGGACCGCGTAGTAGCGCAAAAAGTCGATAGCTTCGCGCACGTCGCCTTGCGCGTCTTCCAGCGTCTTGCCGGCCTCGCGCACGATAACCGCCATCAGACGCGCCTTGTCGCGCTCGAAAAGGTCGGCGGCGGCGGAGAGGATCTGCGCCCGCTTGGCACCGCCCAGCTTGTTCCAGTCGCGCTCGGCCTTCATCGCCCGCGTGATCGCCGCGTCGGCCTGTGCCGGCGTCGTTATGCGCACCGTGCCGATGCGCTCGCGCCGGTCGTGCGGGCAGGTGACGAGGCTGGCTGAGTCGCCGCCGGTCGTCGCCGTTCCGCCGACGATGGGGCCGGCCTCGTATACGTCGTCAAGCGCATCGCCCATTTCAGCGAACAGCGCCAGCCGCACCGCCGGCTCCGTCAGCGCCAGACCGTTGGCTGCCGCGCGCTCGGGCAGGTAGATGTCGCGCGGGCGCACGAACGGCCGCGGCGGCTCGGCGGCGGCGCGCTCCGCCTGGGCCATCTCCACCGGATCACGGATGATCTCCGACACCGGCGCCTCGTCGTCGGCGAGCCGGTTGATGAACGACGTGTTGGCACCGTTCTCAAGCAGCCGCCGCACGAGATAGGCCAGCAGATCCTCGTGGCCGCCGACGGGGGCGTAGATGCGGCAAGGACGCTTGATGAGCCCTTTGTCGCCGACGACCTCGTTGTGCAGGGGCTCGCCCATGCCGTGCAGGCGCTGGAATTCAAAGGTTGCGGCGCCGCCGGCAACGTGCGCCGCGGCTATGGCGTACGCGTTGTGGGTGGCGAACTGCGCATAGAACGATTTCTGATCGCTGAGCAGCAGCCGCACACAGGCAAGGAACGACACGTCGGTATGCAGCTTGCGCGTGAACACCGGGTAGTCGGCCAGTGCGCGCTCCTGCGCCCATTTGATTTCGCTGTCCCAGTAGGCGCCTTTGACGAGCCGCACCGGGATGCGCTTGTTGCTCCGCTCGGCGAGACGCCGCAGCCAGCGCAGCGTCGGGATGGCGCGCTTGCCGTAAGCCTGCACGGCGATGCCGAGACCGTTCCAGTTGTCGAGCACCGGGTTGTTGAAGGTGGCGGCGAAAATCTCCAGCGTCGGGTCGAGACGGTCCTGCTCCTCGGCATCGATGGTCAGCGGCAGACCGCGCGAGCGGGCGGCGCGTGCCAGCGTCAGCATGCGTGGAGCGAGTTCGCCGGCGAGGCGCTCCTCTTTGCCGGGCTCGAAACGCGGATGCAGGGCCGACAGCTTTATCGACAGCCCCGGGCGGCCGTACAGCGCGTCGGCGTGCATGGTCGAGAATGGGCCCGCCGCCTGGCCGACGGCGTCGATCGCCGCCAGGTAGCGCTCGAAGTAGATATCGGCGTCCTTCTGCGTGCGCGCTGCCTCGCCGAGCATGTCGTAGGAGAACAGATAGCCTTTCGCCTCGTACTCCTTGGCGCGCTCCAGCGCCTCGCGAATGGTGCGCCCGAGGACGAACTGATCGCCGAGCACCTTCACCGCCTGACGCACGGCCTGGCGGATGACCGGCTCGCCGGAGCGGGCGACGAGGCGCTTCAGGGCATTGAAGGGATTGGCGCCGCGCGCCTCGCGCAGCTTGACGACGCGCCCGGTCAGCATCAGTGCCCAGGTCGAGGCGTTGACGAGCAGGCTGTCGGAATGACCGCGGTGTTTCTCCCAATGGCCCTCGGAGAGCTTTTCGGCGATGAGCTCGTCGGCGGTCTCGGTGTCGGGAATCCGCAGCAGCGCCTCGGCGATGCACATGAGGATGACGCCTTCCTCGCTGGAAAGGCCGTACTCGCGCATGAAGGCGTCGACACCGGCGTGCTTGCCGCGGTCGGCACGCGCGGCATAAACGAGACGGCGCGCCAGTTCGGTCGAGCGGCGGCGCTCGTCCTCGCTGAACACGGCGCGCTCGACCAGCCGGTCGAGCAGACGCTGCTCGTCGATCAAATGATGCGTGGCGATTTCATCGCGCGGCGGTAGCTGCGCAAATTCGACGACCTCGCGGGTGGTCTCCGCGTTCTTCACTGCGACCATTCTGCCCTCGTGACGCGCACACGCGGTGCGATTCGCTCTGCGTTCACTCTAGCAAATCATGGCCGCCGGTGCTTGAAGCGGCCTGGGGACGGGGGGCGGACTTGACGGCAGGCTTACGCCCCGCCAGAGCTTGCCGCCGCTAGAGAGGCGAGGCTTACCGTGTCCAGCAAGCTTCAGGTCGTGCGCAGCATCGCCGATTTGCGCGGCGTCGTCGCCCAATGGCGCAACAACGGCCACAAGATGGCGCTCGTTCCCACCATGGGTGCCCTGCACGCCGGGCACCTGGCCCTGGTGCGCCGCGCCAGCGAGTTAGCCGAGCGCACCATCGTCTCCATCTTCGTTAATCCGGGCCAGTTCGCCCCGCACGAGGATCTCGCCCGCTACCCGCGTGACGAAGCTGGCGATCTCAACAAGCTGGGGGCAGAAAGCTGCCACCTCGTGTGGGCCCCGGGCGCGGCGGAAATGTATCCCGAAGGCTTTGCCACGCGCATCCAGCCGGCCGGGGCGGCCCAGGGTTTGGAAAGCGATTTTCGTCCACACTTTTTCGGCGGGGTGACGACCGTGTGCGCCAAGTTGTTCGGCGCGGCTACGCCCGATGTCGCCGTGTTCGGGGAAAAGGACTATCAGCAGCTCTGCGTCGTCAAGCAGATGGTGCGCGACTTGAACATGCCGCTCGCCATCGCCGGCGTGCCGACGACACGCGAAGCGGACGGCTTGGCACTGTCCTCGCGCAACGTCTATTTGTCGGCCGATGAGCGCAAAGTCGCGCCGGAGCTCAACCGCGTGCTGCACGAGGTCGCCGCCAAGGCGCAGGCCGCGGTAAGGGGGCTCGGCGGCGCTCGCACCGGCAAGGCGCCGCGCCCGGCGCCGCTGGTGCGCGACCCGACGCTGCCGCCGCAGGCGCACCAGCTCCCCGACCTTGAGACCATTTGCGCGACGGCCACAAATGAACTGCAGGCAGCCGGCTTCGGCAAGGTCGACTACGTTGCCGTTCGCCATGCCGACACCTTGAAGGTCGTTACCCACGCAGGCCCGGCGCGTTTGCGCGTGCTCGCCGCCGCGTGGCTCGGCTCGACGCGCCTCATCGACAACGTCGGCAGCGACTAAGGTGCGCCGTCTTTGGGTGGCGGCCTGCGCGTCGCCAGCAGGATGCCGCAGGCGATCAGGCCGATGCCGAGCGCATGGTAGATGTGCAACCGCTCGCCGAGGATGGCCACCGCCAGCAATGTGCCGAACACCGGCACCAAGTGCACCGTCAGGCCCGCCGTATTGGCGCCGAGCAGCTCCACCGTGCGGTTGAAGCAGTAGTAGGCGACGACGGAGGCGAACACGGCCACGTAGACGACGGCGAGCAGCGCCTCCCAGGTGAGGGGCATCGGCCGGCTATGCAGGCTTTCGGCGATATAGAACGGCAACAGCAGCGCCGCACCGATGACGAAGCTGGCGAATAGAAAACTCACGCCATGCACCGGCGGCCGCTTGCGCAACAGCGCCGTGTAGACCGCATAGCTGACGGATGCTGCCAGCATCCACAAATCACCGGCGTTGAACTCGAAATGTGCGAGCACACCCAGATCGCCGTGGGAAATAAGCGTGAGCGCTCCGGCGAGCGAAATGGCGATGCCGATACCTTGCCGAGCGGAAACCGCGTCGCGGAACAAGATGTAGCTCGCGGCGACGATCAGCACCGGCACTGCGGACTGGAGCATGACAATGTTGAGCGCGGTCGTCGACTGCGCGGCAAGATAAAGTCCGGCGTTGAAGAACGAGATGCCCAACGCCGATAGGAGCAGCACAGTCGGCCAGTCGGCAAGCAACGCCTTGGCGTCGCGGCGTACGTACGGCCAGACGAACGGCAGCAGCACCAGGGCGGCGACCGCCCACCGCCAGAACGCCAAAGCTATCGGCGGGATGTCCCCTGCAACGCTGCGCGCTACGATGGCATTTCCGGCCCAGAAAAGGCCGGTCAGCACCATCAACAGGCGCGGTTCGTCGGTCAGGCGGCTGAGCCAGTTTGCCGAGCCTGACTGGCGCTCGGATGCGTCGCTATTTGAAGCCATTGCCGGCGCCAGCCACCTGCTTGAAGAACGAGAGCGCGAGCGGCGTGCATGCGGCCGGCATCCCCACACCGACCATATATGGCGTCCCGCAACGATTATCACCCGCTTAAAAGCATGATCCGACTGGCAAATTGGCAACTCTTGCCAAATCCCCGCGGGCCATGCGAGGTCAATTGCACATAACTTCCAGGGATTCGCCGCTCGCGGCCCTCGTCTTCGCGTCCCTCCCAGGCGGCACGCAGCATCGACGGGAAAGACGCATGGCCGGATCCGTCCGCGACCTTTTCTCAACGATCGAAAGCTTCATGACCGACAAGACGGCCCGCGCCCGCCGGACGACCGATGCCTCCGACGGCTATACCGCGGCTGATATCGAGGTGCTCGAAGGCCTTGAGCCGGTGCGCCGCCGGCCAGGCATGTACATCGGCGGCACCGACGAGAAGGCCATGCATCACCTCTTCGCCGAGGTGATCGACAACTCCATGGACGAGGCGGTCGCCGGCCACGCCACGTGGATCGAGGTCGAGTTCGACAAGGAAGGGTTCCTGTCGGTCACCGACAACGGGCGCGGCATGCCGGTCGATCCGCATCCGAAGTTCAAGAACAAGAGCGCGCTCGAAGTCATCATGTGCACGCTGCACTCGGGCGGCAAGTTCGACGGCAAGGCGTACAACACCTCGGGCGGTCTGCACGGCGTCGGCGTGTCGGTGGTCAACGCGTTGTCCGCCGTTTGCGAGGTCGAGGTTGCGCGCGGCCAGCAACTCTACCGCATGGATTTCGCGCGCGGCGAGCCGACGACCAAGCTGCAGAAGCTCGGCCCCGTCATGAACCGGCGCGGCACCAAGGTGCGCTTCAAGCCGGACGAGAAGATTTTCGGCAAGGGCTGCGCCTTCAAGCCGGCGCGCCTCATGAAGATGGCGCGCTCCAAAGCCTATCTGTTCGGCGGCGTGGAAATCCGCTGGACCTGCGATGCTTCGCTGATCACCGACGATACGCCGACCAGCGCCGTGTTCCGCTTCCCGGGCGGTCTCGCCGACTACCTGACGAGCGAGATCGCCGGCCGCACCATGGTGACGAAGGATCTGTTCGCCGGGCGCACCAAGGGCGACAACGGCCACGGCTCGGTCGAGTGGGCGGTGGCGTGGATCGCCGACGATGATGGTTTTTCACGCTCCTACTGCAACACCATTCCGACGCCCGACGGCGGCACGCACGAGACCGGCCTGCGTACGGCGCTGTCGAAAGCCCTGCGCGCCTACGGCGAGCTGACCAACAACCGGCGCGCGGCGCAGATCACCGCCGACGACGTGATGGGCACCTCGGCCGCCATGCTGTCGGTGTTCATCCGCGAGCCGGAGTTCCAGGGCCAGACCAAGGATCGCCTCGCCACGCAGGAAGCGGCGCGCATCGTCGAGAGCACCGTGCGCGACGCCTTCGACCATTGGCTTGCCGACAGCCCGATGCAAGCGACGAAGCTCCTCGAGTGGTCGATCGACCAGGCTGAGGACCGCCTGAAGCGCAAGCGCGAGAAAGAGGTCGGCCGCCAGTCCGCGACGCGCAAATTACGCCTGCCCGGCAAGCTCGCCGACTGCACCATCCAGACGGCGGCCGGCACGGAAATCTTCATCGTCGAGGGCGACAGCGCCGGCGGCTCCGCCAAGAGTGCCCGGGCGCGCGAGACGCAAGCGATCCTGCCGCTGCGCGGCAAGATCCTCAACGTCGCCAACGCCTCGTCCGCCAAGCTGTCGCAGAACCAGTTGCTCGCCGATCTCATCCTGGCGCTCGGCGTGGGCACCGGCACCAAGTACAACGACGCCGACCTGCGCTATGAGCGCGTCATCGTCATGACCGACGCCGACGTCGATGGTGCGCACATCGCCTCGCTGCTGATCACCTTCTTCTATCAGGAGATGCCGGCGCTGATCGAGAACGGCCACCTGTTCCTTGCCGTGCCGCCGCTGTTCAAGATCACCCACGGCGCCAAGTCGGTCTACGCGCGCGACCTCAAGCACCGCGACGAGCTCATCGCGCGTGAGTTCAAGCCCGGCGCCAAGGTCGACATCAGCCGCTTCAAGGGCCTCGGCGAGATGAACGCCGCGCAGCTCAAAGAGACGACGATGGATCCCAAGAAGCGCACGCTGTTGCGCGTCGAGATCGGCGACGGCGACCGCACCGCCATCGGCGAAGCGGTCAATGCGCTGATGGGCTCCAAGCCCGAGGCCCGCTTCCGCTTCATCCAGGACCGCGCCGCCTTCGCCCACGATCTGGATATTTGAGCGAAGCTTTCCGCTAGGGGAGCAGCGCCAGAACATCTGCTCCAAGCTGCTGCCAAGCCAGCGCCGCCAGTGCAATTGCCGACAGCACCAGCGCCAACATCGTTGCCCGCCATCCGCGCCGATAGTTGATGAGAGACCGGGAGAGAAGACGCTCGGCCGTCATGCGCGGTGTGCCGTCCGCATTGCCGATAGGTCGCGCCGCCCAGCAGAGCAGGAAGCCCGCGACCGCGTGGCCAACCAGGGCGAGGCCGACGACTATCTTCACCGCAAGCGCGACGTTCAGTGAAAGCGCTCCCGTGAGCAGCGCGGCGAGAATTGCATTGAATTGTGTGAGCGTGCCGCTGGCGGTGAGGTACATGCCCTGCTCGCCGTGGTAACGGCCTTCGCTGACCGGCGTCCTGGCTGCCGGCACGCCATCGGGTCCGACGAAGATCGCCGGCCCGATCGACGGCGCCGGGTGAACGCTGGCCGATAGGGCCGGCGCGCGGACAGGCGCCGGCTCCGGGCTAGCTTTGTGATCGTCGGTTCCCATCCACACCCCCGTGCTGGCAGCCGCTCAGCTTGCCGCGGCACGCGGCATTTCCCACGCGTGTCCTGCGAATATGCTCGACGAGTGTATACACGGGCGCGGCTTCATCCAACCGACAGACGTGAGCTTGCCCCACTCATCGTGTAAGAAGTCGAGCGCAAAAAAGGGAGCAGCCGATGAGCCGTGTGCGGGTGCTGGTTGGAACACGTAAGGGGGCGTTCATCTTGAACGCCGATGCATCGCGCAAAACGTGGTCGGTCGACGGCCCGCATTTCCCGGGCTGGGAACTCTATCACGTGAAGGGCTCCCCGGTGGACCCGGATCGCATCTATGCGTCGCAGTCGAGCGGCTGGTTCGGTCAGCAAATCCAGCAATCGAGGGACGGCGGCAAATCCTGGGAGCCGACCGGCAACAAGTTCACCTACGAAGGCGATGCCGGCACGCATCAATGGTACGACGGCACGCCGCACCCATGGGAGTTCAAACGCGTCTGGCACCTCGAGCCGTCGCTGACCGACCCTGACAGCGTCTATGCGGGCGTCGAGGACGCGGCGCTGTTTCATACAGCGGACGCGGGACAGAATTGGACGGAGCTGTCCGGCCTGCGTGGCCATGGCTCTGGGCCGAAATGGCAGCCCGGAGCCGGCGGCATGTGCCTGCACACCATTGTGCTGGACCCGACCAATCCCCGGCGAATTTACGTCGCCATCTCGGCCGCCGGCGCGTTCCGCACCGACGACGGCGGCAAGACCTGGCGGCCGATCAATCGCGGTCTGCACTCGGAGTACATTCCCGACCCGAACGCGGAGGTCGGTCACTGCGTCCACCGCATCGCCATGCATCCGTCGCGGCCGAACGTGTTGTTCATGCAAAAGCATTGGGACGTCATGCGCAGCGACGACGCTGGCGATTCCTGGCGCGAGGTGAGCGGCAATCTGCCGACCGATTTCGGCTTCGTCATTGACGTCCACGCGCACGAGCCGGAGACGATCTACGTCGTGCCGATCAAGAGCGACGCCGAGCACTTTCCGCTCGAGGGCAAGCTGCGCGTCTATCGCAGCCGCAGCGGCGGCAACGAATGGGAGGCCCTGAGCAACGGACTGCCGCAGTCCGATTGTTACGTGAACGTGCTGCGTGACGCGATGGCCGTCGACAAGCTCGATAAGTGTGGGGTTTATTTCGGCACCACCGGCGGCCAGGTCTACGTGTCGAGCGACGCCGGCGACACGTGGTCTGCCATCGTCCGCGATTTGCCGGCGGTGCTTTCGGTCGAGGTGCAAACGTTGCCATGATCCGCGTGGTCTTGCCGTCACATTTGCGGATGCACGCCAACATCGACGGAGAGGTGCGCCTCGCCGTCGAGGGACCGGTCACGCAGCGGTCCGTCATGGACGCGTTGGAGGCGCGCTATCCGGTACTGCGCGGGGCGATCCGCGATTACACCACGCAGCGGCGGCGTCCGTTCCTGCGGTTTTTCGCGTGCCAGACCGATGTTTCGCTCGAGCCGCCGGACAGCCCGCTGCCGGAGGCCGTTGCGCGCGGAGCGCAACCGCTGCTGATTGTTGCGGCGATCGCCGGCGGTTAGTCAGGCGGGCCATCGCGCTGCCTAATCGCGAGGCAGAAATACAACTCCTTGACTACGGCGCACTTAGCATTTTGCGCATGGTCGGAGGCATTGGTTCGCCCGCTAAAATCGTGTGGGCCATCAAGCAATTGGGTTCAAAGTCAGGGGTGCGCTGTCCCCCGGAAAAGTGTCTCAAGCGCCACAGCGGGTCGACGACCGTTCAATTAGCCATAGCCGTTCCTTGCGGTTAAGACGCACACAGACCTACAAAACCTTAGGTTGTTTTTTTGTAGCGTTGCGTTGAGTGGGGTACATTTATGCGTACGCGTATTTTATTCAGCCTGGTGGCTGGATTTGTCTCGCTCGCCTCAGCGGCGTCAGCGCAGGTTTCCTGGAACGGCTACCAGTGGAACGTGGACCGGTACGACACCGAAAGGTTCGATCCGATCGGACCCGCATTTGGCCGCCCTGACGTTCTGAATATCTTTCTGGGAGACACGGGCTACATCCAGAATCGGCCGGCTCCGTTCGATACCGGATTCTACAATACCCAGGGCCGCAAGGCGGTCGTGAATTTGGATGGCGCGTCGTTCGTCACCGGCGATCTGTACATCCCCGGATCGTGGGCCGCCCAACAGGCGACCAAGTGGCAGACAACCGGCCTGTGGGGCTTCGTCGAGAACCCCAACAATGTAAACGGCGGCGGCTTTCCGATCATCGCGTTTTCCAATAGCGCCAATATCTACGGTCACACGCCCGTACCAACCGCGCTCGGCGGGCGCTTTGTGGTTTGGGATGACGACCTGTCTGTCTGGAATGTCGTCAACGCCACCGTGAATTTTGATGCGTGGAACACGCTGCGATTTGAGATCCACGCCGACCGAGTGGACTTTTACGTCAACGGCAACCTGGTCGCCACCGACACCGTCGTCGACACGGACCCCGCGACTTACCTCAAAGAGATCTTCCTCAACTCGGTGAACAACAACACCAGCGAGTACGATGTTTGGTGGTCGAACGTTCTCGCCGGGCTGCTGATGCAGCAGAACTCGTCCGTGTTCGATGTCACCGCCGCCGTGCCGGACATGACGAAATACTACATCTTCAGCTCCATCGGCGACCTCGCTTCTCGGCGCGGCGCAGAAGCGACCGAGCACTTCTCGCCCTATGACTACGTGTGGGCCTACGCGGGCGGCACCACCGGCCAGTTCGACCTATCGAACTCGTCCGGGTACGACGCGACCACCTACTTCCTGCGCTCCGGCATCGACATCATCCAGCCGATGGAGTCTCTGCGCCTCGGCCTCACGGTTTCGGCCGGCCGCGCCGAGGTTGACGCCGACAACGGCGGCTCCGCCGACTCCGATAACTACAGCGCCGGCGGCTACCTGACCTACGCAACGCGCGAACTCTACGTCGACGTAATCACCGAGTATGCGTGGAGCGAGTGGAACGTCGCCGTGCCCAGCAGCGGATCGGACAAGACCGACGTAGAAACCTACGTGGCTTCCGGCGAAGTCGGAACGTCACTGTGGATGGCCAAAGGCGTGCGCGTGGTTCCCAACGCCTCGCTGCTGTACCTCAACTCCGATTACGACAGCATGGGCTTCAATCTCGCCAATGTCTCGTTCGCCGGCGACAGCGCGCTGATCGGCCGAGCCGGCGCACGCTTGGAATACATGGTGTCGCCCGCCTTTGGCGGCTCGCGCGTTTACGTCGGCGTCAGCGCCGTGAAAGACTTGCTGGACGAGGAAGGCGTCGCGACCGTGCAGAGCGTGGCGCTGCCGGGTGCCCAGGCCGTGAGCTTTGCGGGCGGCTTCGGCTCGGAGACATCGGCACAGTTCAATGCCGGCTTGGATCTGAAGATCGCGAAGGGAACGCGCCTCTATGGCGATACGAGCTACCTGACCGGCAGCGATGCGGATGCGTTCCGCGGTTCGGGCGGCTTCATCGTCAACTGGTAGGCGCTGGCGGTCTCCTGACCGCGTGAGCGCACCGGCCCACAGAGACATCGGCGCGCTCCTGCTCAAGGCGGGAGCGCGCCGATGTCGCTTCCGGCGCCGGCAACTAGGCATTCCCCTCGAGGCCAAAGACGAGTATCCGGGTGGGCCGGTCAATCCCGGTTGCCTTGAGCTCGGTCATCCATGTCGCCCAATGTCACCAACCGCCCCCTTACCGAGGCCGACTTCCCCGCCGTCTCGCTCCTGCACGCGAGGGTGTTTGGGCCGGGACGTTTCACGCGCACGGCCTACCGCGTGCGCGAGGGTGCAGCACCGGTGTCGCCCTATTGCCGCGTGGCGCTGCTAGGCGACCGGCTGATCGCGGCCGTGCGCTTCACGCCGATCACCATCGGCGGCACCAACGGCGCGCTGCTGTTGGGGCCGCTCGCCGTCGATCCGGATTTTGCCGGCCAAGGCTTTGGCAAACGCTTGATCGCCGAGGCCATCGGGGCGGCGAAGGCGGTAGGCGTGAAGCTGGTCGTACTGGTCGGCGACGAGCCCTACTATGGTCGCTTCGGCTTCGTTCCTATTCCCCCGGGACAGATCGTGTTGCCTGGTCCGGTTGATCCGCGCCGGCTGCTCGCTGCAGAGCTGCAGCCGGGAGTTCTTCCCGCCTACGAGGGTTTGATCGCTCCACAGCGCTCGTAAGGCGCGCGCCTGATGACCGGCGGCGCCGATTGCGCATAGACTTGCCCCGGTGCCGGCGAGGTGGGGAGACGGGACGATGGACAGACGGTCGTTGCTCGGCGGAAGCGGCTTTGTGCTCGCCGCGCAGATGCTGCCGCGGGAAGCGGGGGCGCGGGCGCGGGCCTCGGCGATCACGCCGGACGACGGCAAGTTCATGCAGATGGCCATCGATCAGGCGAAGGAGGCCGACTACCCGTTCGGCGCCGTGATCGTGCGCGACGGGCGCGTGCTCGCCTTGGGGCGCAACAGCACAAAACGCCATTCCGACCCGACAGCGCACGCCGAGATGATGGCCATCCGCGCCTTCCTCAACGGCCACGAGCCGGACGATCTGAAGGAGACGACGCTCTACAGCTCGGGCGAGCCGTGCGTGATGTGCATGGGCGCGATCATCTGGTGCGGGATCAAGCGGCTGGTGTTCGCCGCATCCATCGCGCAGCTCTCGACGCGCATCGGCCAAATCGACATCACCGCCAAACAGATCGCCAACGCGACGGCGTTCTCCAATATCGAGATCGCCGGCGGCTTCATGTCGGCGCCGGCGCTGGAGCTGTTTCCCAAGGACAAGCCTTGATCCGACGTCACGCGGAGCGTTGGGAACTCTTGTCTGCGCGGCGAGTTTATCGCCCAGCAACGACATGGAGTTTAGAAAATGCGCAGTGTTCTCTTGTGGCTGATCGGCGTGCCGATCAGCGTCATCATCCTGATGAACATCTTCAACGTGATCTAGCGCGCGATCCTTGGGTGGAAACCTGTTCGTAAGCCGCGCCAACGAGGACACCATGGGACGCGATATTCTGCTGTGGCTGCTCGGCGTGCCGATCAGCGTCATCATCTTGCTGCACCTGTTCGGCGTTCTACACTGGTAGCCGCAATCCTCTCCAACACATCCTGCAACGTGCTGGCAGGCTTGCGGGCGACCGCCGAGTTGCATGCGCCGACTTATCACATGCGAAATTCCTCCTTTATTTGGCGGTAGTTACGCGCCCCCGAAACACTTTTCGAGAATTTTGTGAAATGGCGGGAACGCGAATAGGGGTACGGGCATTCACTCCCCGGACCCGCGCTTCGTTCCCCTCCCCATCCCCTCGTCGAGGCAGGGTCCAGAAGTTGATGGACACTCGCTCTCGGCCCCCCGAGACGGGTGTCCTTCTCTTTTGCGCGCTGGCTAAACAGATGCGCGGTCGGCTCTCCCGCGGTAGAAATCGCGCCCGTCGATGAGGGAGCAAGACATGCCGGACAAACCGTTCGCCACAGGACGGTGCCAATGCGGCGCCGTCAGTTTCACGCTGACGGGGGCCCCCGTGACGATGGGCCAGTGCCACTGCAAGGACTGTCAGCGGGCCACAGGCACCGGCCACATCTCCAACGCGCGCTTCAAGCGCGAGGACGTTTCGATCAGCGGCGAGACCAAAACCTTCGCGGCCAAAGCCGACAGCGGCAACATCAACACGCGCCACTTCTGTCCCACGTGCGGCAGCCGCATGTTCGGCGAGAACTCGGGGCGGCCGGGGTTCATGAACGTCGCCGCCGGCGTCATCGACGACAACAGTTGGTTCGACCCGCAATGGGTATTCTACAAGAAAGCGCAGCCGGCCTGGGACATCACCACCGAAACCGTCCCCTGCTACGACGGCAACCTCGCGCCAACGCCGACCTGATCAGTCGGCGAAGGGATCTTTCATCAGGATGGTGTCGTCGCGCTCGGGGCTGGTCGACAGCATGGTCACGGGCCGCTCGATCAACTCCTCGATATAACGCACGTACTTGACCGCCTGCGCCGGCAGCTCGCTCCACGAGCGCGCGCCCGCCGTCGACTGCGACCACCCTTCGAGCGTCTCGTAGATCGGCTGCACGCGCGCCTGTGCGCCGCTGCTCGCCGGCAAACGGTCGATGCGCTCGCCGTCGAGCATGTAGCCGACGCCGACCTTGAGCTCCTTGAAGCCGTCGAGCACATCGAGCTTGGTCAGCGCGATGCCGTCGATGCCGGCGATCTTCAGCGTCTGGCGCACCAGCGTGGCGTCGAACCAGCCGCAGCGGCGCTTGCGCCCCGTCACCGTGCCGAACTCGCGCCCGCGCTCGCCGAGGCGATTGCCGATCTCGTCGGTCAGCTCGGTCGGGAACGGCCCGGAGCCGACGCGCGTCGTGTACGCCTTGGCGATGCCCAGCACGTAGCCGATGCCGCGCGGGCCCATGCCGGAGCCGGTCGCGGCCTGCGCTGAGACCGTGTTGGACGACGTGACGAACGGATATGTGCCGTGGTCGATGTCGAGCAGTGCGCCTTGCGCCCCTTCGAAGAGAATGCGCTTGCCGGCGCGACGGGCCGTATCGAGCAATTCCCAAGTCACGTCGACAAAGGGAAGAATCTTCGGCGCGATCTCGGTCAGCTCGGCGAGCATCTGCTCCTTGGAGAACTCCGGCTTGCCGAGGCCGCGGCGCAAGGCGTTGTGGTGCACGAGGATGCGATCGATCTTGGCGCCGAGCGTCGCCGGGTTGCGTAAGTCCTGGGCGCGGATGGCGCGCCGGCCGACCTTGTCCTCGTAGGCGGGACCGATGCCGCGCCCGGTGGTGCCGATCTTGCCGGCGCCGGCGGCTTCCTCGCGGATAACGTCGAGCTCGCGGTGCAGCGGCAGGAT
>JADMIO010972869.1_pt1 | contig 15030 bp, 19 predicted proteins | sample 8958161 | NCBI WGS metagenome assembly JADMIO01 (sample SAMN16585339, study PRJNA669376) | soil metagenome | isolation source: Crop rotation soil | place: USA: Cullars Rotation, Alabama | collected 2011 | reverse complement strand
CCGGTGGCGGTCAACGAATGATCGCGGCGAGCCTGCGGCGGAGGCTGCTAACGCAGGCTACCCCGCGGCCTGAAGTTCCCGTACGCTCCGCCCCATGCAGGCGGAGCCCAGCGACGAGCAACTGATGCTTTCCTACGGGGCTGGCGATGCCGCGGCGTTCGAGCTGCTGTACTCGCGGCATCGCGGCCCGCTGTTCCGCTTCATGCTGCACCAGGTGCGCGACCACGCCACCGCCGAGGAGCTGTACCAGGACGTGTGGCAGCGGGTGATCACCGCGCGGCAGCGTTACGCGCCGGAGGCGAAGTTCAGCACCTGGCTATTCCAGATCGCGCACAATCGCCTCACCGACCATTGGCGCGCCCTGCAGCACCGGCCGCCCGCGCCGGCCGATGCCGAGGAGCGCACCGCCCGCGAAGTCGATCCGCAGACGCCCGAGCGCGAGCTGTCCGCCTTCGAGGAACGGCGCCGCCTGCAACGCGCGCTGGAGGACCTGCCGGAGGAGCAGCGCGAAGTGGTGCTGCTGCGGCTGGAGAAGGAACTGACGTTGGAGGAGATCGGCGAGATCACCGGCGTGGGCCGCGAAACCGTGAAATCGCGGCTGCGCTACGCACTCGACAAGCTGCGCCTGAGGTTGAACGCATGAATACGCTGCCGCCGAACGAACCGCTGGACGAACAGGAGCGCGAAGTCGCGCGCATCCTGCGCGCCCTGCCGGGCGGCGAGCCGCCGCCGGCGCTGGACGCCGCGATCCTGCGCGCGGCGGCCAACGCGGCCGCGTCCTCGAAGCGCCCGGTGCGGCGCGCGCTCGCCTCCGCGGGCGCGCTGTGGGGCATCGGCAGCGCGGCGGCCGCGGTGCTGGCGCTGGGCGTCGCCTGGCAGCTGCGCTACGGCGTGGGCGATACGGCGGCCCTGCGCGAGCGCGCGCCCAGCGCGCACATGGTGTCGGACAGCGCGGAAGACGAATCGGTGCAGGTCGAACTTCCCGCGCAGGCGGCGAATGCGCCGATGTCGCCGCCGCCGGCGGAAGCGCCGCTGCGGCGGCAGCTGCCCTCGCAGCCCGTGGCCGCCGCGCCGACGGCGGCGCCCGCGCCCGCCGCCGCCGAACCCGAGCCATTCGCCGCCGACCGCGAAGACGACCGGAACGTCGCCTCGGTCGCGGCCGAGGAACAACTGGCGCAGCAACAGGAAGCGCTGCGGGACAAGGAAAAGCAAAGCGCCGCCGCTGCCGAAGGCGCGCGTGCCGAGCTGGAAATGAAGAGCCGTAGCGATGCCGAAGTGGCCAAGTCGGGATACGCGAATGCCGCGCCGCCCCCGCCGCCGCCCGCCGCGTACCGCCCGGCGGCCGTGGGTGGTGGCTTCCTGGCTGCGCAGTCCCCGCCGAAGGCTGCCGCTGCCGGCTCGGCGGCACCGGCGGCGTCGCGCGCCGAAAGCGGTGCCTTGGACAGCGTGGCGACGACCCAGGCCGCCAAACCCGAATCCTCGAAGACCGAAGCGGCGCCTGCGGCCAGGAAGCCGGCCACCTGGCTGGCCGACATCCGCAAGCTGCGCGACGAGGGGAAAATCGTCGAAGCGCGCGCCGCCCTCGTTGAATTCCACAAGAAGTACCCCAAGTGGGTCATACCGACCGACCTGGCGCCCCTGCTTAGCCAATGAGCGACCCCAAACCCGGCCCGCGCCAGCGGCTGTACTCGCTGCGCGGCCTCGTGCCGTTCCTGCGCCCGCACCGCGCCCTGGTGGTGGGTTGGCTGCTTGCGCTCGCGATTTCCTCCAGCGCCACGCTGGTGCTGCCCTGGGCCTTCCGCCAGGTCGTCGACCAGGGCTTCGTGGGCAGCGGCCAGATCGACCGCTGGTTCCTGCTGCTGTTCGGCGTCGCGGTGGTGATGGCGGTGGCGACCGGTGCGCGCTTCTTCTTCGTCTCGCTGCTGGGCGAACGCGTGATCGCCGACCTGCGCCGCTCGCTGTACTCGCACCTGCTCTCGCTCGACCAGAGCTTCTTCGAGCGCACGCGCTCGGGCGAGCTGATCTCCCGCCTGGCCGCCGACGCCGAACTGCTGCGCAGCGTGGTCGGCTCGAGCATGTCGATCGCCCTGCGCAGCAGCATCACCGTGATCGGCAGTGCGGTGATGCTGGTGGTGACCAGCCCGCACCTGGCCGGCCTGACCCTGATCGGCATCCCGCTGATCGTGCTGCCGATCGCGCTCACCGGCCGGCGCGTGCGCGGCGCCGCCAAGGACAGCCAGGACCGCGTCGCCGACGCCAACGCGCGCGCGGGCGAGACCTTCAACGCCATGCACACCGTGCAGAGCTACGCGCGCGAGGATTTCGAGCGCGACCGCTTCGACAAGGCGGTGATGCGCTCGCTGGGCGCGGCGCTCAAGCGCATCCGCATGCAGTCCATGCTCACCACCACGGCGATGACGCTGTTCCTCGGCGCGATCACCGCGGTGCTGTGGGTCGGCGCGCACCAGGTCGCGGAAGGCTCGCTGAGCGGCGGCACCCTTTTGCAGTTCATCTTCTACGCGGTGATCGGCGCCGGCTCGGTGGCGGCGCTCACCGAGGTATTCAACGACGTGCAGCGCGCGAGCGGCGGCATGGCGCGCATCAACGAACTGTTCGCCGAGGACTCGCACCTTTCCGTGCCGGCACTGCCGACGCCGCTTGCCATGCCCTTGCGCGGCGAACTGCTCCTGGAGAATGTCACCTTCCACTACCCTACGCGCCCGGATTCGGCGGCGCTGTCGGAATTCAGCCTGGTGGTGCGTCCGGGAGAAACGGTCGCGCTCGTAGGACCTTCCGGCGCCGGCAAGAGCACCGTGTTCCAGCTGCTGTTGCGCTTCCACGATCCGGAGACCGGCCACGTGCGCCTGGACGGCGTCGACGTGCGCGAGCTCGATCCGATGGCCTTGCGCGAACACATCGCGCTGGTACCGCAGGATCCGGTCATCTTCGGCGCCACCGCGCGCGAGAACCTGCTCTACGGCAAGCTCGACGCCACGCCGGAGCAGGTCGAAGCCGCCGCGCGCAGCGCGATGGCGCACGAATTCCTGGTCGCGCTGCCGCAGGGCTACGACTCCGAGCTCGGCGAGCATGGCGCGCGCCTGTCCGGCGGCCAGCAGCAACGCCTGGCAATCGGCCGCGCGCTGCTGAAGGACGCTCCGATCCTGCTGCTCGACGAGGCGACCTCGGCGCTGGACGCGCAGAGCGAGCGCGCCGTGCAGACGGCCTTGGAGCACCTGATGCAGGGCCGCACCACGCTGGTGATCGCGCATCGACTCGCGACGGTGAAAAAGGCCGACCGCATCATCGTCATGGACCACGGCCGCGTGATCGCGCAGGGCACGCACGACGAACTGGTCGCGCAGAACGGACTCTACGCCGAGCTCGCGCGCCTGCAGTTCAGCCACTAGGCGGGCACCGATTTGCCGGCTTGGTCGTTTCCGGTCCCAATTTGGGACCGGAAAAGCCTGTTCCGCAAAACTGGCGGGGCCCTCTCCTAGCCGAGCGTGATGGCGCGGACGCGGCGGGTGATCGAGCAGGTCAGCTCGTAGCTGATGGTGCCCGCAGCGACGGCGATTTCCTCCACCGGCAGCTCGGGGCCCCAGAGCGTGACCTCGTCGCCGACCTTCGCGCCGGGCAGCGTGCGCAGGTCGATGGTCATCAGGTCCATGGAGACGCGGCCGATCAGCGGCACGCGCGCGCCGTTCACCAGCACCGGCGTGCCGCTGGGCACGCTGCGCGGGTAGCCGTCGCCGTAGCCGATCGCGGCCACGCCCACGTCCATGTCCTCGGGGCATTCCCAAGTGGCGGAGTAGCCCACGCGCTCGCCCTTCCTGATGCGATTGACCGCGATGAGCCGCGTGGACAGCTTCATCACCGGGCGCAGGCCGAAGTCGGCGCCGGACTTCCCGTCCACCACCGACAAGCCGTACAGCGCGCCGCCCGCGCGCACCCAGTCGCGGTGCGCGTCCGGCCAGCCGAGCACGGCGGCGGAATTCGACAGCGAGACTGGCGCGCCCATGGTGGCGGTGATGCCGGAGAAGGCCTGCATCTGCATCCGGGTCTGGTCGCCGCCGAATTCATCCGAGCTGGCGAAATGGCTCATCGCCACCAGTTCCTCGGCGACGTTGGGCAGCGCGCGCAGGCGCGCGTGCAGGTCGGACGCGCGCGCCGGGTCGAAGCCCAGGCGGTGCATGCCGGTATCGAACTTCAGCCACACCCGGATCGGCGGCGCGCCGCGCTCGGCTTCCAGCAGCGCAAGCTGCGCGTCGTGGTGCACCACCGTGTCGACGTCGAGCGTGCGCAGCAGGTCGAGGTCGGCGGCCTCGTCGAAGCCGGACAGCAGCACGATGCGGTTGCGCAGGCCGATCGCGCGCAGGCGCTCGGCGTCGGAGAGCGCGGCCACGCCGAAGGCTTCGGCGTCAGACAGCGCCCGCGCCACCCGCTCCAGGCCGTGGCCGTAGCCGTCGGCCTTGACCACCGCCATCACCTTCGAGGCAGGCGCGAGCGCGCGCACCCGCGCCAGGTTGTGGCGTAGGGCGTCCAGGTCGATGGTGACGGTGGTGGGACGCGACATCGAAGCGCGATTCTAACAAAGCGCTACTGGCGGCGGCGGTTCGCCCTCGTCGCGAACCGGGGACGCCGCCAGCGGCGCCCGGGGCAACTTGGCCGCGCTTACTCGAAGTGGCCCACCGAGTCGCGCGCGAGGTTGTCGAAGCGGGTGTATTCGCCGAAGAACTTCAGCTTGCACACGCCGGTGGGGCCGTTACGCTGCTTGCCGATGATCACTTCGGCCAGGCCCTTGTCCGGCGAATCCTTGTTGTAGTACTCGTCGCGGTAGATGAACACGATGATGTCGGCGTCCTGCTCGATGGCGCCGGATTCGCGCAGGTCGGCCATCACCGGCCGCTTGTCGGTGCGCGATTCCAGGCCGCGGTTGAGCTGCGACAGGGCGATCACCGGCACGTTCAGTTCCTTCGCCAGCGCCTTGAGCGAGCGCGAGATCTCGGAGATCTCGGTGGCGCGGTTCTCGCCGGTGCCAGGCACCGTCATCAGCTGCAGGTAGTCGATCACGATCAGGCCCAGGTCGTGCTCGCGCTTGATGCGGCGCGCCTTGGAGCGCAGCACGTCGGGAGAAAGCGCCGGCGTGTCGTCGATGAAGATCTTCACCTCCGACAGCATCTTGATCGCCATGTTCACGCGCGCCCAGTCCTCGTCCTCGAGCTGGCCGGTGCGCAGGCCGGTGGCATTGATGCGGCCGATCGAGGAAATCAGGCGGAAGGCCAGCTGCGAGGCCGACATTTCCATCGAGTACACCGCCACCGCCTTCTTGGTCTTGAGCGCGGCGTATTCGGCCATGTTCAGGGCCAGCGTGGTCTTGCCCATCGCCGGGCGCGCCGCCAGGATGATCAGGTCGGAGTTCTGCAAACCCGCCGTCATCTCGTCGAAGTCGTGGAAGCCGGTGGGCAGGCCGGTCACCGTGCCCTGGTTCTCGTAGCGCTCCTGCAGCAGCTGGAAGGCTTCCTTCATCGCCTCGCGCAGCGGCACGAAGTCGGCGCGGCCGCGGCGGCCGCCCTCGGCGATCTTGAACACCTTCATTTCCGCGGAAGACAGCACTTCCTGCGAATCGCGGCCCTCCGGCTGGAAACCGTCGTTGACGATCTCGGTACCGGCCTCGATCAGCTGCCGCAGCACCGACTTCTCGCGCACGATCTCGGCGTAGGCGCGGATATTCGCGGCCGAGGGCGTCGTCGAAGCCAGTTCGATCAGGTAGGAAGGGCCGCCGATCTGTTCGGAAAGGCCATTGGCTTCGAACCATTCGCCCAGCGTAACGGCGTCGAATGGCTTGTTCTTTTCACTGAGCTCGCGAATACCGCGATAAATCAGGCGATGGTCGCGCCGGTAGAAGTCCGCTTCGACGAGCAGGTCGCCGACCCGGTCGATCGCGTCCGGCGCCAGCATCAGGCCGCCGATGACGGCCTGCTCGGCCTCCACCGACTGCGGAGGCACGCGCAGCGCCTCGAGGTTGTTTTGCGGGCGGAACGATTCGGGGCGTGCGGACATCAGCTTCTCTTGTTATTTTCGTACGCGCGATCGGGAACGCGCGGCGGAAGATGCATCCTACGGGCGGAAGGCACGGATGCGTTGCACATAAGGCTGTGGATAAGCGGTGTGCATCTCAGATCACGCGACACACAAAAGGAAAGGCCGCCCGGAGGCGGCCTCTCTTTGCATCGTAACGCGTTCGCTCAGGCTTCGGCGACCACGTGCACCTTGACCTTCGTGTGCACTTCGGCGTGCAGGTTGACGGTGACTTCGAACTCGCCGGTGCGGCGGATCGGGCCTTCGCCCATCACCACTTCCGACTTCTCGACCTTGTGGCCGGCGGCGGTCAGCGCCTCGGCGACGTCGCGGGTGGTGACCGAGCCGAACAGCTTGCCTTCGGTCGACGCGTTCGCGGCGATGGTCACTTCCGCGCCCTCGAGGCCTTCCAGGCGCTTCTGCGCGTCGGCGAGGACGGCATCGGCCTTGGCCTGGTACTCGGCACGCTTGGCTTCGAACATGGACACGTTGGCGGCGGTGGCCGGCACGGCCTTGCCCTGCGGCACCAGGAAGTTGCGGCCGTAGCCCGGCTTGACGGTGACGGTGTCGCCCAGGCCGCCGAGGTTGACGACCTTCTGCAGGAGAATCAGCTTCATTTGTATCGCTCCGTTACGTTAGCGGGCACCGGCTCGTAGCCGGCGCCCGCAACTGTGGCTGTCCGTTCGGATCAGACGTTGTGGTTGTCGGTGTACGGGATCAGGGCCAGGAAGCGGGCGCGCTTGATCGCGGCCTGCAGCTGGCGCTGGTACTTCGCCTTGGTGCCGGTGATGCGGCTCGGGACGATCTTGCCGTTCTCGCTCAGGTACTGGCGCAGGGTGCCCAGGTCCTTGTAGTCGATCTCGGTGATGCCTTCGGCGGTGAACTTGCAGAACTTGCGGCGGCGGAAGAACTTGGACATGTGCGTGCTCCTCAGGCGGCGTCGGAAGTCGGCTCGATCGAGCCATCGGTGGATTCATCGTCGCGGCGGCGGCGATCGCCCTTCTCGTCCTTGCTCTTGAGGATCAGGGACGGCTCGGTGTCGGCGGCCTCGCGGGCCAGCACAATGTGGCGCAGCACGGCGTCGTTGAAGCGGAAGCCGTCGGTGAGCTCGTTGAGCACCTTCTGGCCGCACTCGATGTTCATGAGCACGTAGTGGGCCTTGACGAGGTTTTCGATCGGATACGCGAGCTGGCGGCGGCCCCAGTCTTCCAGGCGGTGGATCTTGCCGCTGTCGGACTCGATGAGCGTCTTGTAACGCTCGATCATCGCCGGCACCTGCTCGCTCTGGTCCGGGTGGACCATGAACACGATTTCATAGTGACGCATCGGTATTCCTTCTAACTTGTGGATGCGGCCTTGCGGCCTGGCAGCCCCCGGCGCATGGCCGTGGAGCAAGTAATCCCCAGGCGCGGGGCCCGGGGAGCTGAACATTATGCAACAAAATCCGGCACTTGGCGAGGAAAAATGGGGTCAGACTCCTAATTTAGGTACGTAACTTAGGAGTCTGACCCTATTTTTAGAGCCGGGAGGCGCGGGTTCGGGCGATGGCCTTGAGGATTTCCTCGCGGTTGCCGGCGGCCTTGGCCCAGGCCGGCAGGCGGGAGGCCTGGCTGCGGTTTTTCACCGAATCGGCGGAAACCAGCTCCTTTCGAAGCGTTTGCCCGATATAGGCGGCCAGGTAGTCCAGGTGCGCCTCGTTCAGCGCCACCAGGTTGCCGTGGCGGGTGGGAATGACCAGCCGCAGCTCCAGCCCGTACAGGTAATTGGTGTTCCCGGGCAGCTCGTCCCGCTTGGGGCAGGCCTGGCAGACGAAGCGGCGGACCTTGGCCTCGGGATCGGGGGAGACCACCGCCAGCCCGCCGCAGGCCGGGCAACTGACTAGCACGCGGTCCTCGAAGTCGCGCCAGTGCACGGCCGGCAGGCCGCGCGGGGCCTTGGCCACGGGCTCAGCGAACCTGGGTGGTGAAGCTTTCGCCGCAGCCGCATTCCGCTTCCACCTGCGGATTGCGGAACACGAAGCTCTGGTTCAGGCCCTGCTTCACGAAATCGATCTCGGTGCCGTCGACCGCGGCCAGGCTCTCCGGGTCCACGCGCACGCTCACGCCGTCCTGCTCGAACACCACGTCGTCGTCGTTGGCCGCGGTGGCGATGTCGACCACGTAGGCCCAGCCCGAACAGCCGCTCTTGCGCACGCCGAAGCGCAGGCCGAGGGCAGCGGGCGTCGACGCCATGAACTGGCGGACGCGGTCGACGGCGGCGGGAGTGAGGGTGATGGCCATGGTGCGCATTATACGTCCCTGCGGAGGGACGCCCCGAGCGGTTAAACTTGCCGTTCACATCTGGGCCCTCGCGGGCGGGAATTCAAGGCATGGCAGTGGTCAGCGTCAGGGATGCGCTCGCGGGTTTGGTCGCGGCGGGCAGCGAGGTCACAGTCCGCGGCTGGGTGCGCACCCGGCGCGACGCCAAGGCGGGGCTGAGCTTCGTCCACGTCTCCGACGGCTCCTGCTTCGCGCCCATCCAGGTGGTGGCGACCGACGCGCTGGCCAACTACGCCAGCGAAGTGGCGCACCTGAGCACCGCTTGCGCCGTGATCGCCACCGGCACCCTGGTGGCCTCGCAGGGCAAGGGCCAGAGCTTCGAGATCCAGGCCACGAACATCGAGGTGGTCGGCTGGGTCGAGGATCCGCTCACCTACCCGATGCAGCCCAAGCAGCATTCGCTGGAATACCTGCGCGAATACGCACACCTGCGCCCGCGCACCAATCTGTTCGGCGCGGTGACGCGCATCCGCCACTGCATGGCGATGGCGATCCACCGCTTCTTCCACGAGCAGCAGTTCTACTGGGTCAACACGCCGATCATCTCGACCTCCGACGCCGAGGGCGCGGGCCAGATGTTCCGCATCAGCACACTGGACATGCTGAACCTGCCGCGCGACGGCAAGGGCGGCGTCGACTTCTCCAAGGACTTCTTCGGCAAGGAGGCCTTCCTCACCGTCTCCGGGCAGCTCAACGTCGAGGGCTTCTGCCTGGCGATGTCGAAGGTCTACACCTTCGGTCCCACCTTCCGCGCCGAGAACTCCAACACCACGCGCCACCTGGCCGAGTTCTGGATGATCGAGCCGGAAATCGCCTTCGCCGACCTCAACGACGATGCGCTGCTGGCCGAGGCCTTCCTCAAGTACATCTTCCGCGCCGTGCTCGCCGAGCGCGCCGACGACCTGGCCTTCCTGGCCGAACGCGTGGAAAAGACCGCGATCACCAAGCTCGAGACCTTCGTCGCCTCCCCCTTCGAGCGCATCGAGTACACCGACGCGGTGAAGCTGCTGCAGAACAGCGGCGTGAAGTTCGACTTCCCGGTGGAATGGGGCCTGGACCTGCAGACCGAGCACGAGCGCTGGCTCACCGAAACGCACGTCGGCCGCCCGGTCGTCGTCGTCAACTATCCCGAGCAGATCAAGTCCTTCTACATGCGCCTGAACGACGACGGCAAGACCGTCGCCGCGATGGACGTGCTGGCGCCGGGCATCGGCGAGATCATCGGCGGTTCGCAGCGCGAAGAGCGCCTGGACGTGCTCGACGCGCGCATCGCGCAGTTCGGCCTGGAACCCTCCCACTACGAGTGGTACCGCGACTTCCGCCGCTATGGCACCGTGCCGCATGCCGGCTTCGGCCTGGGCTTCGAGCGCCTGCTGGTGTACGTGTGCGGCCTGCAGAACATCCGCGACGCGATCCCCTATCCGCGCGCGCCCGGCCTGGCGACCTTCTGACGATGGGCGAAGCCGCGCTGCAGGGATTGCTGTTCACCAGCCTGGGGATCGCCGGCTCGGCCTTCCCGGCGCATTACGGCATGCGCGTGCTGGCCCATCGCCAGCAGCTGGACAAGCACCTGGCCTTCGCGCCGGGCACCGAAAACGGCGGCTTTGGCTATAGCTGGTGGCTGATGCGCTTCGAGCAACGCAAGCTGGGAGACGCACCGCTGAAGCAGTTCGGCAATATCTCCGGCGTGATGGGCTGGATCACCCTGCTAGGCGTGGTCGGCAGCGCCGTCGCCATTGCCGCGAAAGGATTCTAGAGATGGCACGCGAAGACGATTTCAACGGCGACGAGGCCCCGCAGGTCGAGCACGAGCAGTGGTGGCTGGCCTGCCCGGCGGTGCTGCTGGTGTGGGCGCGCTTGCGCGTGCTCGACAGCGGCGTCGCGCAGGTGTTCGACAGCCAGGGCGAGACGCTGGTCTACGACAGCGAGGACAGCGCGCGCGCCGCGCTGCTCGAGGCCGAGTTCAGCGCCCTCGACGGCCTGGACGACGACGACGCGGTGGAGATGACCGGCATGCTTGCCGACGAGCTGCAGCCGCCGCAGGGCGACAGCGACGAGGAGTTGTTGCCGCAGATGATCAGAAACCTCGGCGCGAAGCATTAGGCACGCGCCGGCAGCCAGGGAGGCAGGGCCGATGGAACATTCGCTGGCGGACCGACACGCGCTGGTGTGCGGCGCGTCCGAGGGCATCGGCCGCGCATGCTCGATCGCGCTGGCGGAAATGGGGGCGAGCGTCACCCTGCTCGCGCGCCGGCAAGTGAAGCTGCAGGAACTCGCCGACCAGTTGCCGGCGCCGAACGCCCGGCAAAAGCACGGCTGGATCGCCGTCGACGTGAGCGAGGACGAGGCCTTGCGCACGCAGGTGGAGGCGCTCGCGAAAAATCGCCCCGTGCACATCCTGGTCAACAACACGGCCGGCCCGCCCGGCGGCACGGCGAACGCGGCGCTGCCCGAGGCCTACCTGGCGGTGTTCCGCCAGCACCTCATCGCCAACCAGGTGCTCGTGCAGGCGGTACTGCCGGGCATGCGCGCTGCGCGCTTCGGGCGCATCGTCAACATCATTTCCACCTCGGTGAAGGAACCGATCGCGAACCTCGGCGTCTCGAACACCATTCGCGGCGCGGTGGCGAGCTGGTCGAAGACCCTGGCCACCGAGCTCGGCCCCGACGGCATCACCGTCAACAACGTGCTGCCCGGCTACACGCGCACGCAGCGGCTCGAGCAGATCCTCGCCGAGCGTGCGAAGGCCACCGGCAAGAGCGAGCAGGACATCGCCGCGGGCATGCTCGCCACCGTGCCAGCGGGTCGCTTCGCCGAGGCCGCGGAAATCGCCGCCGCGGTCGCCTTCCTGTGCTCGCCGCAGGCCGGCTACATCAGCGGCATCAACCTGCCGGTGGACGGCGGGCGGACGAAGTCGCTGTGAGCAAGACGCGCCAGCAGCTGTCCAACCACATCAACGGCCGCGCGGTCGCGCCGGCCAACGACCGCTGGCTCGAGGTGTTCGATCCTTCGACCAGCGAAGCGTATGCCAGCTGCCCCGCCAGCGACGCCGCCGACGTCGAAGCCGCCGTCGCCGCCGCGCGCCAGGCCTTCCCCGGCTGGTCGACGCTGCCCGCGAGCCAGCGCGCGCGCTGGCTGGAGAAACTCGCCAGCGCGCTGGAAGAAAGGATCGAGGAATTCGCGCAGGCCGAATCGCGCGACGGCGGCAAGCCCATCGCCCTCGCGCGCGAAGTCGAGATCCCGCGCGCGGTGAGCAACCTGCGCTTCTTCGCCGCCGCCGCCATGCAGTTCGCCAGCGAATCGCACCAGGGCGAAGCCGGCCTGAACATCACGCTGCGCCAGCCGCTGGGCGTGGTCGGCTGCATCAGCCCCTGGAACCTGCCGCTGTACCTGTTCACCTGGAAGCTGGCGCCGGCGCTGGCGGCCGGCAACTGCGTGGTGGCCAAGCCCAGCGAGATCACGCCGCTGAGCGCGTGGATGCTCGGCGAGCTGATGGTGGAGATCGGCTTCCCCGCCGGCGTGCTCAACATCGTGCAGGGCTTCGGCGGCGAATGCGGCCAGGCCCTGGTCGAGCACCCGGGCGTGAAGGCGATCAGCTTCACCGGCAGCACGAAGGTCGGCCAGGCCATCGCCGTGCACTGCGCGCAGACGCTGAAGAAGGCCTCGCTCGAACTCGGCGGCAAGAACCCCACCCTGCTCTTCTCCGACGCGCCGCGCATGGGCCTGATGGACCTGGTGGCGCGCTCGGCCTTCCAGAATTCCGGGCAGATCTGCCTGTGCGGCTCGCGCATCCTCGTCGAGCAGCAGTGGTACGAGGAATTCCGCGACGCCTTCGTCGAGCGCACGCGGCAGCTGAAGATCGGCGATCCGCTGGAAGCCGGCGTGAGCATCGGGCCGGTGGCTTCGAAGGCGCATTTCGACAAGGTGATGGGCTACGTCGAGCTGGCCAGGAGCGAAGGCGGCCACGTGCTCACCGGCGGCAACGCGGTGCAGCCGCCGGGCCGCTGCGAGAACGGCTGGTTCATCGCGCCGACCGTGATCGAGGCGCTGGGCCCGCACACGCGCACCAACACCGAGGAAATATTCGGCCCGGTGGTGACGCTGCAGCCCTTCGCCGACGAAGAGGAAGCGCTCGCCCTGGCGAATGCCTCCTCCTACGGCCTGGCCGCGAGCATCTTCACCTCCGACCTGCGCCGCGCGCACCGGCTCGCCGCCGGCATCGACGCCGGCATCGTGTGGGTGAACACCTGGCTGGAGCGCGACCTGCGCACGCCCTTCGGCGGCATGAAACAATCCGGCCTGGGCCGGGAGGGCGGCCAGGAAGCGATGCGCTTTTTCACCGAAGCCAAGAACGTCTGCCTCAACCTCGGATGAGCGAATGACCATCGAACTGCGCGAGCTGCTCGAACGCAACAAGGCCTGGGCCGAGCGCATGCGCGCCGAGGACCCGGACTTCTTCAAGCAGCTGTCCATGCAGCAGGCGCCCAAGCTGCTGTGGATCGGCTGCTCGGACTCGCGCGTGCCGGCCAACCAGATCATGGGCCTGGCGCCTGGCGAGGTCTTCGTGCATCGCAACGTCGCCAACGTCGTCGTCCATACGGACCTCAACTGCCTGTCGGTGGTGCAGTTCGCGGTGGACGTGCTGCAGGTCGAGCACATCCTGGTCGTCGGCCACTACGGCTGCGGCGGCGTGCACGCCAGCATGACCGGCGCGCGCGTGGGCCTGGCCGACAACTGGCTGCGGCACGTGGGCGACGTCGCCTACAAGCATTCGGCGCTGCTCAACTCGATCGAGCTGGAATCGCTGCGCCACGCCTGCCTGTGCGAGCTCAACGTGATCGAGCAGGTGCAGAACCTGTGCCAGACCACCGTGCTGGAGGACGCCTGGGCACGCGGCCAGAAGATCTCCGTGCACGGCTGGGTCTACAGCCTGCTGGACGGGCGGGTGCGCGAACTGGGCATGGACGTGTCCGGTTCGGCCGAGCTCGATGGCGTCTATGCCGAGGCGCTGGCGCGCGCGGCGCGGCCCTGGGAAAAGAAGTGAGCGAGTCCATCCACGCCGCCGCCGCGCCCAAGGCCGTGGGCCGCTACCCGCACGCGCGGCGCGTGGGCAACACGCTGTACCTGTCCGGCATCGGCCCGCGCGACGCGCGCGACAACTCGATTCCCGGCAACGTCACCGACGCGGACGGCAAGCTGGTCTCCTACGACATCGTCGCGCAATGCCATTCGGTGTTCGCGAACGTGCGCGCCGTGCTGCAGGCCAGCGGGGCGAGCTGGGAAGACCTGGTCGACGTCACCGTCTACCTCACCGACATGGCCCGGGATTTCCCGGCCTACAACGCGGTATGGGCGGAGCATTTCCCGGACGTGGCGGCGGCGCCCTGCCGCACCACGCTGGGCATCACCGCGCTGCCCACGCCGATCGCCATCGAACTGAAGTGCATCGCGGTCCTGCCCGGCCGCGAGCAGGAAGGATGACGCCGACATGCCGCTGACGCCCGCCTTCAACCTGCAGTCCTGGATCGAGGAACACCGCCACCTGCTCAAGCCGCCGGTCGGCAACAAGTGCGTGTACGACGGCGACTTCATCGTGATGATCGTCGGCGGCCCGAACCAGCGTACCGACTACCACTGGGACGAGGGCCCGGAGTTCTTCTACCAGCTCGAGGGCGAGGCGCTGCTGAAGGTGCAGGAGGACGGGAAGATGCGCGAGATCCCGATCCGCGCCGGCGAGGTCTTCTACCTGCCGCCGCGCATCCCGCATTCGCCGCAGCGCGGGCCCGATTCGGTCGGCCTCGTCGTCGAACGCAAGCGCGTGGAAGGCGAAAGCGACGGCCTGATGTGGTTCTGCGAGCGCTGCAACCACAAGCTCTACGAGGAATTCTTCACCCTGCAGGACATCGAGAACGATTTCCCGAAGGTGTTCGAACATTTCTACCGCTCGAAGGAACTGCGCACCTGCGAGGCCTGCGGTTTCCTCAACCCCGCGCCGGAACGCTACGGCGACTAACGCATGCTCAAGATCGACACCCACGCCCACTACCTCCCGCGCGACTGGCCGGACCTCGCCGCCAAGTTCGGCGACGAGCGCTTTCCGGTCATCCACCATGGCGAGGACGGCCGCCACCGCATCTACAAGGACGGCAAGTTCTTCCGCGAGATCTGGCCCAAGACCTGGGACGCGCAGGAGCGCATCGACGACTACGCGCGCTTCGGCGTGCAGGTGCAGGCGATCAGCACCGTGCCGGTGATGTTCTGCTACACCTCCAAGCCGCAGCACGTGCTGGAACTGCACGAGTCGCTCAACGAGCACATGGCGGAAACCTGCCGCAGCCATCGCCGGCATTACGCCGGCATCGGCACGGTACCGCTGCAGTCGCCGCGCCTGGCGGTGCAGGAACTCGAGCGCTGCATGGACCAGCTCGACCTGCAGGGCGTGCAGATCGGCTCGCACATCAACGAATGGAACCTCGACGACGAGGAGCTCTTTCCAGCACATTGGGATCCTAAGCTTAGAATTCCACGTGGACAAGTTGTCGCGGCCGCTTCTATAGTGTCACCTAAATACTAGTGACTCCAGCGTAACTGGACTGGCCACAGTTAGGCCGCAAATGTAATCACACTGGCTCAC
>JADMIO010703426.1_pt1 | contig 15035 bp, 14 predicted proteins | sample 8958161 | NCBI WGS metagenome assembly JADMIO01 (sample SAMN16585339, study PRJNA669376) | soil metagenome | isolation source: Crop rotation soil | place: USA: Cullars Rotation, Alabama | collected 2011 | reverse complement strand
CTTCGCCGGCCCCCGCCTTGCCGCGGCGACCGATGCTCTGGTTCCGGTCCAGCTCCGCCATGGCGACCGCGTGCTCGGCGGCAGCCTGACCTGGCAGGAGCCGCAGCCGCTGGCGAGCTTTTCGGCCAACAGCCCCTTCGCCGGCTTGACGGTGCCGGCGGACGTGCTCGTCAAGCGCCAGGTTCTGGCGGAACCGGACGGAGCGCTCGCCGGCCGCACCTGGGCGGCGCTTGCCGACGGCACGCCCCTCGTCACCGCGGCACCGTCCGGCAAGGGCTGGCTGGTGCTCTTCCACGTCACCGCCGACACGAGCTGGTCGAACCTGCCGCTCTCCGGTGCATTCGTCGACATGCTCCGCCGCGTCATCGCATTCTCCAGTGCCGCAGCGGCGAAGCCGGTGAAGGAAGGGGAGAACCCGGCGCCGGTGCCGCCTTATCGTCTCCTCGACGGCTATGGCCATTTCGTCAGCCCCGGCCCCGAGGCAAGGCCGATCCCCGCCGATGCGGCGGGCATTGTCGCCAGTCGCGAACACCCGCCCGGCCTTTACGGCACGGAGGACGGCTTCCGCTCGCTCAATCTCATTGACGACAAGACCGAGCTGAAGCCTTTCGACGCCTCACGTCTCGCCGGCGCCACGGTCCGACCCTATCCGGCCGAGGCGCCGATCGAGCTCCGCCCCGGCCTCTTCGTCGCCGCCCTCGCGCTCTTCGCTGCCGACGCGCTCGCCGTCCTCCTCCTCAATGGCGGCCTGGCGTTACGGCGCCGCGCTGCGGTGGCGACGGTAGCCCTCGCCGTTGTATTGTTTACCGGAAGCGTGGATCACCGGGTTCGCGCCGATGAAGCCAGCGACCAGTTCGCCCTGAAGGCCGTCGGCGCCACTCACCTTGCCTACGTCATCACCGGCAATACCGACATCGACAATGCCAGCGAGGCCGGACTGCGCGGGCTATCGCAGATCCTCACCGAGCGTACCGCGCTCGAGCCCGGCGACCCGATCGGCGTCGACCCGTCGCGCGACGAGCTTTCCTTTTTCCCACTCCTCTACTGGCCGATCGATCCGGCAGCGGCGCTTCCCTCCTCCGCCACGATGGCGCGCATCGACGCCTATATGCGGCAGGGCGGCTCGATCCTTTTCGACACCCGCGATCAGCTCGAACGCTCGACCAGCTTCGGGTCGTTCTCCGGGACGCCCGCCGTCGAGCACCTCCGGCAAATGCTGTCGAGCCTCGACATTCCGCCGCTCGAGCCGGTCCCGGCCGATCATGTCCTGACCAAGGCCTTCTACCTCCTCAACGACTTTCCCGGCCGCTATGCCGGTGGGGCTCTCTGGGTCGAGACTACCCAGAACGCCGAGGCGCGATCCGATCGGCCGGCCAATGCCGGCGACGGCGTTTCGACCATCCTCATCACCGAGAACGACTTTGCTTCCGCCTGGGCGATGGACAAGAACGGTTCCTTCATGTTCCCGACCGTACCCACCGACCCGCTCCAGCGCGAGATGGCATTTCGCGCCGGCGTCAACATCGTGATGTACACGCTGACCGGCAACTACAAGGCCGACCAGGTGCACGTCCCGGCACTCCTGGAAAGGCTGGGGCAGTGATCGCGCCCGGTGCCGCCGGCCACGGCCCCCATCCAGTCGCGGGAGCGGCCGCATGAACTGGTCGCTGGCCTTTGAGTCCCTTCTCCCGGACTGGCTCCTCGTCGTCGCCGGAGTGGTGGCGGCGCTGCTCGTGTTGCCCGGCATCTTCCGCGGCATGCGCGGATCGATCCTGCGCGCCGTCGCCGCCCTGTTCCTCTTCGTTGCTCTGCTCAACCCGGTGGCGCTGCGCGAGGACCGCGAGGCGCTGCCGACGGTGGTCGCCCTGGTCGTCGACAAGAGCGCCAGCCAGACGCTCGACGGCCGCGACAAGACGACGGCTGCCGCCCGCGACGCGCTGCAGAAACAGCTGGCGCAATTCCACGGCATTGACGTGCGCACCATCGAAGCCGGCGGCGGCATCTCGACCGACGGCACCAACCTCTTCGGCCCGCTCGCGACCGGCCTCGCCGACGTCCCGCCGGACCGCGTCGGCGCGGTCATCATGCTGACCGACGGGGAGGTCCACGACGTGCCGGCGAAGCGCGACGCCCTCCCCGCCGCGGCGCCGCTTCACGTGCTCCTCTCCGGCCGCGACGGCGAGCAGGACCGCCGCATCGTGATCGACAGCGCGCCGCGCTTCGGCATCGTCGGCGAAAACCAGACCATCCGCTTCCGCGTCATCGACGACGGCATGCCGGCCAGCGGCGCCGTCCGCGTCACCGTCACCCGCGACGGCAATCCGCTGTCGGTCGAACAGGTCACGCCGGGCGTCGAGTCGGAGCTGACCATCGACATGCCGCATGCCGGCCCGAACATCCTCGAGCTCGAGGCCGAACCGCTCGCCGGCGAGCTGACCCCGATCAACAACCGCGCCGTCGCGGCCATCGAAGGCATCCGCGAGAACCTCCGCGTCCTCCTCGTCTCCGGCGAGCCGCACGCCGGCGAGCGCACCTGGCGCAATCTCCTCAAATCCGACGCCGCGGTCGACCTCGTCCATTTCACCATCCTGCGGCCGCCGGAGAAGCAGGACGGCACGCCGATCAACGAGTTGTCGCTGATTGCTTTCCCGACGCGCGAGCTCTTCTCCGAGAAGATCGACCAGTTCGACCTGATCGTCTTCGACCGTTACCAGCATCGCGGCGTCCTGCCGATCCTCTACTTCGACAACATCTCGCGCTACGTCCGCGACGGCGGCGCGGTGCTGATCGCCGCCGGCCCCGACTACGCCAATGACGGGAGCCTCTACGACACGCCGCTGTCGCCGATTCTGCCGGTCGCCCCGACCGGCAAGATCGTCGAGGAACCCTACTTCCCGCGCATCACCGACGTCGGCAAGCGCCACCCGGTCACGCGCGATCTCGATGGATCCGGTTTCGATCCCCCGCATTGGGGCCGCTGGTTCCGGGTGATCGACGTGGAGAAGCCGCAAGGCGAGATCGTGATGAAGGGCGCGCAGGACAAGCCGCTCCTCGTCCTCAACCGCGTCGGCAAGGGCCGTGTCGCGATTCTCCTTTCCGACCACGCCTGGCTGTGGGCGCGCGGCTTCGAAGGCGGCGGCCCCCATGTCGACCTCCTCCGCCGCCTCGCGCACTGGCTGATGAAGGAGCCTGAACTGGAAGAGGAAGCGCTCCGCGCCACCGCCCGTGCCGGCGAGCTCACGGTCGAGCAACAGACCATGGCCGACCACAGCGACCCCGCGATCGTCCGCTCGCCGTCGGGCAAGACGGCAACCCTGGCATTGAAGCAGGTGGAACCGGGCCTCTGGCGCGCCAGCATGCCCGCCGACGAGATCGGCCTCTACCGTGTCGAGCAGGGCGACCGCCGTGCCTTCGCCCATGTCGGCGCCGCCAACCCGCGCGAATTCATCGACGCGCGTTCGACCGACGCGCTCCTCAAGCCATTGGTCCGCGAAACCGGTGGACGCATCGCCCGCATGGCCGACGCCAAGGGCAACCTGACCCTGCCGCGCATCGTCCCGATCCGCTCCGGCAGCGGCCTCTCCGGCTCCGACTGGATCGGTATCCGCACGACCGAGGCCAGCGTCTTGAAGGGCGTCGTGCGCGTCCCACTCTTCGGCGGCACCCTCGGCGCGGCAGCGTTCCTGGCGCTGTTCGTGCTGCTGTTGATGCCGGGACTGACCTGGTTTCGCGAGGGGCGGTAGCGTCTCTCAGCGATCCTCAGGCCGAATTGCCTCTATGCGCGCGATATGTGCCGCAATGTCGTCCAAGCCGTAGGAGAGATGCACCCGCTTGGTCGACGGGGGCCGCTTGGCAACCGAAAGACCGGGCCGCCACTCCGTCGCCGGCCGGATCGGGCGCGGCACGAAGCCGCCGCCGCAGTTCGGGCAGACGTTGTGCAGGTGCTCGGCGACACAGTCCGCACAGAACGTGCACTCATACGTGCAGATGCGCGCTGCCGCCGAGTCCGGCGGCAGGTCGCGATCGCACCATTCGCAATTCGGTCTGAGTTCGAGAGCCATTGCCGACACCGTTCCAGATAGCTGTCACCGTTCTTGTACCCGCCAACGCGACGGCGCACACCTCCGCTTACTCCACCCCGCCAACCGATCGGGGTGCGAAACCGGAGGACTGATCATTGCCCACCTGTGCGCTAGGCCATCGCGGCTGCCCTTTGCATGATGCCGGCGAGTGTCTGGTAGGTATCGATCCATGCTTTTTTCAGCGATGGCGTGAATTCGGCACCAAGGCCCTGCTCGAGGGTCCACAGCAGCGCCGCGCCGACTGACTGGTAATTTTCCGGTTTTACCCGGTAAGCGCTGTGGCGCCTGCCGAGATCTTCGACCGCCGGAATGATCCTGTCGAGTTGGTGCAGATTTGCGACTGCCGTGCCGAGGATGCAGACCAGTTTTTTCTTCTGCTCCTGAAGATCTTCGGGAAACAACGGCCGCACTTCAGGGGCGATCTCGAATAGATGATCGTAGAAGAGATCGGCGGCGGTGGCGGCTATCGGAACGATCTTCTTGAAGCTGTCCTGCACCATGGCGACTTGGTCAGATGTCATTCACACTCCCTCCAGCTAGGCTAGTCCAGACGCGCCGGCCTTTCCCCTCGGCCCCATTGATCACGAGGGGGCGCTCCTACTACGAGGAACGGCGGCGCAGACTTTCCGAGTTTGTCCAATATCGATGGCGTTCGGAGGTCCCGAGCGTGGCGGTCACCTACCCGATCGGAGCAGGCGTGGCGTCACCCGATCGGAGGACACGCGGTCATCTCTTTGACGCCGAGGTCGCCGCTCTGTCGTTGCGCCGACGTCAAGGCTCGACCGCTGCACGGCCGGTGTCCAACGATAAAGGCCAGCGCACGGCCGAGCACGTCACTATGAGGGCGTGAGAGTATTGCACCAGCATTGGGTAGACCGTTTGCGCCGATCCTCGTTGCCCGCATGCTGAGCTTCTTGTTTCCTATCCGAAAAGAGAAGGGCATTCATGCCTGCGCGGACGATCCACCTCATCTTCAAGACCCACCTGGACATCGGCTTCACCGACCACGCGGAGAAGGTGCGCCGGCTCTATCACGAGCGCTTCATCCCGCAGGCGATCGATACCGGCGAGCATTTCTTCAACGAGGATCCGGCGCATCCAAGGTTCATCTGGACAACCGGCGCGTGGCTGATCTTCGACCATCTCGAGCACGCCGGTAGCGATGCAGCAGCTCGTTTGGAGCGAGCCATCGAGCGAGGCCTGATCCGGTGGCACGCCCTGCCCTTCACGACGCATTCCGAGCTGATGTCGCCCGACCTGTTCCGTGCAGGGCTCTCCTATGGGCAGGAGCTCGACCGCCACTTCGGCCGCAAGACGATCGCGGCAAAGATGACCGACGTCCCCGGCCACACCATCGGCATCGTGCCGCTCCTCGCCGAGGCGGGCGTGCGTTTCCTGCATCTCGGGGTCAATTCCGCGTCGCCGGTCCCCGACGTCCCGGACGTCTTCCGCTGGCGGCCGCCGGGCGGCGAGGAAGTCGTCGTCATGTATCAGAACTCTTACGGCGCCACGCATTTTCCGGACGGCTTCGAGGACGGGCTGAGCTTCGCCCACACCATCGACAATGTCGGGCCGCAGAGCGTGCCGCAGACGGCGGACGCCTGGCGGCACCTCCAGGCGGAGCATCCCGACGCCCGCATCAAGGCGGCGACGCTCGACGACTATGGCGCGTTGCTTTGGGCAGCGCGTGAGAGCTTCCCGATCGTCGATATGGAGATCGGCGATTCCTGGATCCACGGGATCGGCAGCGATCCGATCAAGACCGCGCGCTTCCTGGCGCTGCAACGCCTGTATGACCGATTTGCCAGCGAGGCAATGACGACGGAGCGTCGGGCCTTCGGCCGCGGCCTCGCGATGGTCGCCGAGCATACCTGGGGCGTCGATATCAAGACGTATCTCCGCGACGAAACGGCGTGGGATCGGCCGACCTTCGAGGCGGCACGGCGGAGCGACCGACGTTTCGCCTATACCGAGGCATCCTGGGAGGAGCAGAGGCACTATCTCGAGGCGGCCGTCGGCGAGCTGTGCGAGGCGGACCGCAAGCTCGCCGCGGCTGCACTGGCACCGCTGGAACCGCAGCCCGCCGAGGGTGCAGTCGTACCGCTCGACGGCCCGGTCGAGATCGCCGGCTGGACGGTAACCATCGACGCTCAGACCGGCGACATCGCCAGTTTAGTCTCGCCTGCCGGTACGGCCATTTACGGCCTCAATGGCTCGCTGTTCGGCTATCGCTACGAAAGCTACGACACCAGCGACGTGGCACGGCATCTCGACACCTACCTGCAGCACCGGCTGGATTGGGCCATCCTCGACCACGACAAGCCCGGTCTCGGGCGCGCTCGGACGGCGCGTTCGGCGTGTTGGGTGCCGACGCTGGCGGGCATCCGCTACAACGCGGACACACTGACCATGTGCAGCGATTTGCCCACTCAGGCCTTCGAGGAGTTGGGTGCGCCGCAGCGCGTCGAAGTAGTCCTGCGGCCGGCAACGGGTGACAGACTCGACATCCTGGTCGCCCTGTGGCGCAAGCCGGCGAACCGCATGCCGGAGGCGAGCTTCGTGACCTTCACGCCGGTAGACGCGCCGGGCTGGAAGTACCGCAAGATGGGCTCGTGGCTGACGGCCAACCAGATCGCGCCGCGCGGCGGCGGTCAATTGCAGGCAGTCACCGCCGTGCGCACACGGCTAAGGAACGGCGCGGCCATCGAGGTCGTCCCCTTCGACACACCGCTGGCAGCGCCCGCCGACACACCGTTCATGCCGTTCGCACCCTCCCCGCCTTCGCTCGAGGCAGGAATACGGTTCAACCTCCACAACAACAAATGGGGCACCAATTTCCCGATGTGGTGGTCGGGCGATTTCCGGGCCCGCTTCGAGCTACGTGTCGCGAGAGCTGAGGTGGTCTGAGAACTGAGCCTATTCTCTTTCGTGTCCTCGCATGGAGGCGTTTGCTCGGGCAATGAATGCCTTTCCCGATCCTCACGCGCAGGAACGCGGAGCCAGGTCGACCTGCACAACGGACAAGACCAACACCTTCATACCCCGGCACGCGGGGCGAGTAGTGTTGTTGCACGCGCGACGGTCGGCTGACGCGACTCCACGGTGACGGCTCGCCTTGCGCGGGCCGCCCTGTCGCGCGAGTAGCGGAAGGTCATTGACTCCCGATTCTCGAATGCGGGACGGACCGTGTCTGCGCCGTATCGATCCAGCACGCGGTCGTCTCAATCGAGATACGTGACGACCCCCGTTTCCAGGTCGTAGATCGCCGCGGCGATCTTCAACTTCCCCGCGCCGGCGAGGCCGGCGATGAGCGCGCTCGCCGCGGTCAGCCGACCGGCCATCCGCTTGGCGCTTTCCTTGGCAGTGTTGTTGACGAAATCGCCAGGGTTGGTCTGAACCGCTAGCGCCGCCGGCAGAATCGGCTCGATCATTTGACCGATCGCGCCCGGATAGGTCGCATTTTTGGTGACGACGTCGCAGGCCGCCTTGACGGCACCGCAACTCGTGTGCGCCAGGACGACGATAAGCGGCGAACCGAGCACGGCGGCACCGTACTCGACGGTGCCGAGGGTCGCGGTGTCGACGAGATTGCCGGCGTTCCGCGCGACGAAGAGCTCGCCGACGCCACGGCCGCCGAAGATCAGCTCTGGCGGCACGCGGCTGTCGGCGCAGCTGATGATCGTCGCCCAGGGCGCCTGGTGCCCGGCGACCGCGCCGCGCTGCTGCACCAGGTCGATTGAACAGATTTCCGGATGGCTGACATAGCGCTCGTTGCCCGACCTCAGCGCGGCGAGCGCCTCGTCGGGGGTGAGCGCGGTCGGTGTGCCATCGGCGGCGCGCGCCGGCCACGACACGCCGCCCAACCCAAGCGCGACGATGCCGGCCGCGCCGAGCTTCAACAGGTCCCTCCGACGCATCCCCTCGTTTTCGCAATTGCTGCACATGTCCCGACCCTCCCAATGCCCCCGCCCGCGCGGAGCTAGTTTCAACTCAGGAAATTTACTGCCGTATCGGCTTCAAGAGTCACGAAATACTGACTCGATCTACTTGCGCCTTTGATGTCCACGCTCTCCCGCATTTTCACAATACCGTCAATTTCTCAAAAAGCCACGGAGTCAGGCACAGCGCAAAAGGAGGGTCGCAGCGCCGCCCCAGCACGGTGGTCTCGCTGACAACGTGACGGACCACAGGCTCAACAGCCGCACCGTTTACATGAACCGCCTGAGCCGCTTCGTCTACTGGAACATGAACTACCACATGGAGCACCACGACCTGCCGGCGCCGAACCGCTCGATCCTCGCCGGCTTCCGCGAAGTCATCCCCGCGTTCCTGCGCCAGCTCCGCTACGAAGACTATTTCATCGAGCGCCAACTTCCGACGACGGCGAAACCCTATCGCGAGATAGTCCACCATCCGGACATGCTCAACCACGAAGGCCCGCGGCCGGTGCCGGTCAGGCCCTGACGCGGCGGCGCCAGGCCGAGGGCGGCTCGCCGACCATTTTCTTGAAGGCCCGGCTGAAGGCAGCCTCGGACCCATAGCCGGTCTCGGCGGCGACGGTCGCGATATTGACGCTGCCGCGGCTGAGCAGACCCCACGCGATCTGCATCCGCCATTTGGCGAGATACTGCATCGGTGGAACGCCGACGAGCGCCATGAAGCGCTCTGCGAGGACGGAACGCGACACCCCGACCCGCCGCGCCAGCTCCTCGATGGTCCAGTCGCGCGCCGGCTCACCGTGCACCAGCGACAGCGCCTTGCCGACGGAGGGGTCGCGCAGACCCGCCAGCCAGCCGGTCTGCTCCGGCGCCAGGGCCTCGAGGTACTGGCGCACGACCTCGATGAACATCAGCTCGCTGAGCTTGGCGAGCACGCCTTCGCCGCCGGCGCGCTTGTCCGTCGTCTCGATCATCGCGAGACGCGTGAACTGGCCCAGCCAGCTGGCGTGTCCACTGTCCGGGTTTCCGGCCTTGATCACGGGCGGCAAGGTCTCGAGAAGCGGATTGAATGGCCGCGCATCGCAAGCGAGAAAACCGCATATCAGCTTTGCCGCAAGCCCGTCGCCGCCATAGCTGACGAGGCACGGCAGCTGACCGGCGGCGGCAGCCTTGCCCGCCTCGAGGGCAGCTCGATCGGCCCGCATGCCCGGACTGCTCGACACGACGTGCCTGTCGCCGTTGGTGAAAACGATGACTTCGCCGGCTTCGACCGCCATCGGCTCCCCACCGACGATGTTGGCGAAGACGCGCCCCTCCGTCACCACGTGATAGGCGATCAGATGCTCGGCGCCGGGCAGGATTCGCGGCAGGATCATCTCGCGCGGCGGCTGCTCCGCCACCCATGGCGCATTGGCGGTGACGTCAAAGAAAATTGCCCCGGTGAGGCGGACCGTTTTCAACACGTCGGAAAGCGGGTCGGCGCTCATCGGACCTTCTCGCCGGGAACCTCGTCAATCGGGCCGACGCTCGCGCAGGTCCCTCCCCAATCTCGGACGCCGTGTCAAGCATTGCCGACGCCCGATCATTCAGGACCCTGACCGATTGGACTAGGAACACGCCTCTTCGCGACCCCCGCGATGCAGCTGATCCCCAATTGGAGAACAAGTCATGGATCTCTACGCCATTCGCCGCCCCAATGCCTGGGCGAACATGCAGGAAGTCGAAGCAATCGGCGCCAAATCGGCCAAGGTCGGCAATGAGGAGATGGCGGACCGCGTCCGCTGGATCCGCAGCTACGTGGTCAAGGAGCCGAACGGCACCTACGGCTCGATCTGCATCTATCAGGCGCGCGATCCGGAATCGATCCGCGAGCATGCAAGGCGCGTCGGCATGCCGGGCGATCTGATCTCCCCGATCGTCAAGACCATCCTCATCCGCGACGACCCGGCCGAAGAAAGCGCTGCCGCCGCCTGAGCCGAACGGCGATCCCGCCACGATGGTGCGCTGGCAAAGGTAACGAGCGCCACGCTCCACTTGATGCAAGACGACGCGGTCTCGCGGCTGCGGCGTCTTGCATGGATGAACCCGAGTCGCCGGGAGGCGTCGGCAACGTTTGGTCGGCATCCGCCGATCGGGGGACGCGCCGATCTGCTTCCTGTGCGAGATGGCCGCGGCGCAGTGTCCGGCCTCGTTGCACGATGCATGAGACCAGCCGCTGCGATGGCAACACGAGGGAGGTGGCGCCGGCTTCAATAAGGAAATCTTTTCAATGTCAGTCGATCTCGCAAACGCAGCCACAGCGGATTCTCCGGCCGCGCCAAAGACGCGGCAGATCGTCAACGCCCGGCAGGCGTCACGCCGGATGCGGCTGACACACGAGTTGATTGCGCGCGTGGCCCGCAACGTCGAGGACCCGGGGCCTCTCCCCGGTCGGGTCTACGCCGTGGATGCCGACTACGAGGCAGCTGCGCGAGCCCTGCTTGCCGAGAGACCTGCCGGCGGCGAGGTCTGGGTCTTCGCCTATGGCTCCCTCATCTGGAAACCCGCCTGCGCCGTGGTCGAAGAGCGGGTCGCGGTCTTGCGCGGCTGGCATCGCGCTTTCTGTCTCGGATGGGATCGCCGGTACCGCGGATCCGCCGAGCATCCCGGCCTGATGCTGGCCCTCGATCATGGTGGGTCATGCAGGGGTGTCGTCCAGCGCCTGCCACCCGATGCGATCGAGGCGAACCTCGACAAGCTGGTCCGCCGAGAGATGGTGATGCGGCCATCGCCCTTTCCGCCGCGTTGGGTGAATGTCGAGACCGCCATAGGACCAGTCCGCGCCATCACTTTTGCGATGGATCGCAAGAGCGACTTGTACGTCACCGGCTTGCGGATCGAGGAGATCGCCGACGTCCTCGCGGTTGCGGCAGGGTATTTCGGATCGATGGCGGAGTATCTCCACAACACCGTCAGGCACCTTGATGAGCTCGGCATAGTCGACCCGTACCTTTGGCGCCTGCAGGAACTGGTCGCCGAGAGGATCGAGGCGGCGACGCGGCCCGGGCGGTATCGTGACCGAACGACGGCTTCGCAAGTGGTGAGCATCGCGCGATGAGCCGCCGATGCCAATCGCTCGAGCAATCGAAAACCAATCGGTAGGGGTATCCACCGTGTTCCCGCCGCGCCAGATCATTGCCGTCGGGACCCTGGCGACTCCTCGCCGAGGCTTTGATCTCGGCACGCTTCGCGACCGGTTTCTCCGCTTTGTGTGTGCGGCGGATCGGTGGCGGGAGATGCGCAAGGCGACGGCTATGCTCGGTCGGGCCGCTGGCGCCATGCTGCGGGATCTCGGGATCACGGAGAGCGGCATCGAAAACGCCGTGCGCCGCGGTCGAGGCTAATGTGCGCGCCGTCCAGGCATTTCATGGCGAAGCGCGGCGAAGTCTGCCGGAGGGCGCTTGACCTCCTTTCTCGCCTTTCGCCGGCGGTGCGATTGCGCCACCGGGCGGTCATGCCGCAGTATTCGAAGGCGCCCGCTTAGGGCCTGTTGACGAATCGGGCTATCGGATATTGCCCATGACGCAAAAGTGCAACGCAACGAGGACTTTGGAGGAAGCATGACCGGAAGGTTTCAAAGCATCCTGGAGACGGTGGGCCGCACGCCGGTCGTACGGATCAATCGCCTGGGACCCGCGGGGGTGAACCTCTTCGTCAAGATCGAGGCGTTCAACCCGCTGGGCTCGGTCAAGGATCGCCTGGCGCTTGGCGTCATCGAAGCGGCCGAGGCGTCGGGCGAGCTGAAACCCGGCCAGACGGTCATCGAGGCGACCAGCGGCAATACCGGCATCGGTCTCGCCATGGTCTGCGCCGCCAAGGGCTATCCTTTGGTGGTGACCATGGCCGAGCCGTTCAGCGTCGAGCGGAGAAAGCTGATGCGCTTCCTCGGCGCCAAGGTGATCATCACGCCGGCGGCCGAACGCGCCGTGGGCATGATCAAGAAGACGATAGAGCTCGCCGAAACCCATGGCTGGTTCATGACGCGGCAGTTCGAGAACGAGGCCAACGCCGACTATCATTCGCGGACCACGGCACGGGAGATCATCGACGACTTTGCCGATGTGGCACTCGACTATTGGGTTACCGGCTACGGCACCGGCGGAACGCTGAAGGGCGTGGCGCGGGTGCTCGCCAAGGAGCGGCCCGAGACCAAGATCATCGTCTGCGAGCCGCAGGATGCGCAGCTGCTCGCAAGCGGCATCGAGCAGGCCCGCAAGCTCGACGGCTCGCCGGCGGCGCCGCACCCGACCTTCAAACCGCACCCGATGCAGGGCTGGACGCCGGACTTCATCCCGAAGCTGACCGGGGACGCCGTCGATATGAAGGTCATCGATCGCATCCTGCCGATCTCAGCTCCCGAGGCGATCCGGTGCAGCAAGGATCTCGCAACCAAGGAAGGCATTTTCGTCGGCATCACCTCGGGCGCGACCTTTGCCGGGGGCCTGCAAGTTGCGGCGGAGGCGAAGAAGGGTGCCAACATTCTCTGCATGTTGCCGGACACCGGCGAAAGGTATCTGAGCACACCGCTGTTCGCGGACATACCGGCGGACATGACCGAGGAAGAAATCGCGATCTCCCGATCGACGCCGAGCTCTCAGCTGGTCAAGCCGGCGTGAGCAGTATGTCCGTCGTCTCCAACCGGATCGCTGCCACCGACGCTGCCTTCGAGAAGGTGAAGCAGTTCTATTCTACCTCCCGTTACGGCGAACGCCGGCTCGCGCCGGGGATTTCCGACTTCACCTTCGGCAACCCGCACGAGATGCCGCTCGCCGGCCTGGTGGCGGCGATCCGGGAACGAGCCACTCCCCGCGACAAGAACTGGTTCGCCTACAAGGCGAGCGAGGAGGAGCCGCAGGCGTTCCTGGCGGCGAATGTCGGGCGTGAGCTGGGATTGGCGTTCGAGCCGCAGGACATCGCGCTGACATCGGGGGCCTTCGCGGCGATCATGGTGGCGTTTCGCCTCCTGCTCGATGCCGGTGACGAAGCCGTCTATTGCGAGCCGGCGTGGTTCTGCTACGGGCCAATGCTGCTTGCCGCCGACGCAGTGCCGCGCCCGGTGCCGCTGAAGGAACCGGAATTCGACCTCGACCTCGCCGCGATCGAGGCGGCCATCGGGCCGAAGACACGGCTGGTGGTGATCAACACGCCCCATAATCCGACCGGCCGCATTTACGATCGCCCGTCCCTGGCGGCCCTCGCCGACCTGCTCGAGCGGGCTTCGGCCCGTTTCGGCAAACGGATTTTCCTGCTTTCCGACGAGCCATACCGCCGTATTCGCTTTGACGGACATGGCTTTGTCAGCCCCGCTTCCGTGTACCCGTGGACGCTGATTGCCTACAGCTATGGAAAGGTGCTGCTCTCACCGGGTCAGCGCATCGGCTACCTCGCCTTCTCGCCGCTGATGCCGATAGCCGACCGGCAGGCCCTCCGCGACGTGATTTTCTCGGCGCAGGTGTCCCTCGGCTGGTGCTTTCCGAATGCGGTGATGCAATACGCGGTGCCTGACCTCGAGGTCTTGTCGATCGATCTCGCCGCGTTGGCGAGCCGGCGCGATCGGCTGCTGACGACGCTTTCCGCGGCCGGCTTCTCGATCTTGAGGCCGGAGGGAACCTTCTATCTCTGGGGACGCTGGCCCGAAGGAGATCCCGATCGATATTGGCACGCGCTCGCCGACCACGATGTGTTCGTGATGCCCGGCTCGCTGGTGAACTCTCCCGACTATCTTCGCATCAGCCTGACGGCGTCCGACGAGATGGTCGCGAAGGCTTTGCCGGCGTTCGCAGCAATCGCCGAAGCCAGGGCGATGGCTTGACCGGCGCCTACGCGAGGATGGCGAAAGTGAACCTCAGCGGTCGCGGCCTGATGACGGCTGCGCGGCGACGGGAATTGAGATGGTGCAAATGAGGCCGTCGCCGGCGAACGACGTATCGATGGCTACGAGCAGGTCAGTGGATACCGTTTGGCCAATCAAGCGGGATCCGAATCCAGTGCGAGCGGGCGGCTGAACCGGCGGCCCGCCATGCTCGGCCCACAGGATTTCGAGTTGCTCCGGGTCGAGGTCATGCCGGGTACGCCAGCGCAACGAGACGCGACCCGTTGCAACCAAGAGCGCGCCATGCTTCGCCGCGTTGGTGACCAGCTCGTGGATGACCATGCCGAGGCCAAGCGCCTGTTTCGGGGTCAAGGCGACGCTCTGCCCTTCCCAGGCGATCCGCTCCGGTTCCGGGCGGTTGAACGACGCCAGCTCCGCGCTGACCAGTTCCTCGAGCGAGACGCCGCTCCAGCGGCTCCGGGGCTGCGGCCGTGCCGCGATCCTTCTCCGCGATGCAGATCGCGTGATGCGGTTGTCGGTACAGTGCGTCCAGCTCGCCCAGCCTTGCCGGCAGAGCCTCGCTCTCTCTCGGTGACACTCTCTCGTGCATGCACCATCCTGCTTGGCGCGCCGTGTCCACACTCGGTCGCCACCTGTCAGCCGACCACCTTCGCCGGCCTATTCAATGTATACCGAAGGGGACAACGAATGGCTCCTAAGATTACCTGGAACAGGCCGTAAATGACGGCATTGGACGCGGTGATACCGCAGGCCCTTGCGGCGACTAAACCGGATCGCCTCAGTTCGGCCGGTTGTCGGAGCGACTTGCCCCATCCGCTGACTAGCCCGGCCGGACGCTCCTCGCCCTGCCATGAAGGCCCACCGCGGCATTCGGGGCGAGGCTCGCCACCAGCACCCGCGACGGATCGACCGGTCCCGGCAGCGTTACCGCATAGGGCGGCAGGCGGGCGAAGCCGAGCGGGCCATAGTAGGGCTCGTCGCCGACGAGGAGCACCAGGCGATGGCCGGCGCTCTTGGCGGTCTCGAGGGACAGGCGCACCAGCCCCTTGCCGGCGCCGCGTCCCTTGAACTCCGGCGCGACGACCAAACTTTCCAGCACATTGGGATCCTAAGCTTAGAATTCCACGTGGACAAGTTGTCGCG
>JADMIO010897404.1_pt1 | contig 15036 bp, 15 predicted proteins | sample 8958161 | NCBI WGS metagenome assembly JADMIO01 (sample SAMN16585339, study PRJNA669376) | soil metagenome | isolation source: Crop rotation soil | place: USA: Cullars Rotation, Alabama | collected 2011 | reverse complement strand
GCCGCGACTTCAAGTCACGTGAATTCCAAGCTTCGGATCCCACTGTGCTGGAAAGGAGTCGTCAGCGCGGCTGGCATGGACGCACGGACATCAAGGCCGCCGCCGTTCATGGCCGTGCCCATGTGATTGAACTTCTGGAAGTCCCCGGCGAGTTCGCCCGCCAGTCCACCACCAGCACCAGGCCGGCCGAACCCGCTACCGAGTGTCGTCGAGATTGCCTCTGGATCGGGCAACTGGACGGTGAGGTCTTCAACCGGCGCGGTCCCCGGCATGATGCCAGCGCGACGAGCGCCCGCAAGAGCGACCGCGTCTGCGAGGTCCATCCCGCGTTGTGCGCGCGCACGATCCTCAGCGGCGCGTTCGCGGTCGGCTTTGCGCTCAACCTCAAACTGACGAATCCGGCGCTGTTGCTGATAACTGTCGAACGCGCCGCTGATCGCGTTGGCGAGCAACTCGCCAGAGCGGTCCTCGGTATAGGCGGGCGGGCCGTAGCGTCCCATGTCGGCCTCCTACTTGTAGAACCTGCCGCCGGCCAGGTTGCCCACGGCGTTGATGCCGGCGCCCCACAGGCTCGCCGAGCGATTCTTCGCGGCGTTGCGCGCGGAGGCCTCACGATCGAGCTGGCCGGTGATGAGGTCGAGATACCGCCCGCGGCTACCCTCGAAGGCATTCAGCGCTTGGCCGGCGAACGCTTCGCCGATGTTGCGCTCCCAGCCCATCGCCAGGTCCGCGTCTGTGCTCGGCGCGTAGTCGCCGCCCGAGACGCCGCGCCGAATCGCGTCCTCGCGGTTCAGTTGCAGTGAGTTGCGCAGACCGGGCAACGCGCCAGAGAGCGCCGCGCCGGCCGTTCGGCCGTACGCCTGCTCCCAACCAGCGCCGCTCATCTCGTCGGCGGCCGCGCGGCGCAGCTGTTGATCGGGCGCGCCACCGTACGGCGCCCACTGGCTCTGGTACTGCTTGTTGCGGCGCGCATCGGCGCCGGTCAGCTTGGAAAACCAGCTCATACGCCACCCCGGTACGGGTAGAAGACGTGGAAGTTGTCGCCGGCCAGCGCCGCCGCCCCGAGCGTGATCACCTTTCCGTCGATCGTATAGCCGCCCGCGCCGCCGAGCGTGTCGAGCAGCACGCCATTCTTGAACACTTGCTCGAGCGCCACATCATCGACGGTGCGCGCCGGCACGTTCAGGAGCGTGATCTCCGTACCCGTGAGGCCGGTGAATCGCTCGTGGTACATCTGCGCCAGCGCGCGGATGTTGTCGTTCTGAGGCTCCGTCGGCAGTTGTCTCATGGAGTACTCCGCACGATCACGTGCGCGTTCGAGATGTCGTGAAACTCGAGCTCACCCGCCCGCGTCAGCGTCCGCACCTTCGCCGCGCAGCGTGTGCCGCGCACCGCGAAGAAGGCCTGTGCTTGGAACTCGCCGGTTCCGAAGCCCGAGAAGAGCTGCTCCACTTGCGCCACGCCATCGATGTACGGCGTGATGCCGATGGAGTAGCCGTTGGTCATCTTTCCCACGACGTCGATCGAGCGAAACAGCACGTCGCCTACAGGGCCGGCCGGCACATCGTCCCATGTCTCGAGCTGCACCTGATACTCCGTGCCAACCTGGGAGATGCCGACGCCCGCCTTCAGGATGCGAGCACCTTCCGCTTCGCAGAGGTACGGCGTCGAACTCATGTCACCACCGCTGTCACTGGCCCAGCGTACGCCGACGGCGTGACACCGCCCTTCACGTGGCGGATCCGGACGTCGTAGCTGCCGACGCCGCGGGAGATGCTCACCACCTTGCTGGACTCCCCAGGGCTCGCCGTCGCTTTCAGCGAGAACACGGCGGCCACCGGGTCATCGACTTCGATCTCCGTGGACACGCCGGACTCGCCGGAGTTGGTCCACGAGACATAGAGCTGCGTGAGAATCAGTTCCTCGGCCGCCAAGTTCGTGGGCGCCACGAGGCCGACGGTCGTGAACTGCGAGCCAGCGACCGGGCCGAGATAGGCGGAGAACTGTCCCGCCTTCTGATGCACCGCGCGCCACTCGTACGACGTATCCGCCGTGAGTCCGCTGAACGTGTAGCTCGTGATGCCAGGCGCCAGCGATGTCACGACGTTCCACGTGCTCGTGCCCTGGATGCGATACTCGATCTGCGTCTCTGCCGTCGCATCCCCGTTCACCCAATTCGCGCGCGCGGTCGTCTGGCCGATGAAGTCCGTCGACGCCGTGGTCGGCGGTCCCGAGGGCGGCGCCACGCCTGCCGCCGTGGACACCTTCACCTCGTCCACTTCGCCGGCCGCGCGAATCACGATGCCATAGTCATCGTCGGGGCCCAGCCATACTTCGCGCCGCACGTCGTACGCGCAGCGCGTGCGGATGCCCGTGCCGGTGTCCACGGTGAAGATGACGAGGTCTTGAGCTTCCTCGCGCGAGGCGACGATCTTCTCGGGGTTGACGACGCGCCTCACGAGGTCGGCGATCTGATCCCATAGCGGTTCGACGGGTCCGGATGGTGAGATGCGAGCAGGGCCGCGTTGCGACCAGAAGTACCAGTAGCTGTCGCCAGCGGCGACGTGTGCCTTGGGGCCGACGAGGCCGACCGGTTCGTCCACCGGGTCTTTGTACCAGCTCGAGCGTCCGGTGCCGGTCACGCGCGTGATGAGGTACGCCGAGGCGAGGAAGAGCGCTTTCCCGACGGCGGCGCCCGCGATGATCTTCTCGCGCTCAGAACGCACGCGAGAGCCGATCGTTATGGAGTCGGCCGTCTGCAGGGGACCGAAGTTCGGCTGGGAGTAGCGCGCGAGCTCGGGGCGATAGCCCGCGGCGCCGGTCGCGCCAGAGCCATAGCCCCAGCCCCAGAGGTGTTGCTGGAATCCGACGACACCGAGGAAGTACGCGTCATCGGTTCCCACGATGCCACCGACGCCACTCGCCTTCAGGTTGGTGAGCGTCACCGGATAGGCGCCATCCCATTGGCGCGTCGCGAAGTAGAGCCCAGACGCGTCAGCGGCCTGCGCGTGCGCGACGACGAGGTAGCCCAGCTCCTCCGCCACCGTCACGTCTGGCGCCACCGTGATACCGGTCCAGAGCACAGCGACCGGCTCTGGCGTCGCATCCGACTGCAGCGCGCCGGTCGAGTCGTACCATCCGTCCATCGTCGGCGTGAGGACGTAGAGATACGCTTTATCGGTGTCGGTGGAGTGGGCGACCGCCCACGCGCGGTCCTTGTAGTGTCCGCAGCCGCACACCGAGGTGACGTTGGCTGGCGAGCCCGCATCGTCCTTCAGCGTGAGCACCACTTGCGTGCCCAGGCGCGTGACGAAGCGGCCGATGCCGTCGTAGTACATGCCCCGCGCCCGCCGCAGCGCGCCCTTCAGGTTGAGCGCGGGGTTGCCGGTCGAGATCACCCCCTTGTCGAAGGGGCCGAAGGAGGTCGGCGTCAGAGGACTCGACATCAGTTCTTCTTGCTCGACTTCTTCGGCGTTGGCTGGATGAAGCGCCGCGACTCCACGCCACCGTAGTGCTTGAGGTGATCGGCGAACGCCTGCTCGCGGGCGTCGAGGAGCCCATCCAGGCGCGTGAACTCCGCCGCGTCGCGCCCAGGGTCCTTCTGGAAGAGGTACATCGCGAGCGGCAGCACGAGCAGATCGGTCCATTCGTCCGGAATCGATACGACCTGTGTCAGCGAGCCGGCGATGTCGATGACCGTTGGCCCGTACACGTAGATGAGGGTCAGCGTCTTCGCGCCACTCGAGCCCCAATCGCTCCCGACCTCGATGAGCTTCTGGCCGCGCACGAAGTAGCGTGGCGCGAGCTCCGCGTCGACGTCGAGGAAATCCACCTGATTCACTTCCGTCCCATCGGCGAGCGAGACCTTCAGGAGCCGCTCGAGCGGGACGATCAGCGAGGTGAGGTTCACTTCGCGCGCCGCGGCGGCGATCGAGCTGCTGAGCGTGGCGCTCATCTGAAAGCGGTCGCGCGTCTCCTCCGCGTTCTCCGTGAAGATCGCCTGTTGGTCAGCGCGGATCCGCGAGAGCATCTCCACCGCGTCGCTCGTGAGCGGCGTGTTCAGCGTGCTGAAGCTCTTCGCCCGGTCGATGATGTTCGCGCACGTGGTCGCCATCAGCCCTCCCGTATCACGACGCGGCGCGCGCGGCGCGTCAGGCGAATCGTCATCAGGAAGTGCTGCAGCGCGTCCGCGGCGGCGAGCTCGAGGCGCGTCGGATCGAGGCCCACTTCATCAGCCACGCGGCCAGCCATGAACGCCGCCGCCTGCGCCACGAGCAGTGGGCGCGCCGCATCCGGCAGGAGGAAGTAATCGGTCAGCGCAGTGAACGCGGGCGCGATCGGCACGTAGTCCAGCTCGAGCGACGCGGCGTCTTCCCAATCAGCGACTCGGCCGCAGAAGAAGAGGTTGGGCCCAACGGTGTAGACGGCCGGCCAGGCTGGCGGGCAGTAGCGGCGACCCTGGCTCACGAAGTTGAGCGGCTCTTCATCCTCGTCGCTGTAGCGCACCGTGCCACCGACGATGGCAATGGCGTTCGGCATCGCGAGTCCGTCGGCGACATCGGCGATCAGCGGTGCCGTCCAGTCGATATACGGCAGCCCAGCCGCCGACAGCTTCACGAGGTAGCCCGTGCGCTGCGAGATGTTCGGCAGATCGGTCGCGACGCCGAGCCCGAGCGACGACGTGTACGCTGGATCGATCACCTGAAAGATCGACGTCGAGTCCGGAATCGTGTCCCACTGGCGACCATCGGAGCCGTTTGAGATCACCCACGTCGTTGCGGTGTTGTTCGACTGGACCTCGCGCCGCTGATCCTTCCCGGTGCCGCTCACGATCACGAGCAGCTTGCCGGCGTCCTGATTGAGAGTCCGCGCGACCGCCGTGCAGGTGAGGGATGTCGCCGTCGCACTCGTCACCGGATGGTCGGCCACGGCGACCGTCGCGCCCTCGGCTGGCGTCAGCAGCGGCTCGATCAGCGAGCCCGCCGTCTCCTCGATCGCGGAGAAGAATCCCGTCGCCGGGTCCACGCTGCCTGGAAGTCCATCGCCGACACCAGCGCCGACCTCGCCGGGCGCCGTGGTGCCACCGGTCGAGAGGACGACCGCAGCTTTCTGTTGCAGGAATTGCTTGTCGCGCTCGGCGCCCTTCCCGATCACTTCATTCTGGAAGTCGCTCAGGAAGCGTGCGAGCACGGCGTTCGGCACCCGCGTTCGGTGGAACGCGGGATGCCGATCGCGTGCAGCAGTGATGACCTGCTCGAGCGTGAGGCTCACAGGACGTTAGCCCTCGTCCTCGTCGGGCGGAGCGGTGACGCCACGCGCCGCGAGCATCTTGATCAGGTCCGTGCGGCTCGTCTTCGCCTTGTACGAGATCTCGTGCTTGTCGGCGAGCTTCGCGACCGCGGCGCGATCGACGCCTTCCCAGGCGGCAACCGTCTTGTCGCCGAAGTCGGGATTGGAGAGCGCGGGACCGAGCTTCCCGCCGTCGGTGCGGCTCCGGATCTCGCGCGCGCGGTCGAACAGCTCCTTGCCGATGACGCCGGGGCCGTGCACGCCGGCCAGCTCGAGCACTTCGGTTTCGGAGAGCTCGTCGATCGTGCGGCCGTCGTCGTACAGCGTCGGCTCCTGCTTCTCGGCAAGCCCCTGCGCCTCGCGATCGGCCTGCGCTTTGGCCTGCTCGTCAGCCTTCAGCTTCTTCGCGGTCATGGTCAGATGCTCCTGATGCGGGTGAACCCAGAGCGGGTGTGATCTTTGGGGCCGAGCGAGACGCTCGGGCAGACGTTGATGGTGGTCAGGTAATGGTGGCTGTCACGCGCGCGGGCCGGATCCACGAGATCGGCGTGCGCCTCGAGGCGCGGCTTCGCGATCGCCGCGTCGGCGGCCGTGTGATAGTCCACGTCGCGCATGTTGCGATAGAGCCAGTCACGGCGCCGGAAGTCATCGACGACGCGCGAGTCCGGAGGACCTTGGAAGACGTACTCCGCGATCGGCCGGAAGCCTTGCAGCCCGAGCAGCGCGAACTGCAACCGCGCCGTCGTGCGATAGTCGAAGCGGTGGAGATACCGCCACTCCGTCTTTTTGAGTGTCTCGAGCGCGCTATCCACGATGCGCTCGCACTGCCCGCGCAGGTCCGAGCGTCGCACGATGGCGCCCAGAATCCAGCGCCCGCGGCCGAAGTACACCAGCTCGGCCGTTGGATCGACTTCACGGAGCAGCCGCACGACGTCCGATGGCGGCGTGCGGAGCACCGGGAAGTTGAGACGCGACTCGGTCATGTGTCGCCGGCTGCGGCTTCGCCAATCATCGGCATGGCGCGGAACTCGATGACGATCTTGCCATCGGTCACCGCGCCGGAGCCGTCCGTCGTGACTTCGACGGTGATGGCTTCCGTGGCGGAGCCGATGAGGTTCGCGCGCGTGGCGGAGAGCGTCGCGCCAACTTCCGTCGCCGCCGTCACGGTGCCCGTGGCGACTGCGGTCCGGCCGCCGACCTTCACGACGTACGAGACTGCGCCGGCCTTCGTGCGAACGAAGCAGCGGACGCGCGTGATGATGAACCGGAAGCCCGGCGTGTAGCTGTGCATCACCGCGCTCGTCAGGCTGACCGCTGGGTTCAGCGGCACCACCATCCGGTCCTTCGCGAACGCGGCCGTCGGGAGAATGTTGCGGTCCTTGATTGCCATCGGAGTGACCTCCTGTATCGAGTTTTGTCGCCCTTCGGAGGGGCGGATGTGCAACGGGCGCCCCTCTCGGAGCGCCCGCCGTATTTCCCTACTGTTTTCCCTACAGCGAACTAAGCCGCGAGCAGGTTCGTGATCTTGAAGTTGCGCGCTGGGTCGCCGGCGCCGAGCTCCTCTTCCTCCACGTACACGGCGAAGAACGCGTCCTTGCGTCCCGTGCCGTCGACCACGCGGTTGAACACCGCGCCGTCGGTGTCATCCCAACGCCCCGGGCCGTTCCGGAAGCGCAGGATGGAGCCGGTGTCGATGCCGTACGCACGCGACGCGGGCACCTTGCGCGCGGCGCGAATGACGACGGAGCGATCGCCCAGCTGGAGCGTGAGGTCGCCCTTGCCGCCCGTGTAGTTGCCACGGGGATCGTTGATCTGGCGGTCGCCCTTCAGCGACTTCCAGAGCGAACGCTGGCCGGAGCGCGAGGTGAAGATGACGCGCACCTTCCCCATGTTGCCGCGCTCGTAGACCTGCGAATCGGCAAAGTCCACGATCTCCTCGGTCAGCGCCTGCGTGAAGCCGGCCGCCGAGGAATCGATGACCTGTGCGTTCAGCTCGGGGAAGGAGCTGCGCGCCAGCCCCTGGAAGGTCGCGACGTTCGTTCCGTCGTCGATGATTCCCTCGAGCCCCATCATCTCGCGCGAGCCCGAGCCGTTCACGTTGGCATCGCCGAGGAAGAGGTAGTCGTTGTCCGCGGCCGACGTGGGCGCGTTGGCGACACCCGCCACCGAGGTGCTGATGGCTTTGTTGTTGTAGTCCACGAGCGTCACGAGCGCCGTGCCCGTGCGCAGCGACGAGCCGTTCGCGTTCGGCCCCGCGCGCAGGTTGTCGTCGCGGAGCAGATGGTTGACGACGTTGTCATCCAGGCCCGCGATGCCGAAGAGGTTGTCCAGCGGGTCGCCAGTCCCGTCGGGCGTGCCGTTGTACCGGCCGATGATGCCGGTGCCGGTGCCGAGGTACATGCGGTCCTTCTGGAAGGCGAGACGCGCCGCCTTGCGCGGCAGCGCTTCCGTGGCCCACGAGACGAACGCAGCCTCGCCCTTCTTCACGCGACGCAGCGTGCGACCAGACAGCTCGACGACGGCGATGAGCTCTTTGATCGTGATCGCCGATTGCTTCGTGGTCGGCACGGTCGGCGTGTACAGGTAGTCGTCCTCGAGGATGGCGCCGACGCCACCGCCAGAGGAGAAGATGTGCCCGATGTTGATTTGCTTTCCATCGGGTCCGTCGATGACTTCGAAGCCTTCGGCCTGGTTGAGCAGGTCCGCGATCTCCGAATCCTTCTCGACGTTGTTCTCGAAGGCCTTCGTGTAGACCTGCTTGAGCATGTCGTTCAGACCGACGAAGTCAGTGCCGGACGACTTCGTGCCGGTCGTCGCGCCGATGATCGCCGGCAGGACGAGCGAGAGGGGAGCGATGGTGTGCGCTGCCGCAACATGAGGCGCGCCGCAGAGCAGCACACCGATGACGGCAACCACAAAGATCGACACCCACGAGAAGATGGCTTTCATGGGAGGGGAACTCCGTTAGGTGGTAGGCGGCCCCCAGCCGTCGCGGCGGAGCTTTCCGCTGCGCTGCAGGAGCCGTGATGCGCTGGCGATGTCCGCATCGGCGGGAATGACCGGCGCACTGACGGTCGCGGCGCCCACGCCAGGAGGGGCGATTGCCGCGGCGCTTCGGCGAAGGGTCTGCACCCGACGAATGCGGGCCTGCTGCTCCGTCACATCCTTCTTCCGATCGGCGATCGCCTTGGCGCGGTCACTGACCGGGCGGGCGCTGCCAGGAGCTGGCGTGTCGGAGGTCCCATTGCCGTTGGTCGCGGCAGTCTTCGATCCGGGTTCCCCGAAGCGATAGAGCTTGGCGCGAGCGGCGAGGATCTGTGGAACGGTCTCGGGCGTCACGGGCTTGCCGGCGCGTGCGGCCCGAATCAGGTCTTGCTCTGCATCGGCGAGGAAGAGATCGATCGTCGCGCGATCGGTCCCTTCCGGTGCGAGCGACTCGGCCGAGCGCATGCAGGCGGCCGCATGTTGCTGGCGGGCGCGTGTCTCGGACAGTTGGTCGCTCGATCGCTGCATATCATCACGGAGGGCGACGCGGCGCTCGTGGCGCTTGGCGGGGTCCTCGGCGATTTCGTTGATGTCTTCGGAGAGCGCATCGAAGTGCTCGAGGATGAGCGCGCGCGCCACCTCGAGCTGCCGCTCGGGCGTCATGCGGTTGATCGCGAACCCGACAGGATCGATCGACAGCTGCTCCTCGAGCGCGGCCAATTCGGCGCGACTCGTGGTGACTTCCGCCATCGCTTCGTCGTAGGCGCGGCGGCGCATGCCCTGATTGCGCAGGCGCTCGAGGCGCTCGGCGATCACCGGGTCATCGATCTCCACCTCGACGTCTTCCTCGCCACGATCGGTCTCCCCGGGCAGCACGATCTTCTTCGCGCTCGGCGGCGTCGCTGCCTTCTCGCCCTTCTCGGGAGTGGGCGGCGCAACGGCTTCTGGTGGCGCTGCGGCAATCTCCTCTTCGGTCGGCGGCGGCGCCTTCACGAACTTGCCGTCCGTGCCGCGCCAGCGGCCGTTGGCGATCTCGGGGTGCCAGGTCAGGTCGCCGTGCGTACCATCGTCTTCGACCTCGGGCTCGAGCTGCTCTTCCGCGACAGCGGCCGTGATGTGCTCCGCGACGGTGCGCTCCTCGGCGGGCTTCGCTTTCGCGCGCTCGAGGTACGCCTTGCCGGCAGCGCCGAAGTCCAGCTCTTCCTTCGGTGCGTCGGGATTCACACCGGACGTCTTGATCACCGCGCCGCCATCGGTCATCCCGATTTCCGTGCCGGGCTTGACCTTCGTCGGCGTGGCAGGCGTCAGCCTCGTGCTCTTGTCTGCGGCCGGCGCCGCTGGCTTGGCAGCGGGTGCGGCGGGAGCGGAAGGCGCGGAAGCAGGAGCAGTGGTAGCCGGAGTGGCCGGCGCGGCGGGCGTCGTTGGGAGATCGTCAATCATTGTCGAGTGGGATTAGGCGGCGCGGCTTTTCTGGCGCGACGCGGACGGCTTGCTCTTACCTGCGGGCTTCTTCGTTCCCGATTTCCCAGAGGAACCGTCGGGCGGCTCGGGGGGACCGTGGTCGGCTGCGGTCTTCGCGGCCGTGCCTTCTGCTCCGCCCTGCAGCGTGGCCTGCGCCGCCATAAGCGGCGCCTGGCGCTCCATCATGGTGAGCTGCTGGGCGGTGAACGCGATGATGAGCATTTCGCGGAAGAGGGCGAATTGCTCCATGATCTGCGGGTCCAGCGTCAGATACTCGGGTGACGCCATGAACCCTTCCGTGACCATCAGGTGCACCTCGAGATCGTAGACCTCGAGAATCGGAATCGCTTCGGCCGGGTCGCCGCGGACGAGCCGCCCCAGATTGTTCTCCGCCATCACGCGGTGCACGCCACCTGGGCGCGAGGCGCGCGTGAGGTCTGGGTACTGGAGCATCTCCAGCAGCTGCGCCATCGCCTTCGGCTGCTGCATCGGGTCGGCAGGATTGCCGAACGCGCCGATCGTGTAGAGCTCCTTCAGCTCCGCGCGACGGCGCTCCTTCGACACGGCCGCCGCGGACTCCGCGATCGGCCGCACGTTGACGCGGCCCTTCCACATCTCGGGCAACACCGTGACCGTGCGAATCACGTTATCGTTGCCGGCGTAGGAGATGATCTTCTCCTCCGTCCAGATCGTCGGCAGGATCGCGAGCAGGTCCTGTGCACCATCCGCCATCGCCAGCACCATGCTGCGCGTGAGTGGCGTGAGTGGGCGATCGGCGTTGAACCGGAGTTGCTCCACGAGCACGCCGGACGCGTCCTCCGTAGGCGCATCGCTCTGATTGCCGGTCATCGACCCGATGACGAAGAGCTGCTCGCGGAGGTCGGCCTTGTGACGCCACACGTCCGCGGAGAGCGGCGGCGGCGCTAGCCACTCAGCGGCCCTGCCCGTGCCGTTGTAGCCGTGCGTGATGACCACGCCAGGACGCGCAACCCATTCATCGTCATCGATGCCGGCCGCATCGTGCACGAGGAGCACGGGATTCGTGCAGAGGTTCGTGTGCTCGGCGACCTGTGCCTCGACGCGGTTGAGACGCTTCTGAAGCGGGACCATCTTCTCGAGCGGCGTCGAGGCGAATGGCCGGCCTGGGATCTCGAGGAAAGGCACACGGCGAATCGGTCCAGCGCACTCCGTGGCGTAAGGGCGGGTCGAGTCCCAGAGCACGGCGGTCTTCGTCACGACGAGGAGCCGGCCGCCTGGCTCGTCCGCATCGTCGTTCTGCGGCGTGTTCTTCGGGTCCGGCTTCTCCCACATCGTGTAGCCGCAGACGTAGCCCTCGCGCGCTTTCACGCTGGTGTCGGTCATCTGCGAGCCGGGCTTGTTCTGCGCCGCGCCGAAGTACCCGGAGCCGAAGAGCATGCGCTCGAGGTAGCCGGGTCCCGACTCGTCCTCGGCCGGATAGCTGTCGGCTTCCACATGCACGCCCCAGCGCCGTTCCACCTCGGTCGGCGTGAGGAACCACCGATGCGTGATCCACTGCTTGTCGCGCCACGCGATGTTTTGGCCCCACTGCGCGCGGATCTCGAGCGGACAGAGCACATCGACGCGCGGCACGCCCTCGCGATCGGTCCAGGGCTCGCCGGTCACATCGTAGCCGTACTCACCGGGGTTGTCGGGATCCGCCACGAGCTTCGCGAGCGGGTTCCCGGCCTGGTCGTATGGCACGGCGTCGACGGAGCGTTCGATCATCTGGCCGTCAGCGCCCTGCATCGAGAGCATGGCTGGTGCGATGAGCTCGCGCGGCGGGCCGTCGCCGAACTCCGCGCGCGTCATCATGTGCGCCTCGCCGGCCACGAGCAGCCAGGCGGCCAGCTTCATGAGGCGCGAATCCATCTCCATCTCGTCGAAGCACGTCTTCCAGATCGGGTCCATCACTTCGGCGAGCATGGCGTCGAGGCGATCGGACGTCGACGGCAGGAAGGAGATAACCGGCGTGTTCTCCGTGACCTTGGAGAGCGTCAGCATGAACCAGTAGCCGAGGAAATCCATGACCGGCCGCTGGCGATAGCGCTTCTCGTCCTCGCTCATGTACTGCAGCACGTCGACGTAGCGGCCGAGCAGCTCCGACCAGACGTCCCACTGGCGACCGGACAGCATGCGCACGTGCTCCTCGACGGTGCGCGCATAGCCGAGGTAGGCCGCATCCTGCGCCACCCAGCGATCGAGCACCAGCAGAATGCGCTGGGCGTCGTATTCGTCCTTCTCGCTCGGCGTGGCGCGGAGCGGGATGAAGTGCGGTGTGGGGAGTGTCATGCGGCCCCTGAGCGGTGATTACGACGAGCGCCGAGACGGTTGATGATGTACGCCTCGATCGACGCCCTCACCGTTGCCGGGCTGACCGTGACGCCAGTGGCCGCGGCCTGCTGCCATCCACCGGTCTGGCGAATCCGATCGCGATCGGCGGCGAGGCCAAGGTGCGAGTCGCCGTCCCAATTCCCATCGAGCTCCCAATCCAGCTTGCTGGTGTCGCCGCCGATGACACACGTGCCACCGAAGGGCGTGTCGCCGTTCTCGTACCACGTCATCGCGGTGCCGTCGCCGATGCCGAGGCCGAAGGCGACCGGGAGCCCAGCCTTCCACGCGATCGCCACATCGAGCTCGTCGAACGCTTGGATGGGGTTCGTGCCCTCGGGGAAGTTGAGGTCGATGTTCCACTGGTCGTAGTCGCCGCCGGCGGCCGGCGCGCCGCGCTCCATCGAGAAGTTGATGCGGGTGCCGTTCGTCAGGGTCTGCGAGCGCGACACCGCGCCGTGAAACGAGAAGTCGGCAGAGCCGAATGGCCCCGACTGGAAAAACTCCGGGGAGAGATTGTTCCCACCCGCGTCGGTCGCATTCCCATTCAGATCGGTCACTTCCTCGAGCGCGTACGGGAAGACGTACCGGCTGACATAGAATCCCTCGGCGCGAGTGACATGGCCCTGCAGCGCGGGAATGTCCTCGAACGCCGCGTCGTTGATGACGCGGCCGGTCACGCAGCGCTTCGGCACCCAGGCGTTGTGCCAGCCGTAGTTGCGCGTCGTCTCGTTCGTCATCCCGAGGCGATACGCCTGGACGGTGATCGTTCCGGCGTTCACGTTCCGGATCTGCGGCGTGAAGTTGAGCGAGGCCTCGGACACGGTGCCGTCGACGCCATTGGCGCCGGCGCCGACGATGGTGAGCGTCGTCGACGTGACGGCGGTGACTGTGTGCACGCCGTTCAGCGCTCCGACCGAGTAACCGCTGATGACGACGCGCGCGCCGTTGGGAATGTTGTGCGCCGCCGACGTCGTGAAGATGTAGTTCCCGCCGCTCGCCGTGCCGCTGACGATCGTGCCGACGCCGCGGTTGACCTGAAACCTGGCGCGAAAGAACTGCGTGCCATCCGATTCGGCAACAGCTGAGGGGATCTCGCAGTGGTGGCGCGTCGAGTCGCGAAGCATCGCGATCGGCCCGTACACGCGCCCGCTGTCCTGCGCCGTGAGATAGCCGACGAAATCGGTGTCGAGTGGGAGCGCGTTGCCCGCCGCCGGCTTGAACCGCACGTGGAGCCAGACCCCGTACGCGGCCGTGTTCGTCGGCACCACATCCTGCGTCTCTTCAACGAGGTACGGCGCGTCCGTGGTGAATCCGCCGTTGGTCGGGACGCTATAGACCCCGTACACGCGCCCGCCGTAGTAATCGTCGGCGTCGGGCGCGGACGCGCCGTCGCTGGTGCGGCTCGCGCCGCCGAAGAGCGTCGGCAGGTCGCAGTCCGCGCCCCAGCTGTTGCCGGCCTGGAATTGCGAGAGGAGCCCGAGGCGGCGATGCCACGGCTTGGGACGCATCCACGTCGACGCGGATTCACCGGCGACCATGTGATTGATCGCGCTGCCGTACATCGCGTAGGTGATTCCGGTGTCGTCGACCAGCGGCGTGACGACGAAATTCCAGTTGAGCCCCGAGTGCTGCGCGTAGTTGTCGAAGTTGATCTCCCACTTCGCCCAGCTCGCGGTCAGGGCCACGTCACGCGTTTTGATGACGCGTCCGGCGCCGAGGCCCGTCGGCCAGTCGTCGCCGAACGGCGCATTATTCACCAGCGCGAGCCGCACCATTTTCCCGACGTCGGTGGGCCGCTTTGCCTTGATCGAGATCGCGACGCCGCGCTTGTAGCTCGCGATGTCCTGCTCGTCCATCGCGACCGCGGGATTGATGATGACCGTGTTGGTGAGGACGCGGGAGAAGAGCGCGAAGCTCAGCACCCCGGTGTACGCCGTCGTGTTGTAGTACGGGCCTTGGTTGACCAGCTCCGCCATCTCCGAGGCGTATTTCCAATCCGGGTCCCACGTATCTGCCATCATCGTCGGCTGCTCGCCGATCGACGTCCACTTCTCGTTCAGAATCGGGTAGGTGATGCGATTCACCGCCCACGGCGATGGCGAGCCGACGTGCGTGACGAAGGTGGCGTAGCCATCGCCCGTCGGGACGGCCCGCGGCAGGAACACGAGCGGCTCGGCGAGATCCTCGAGTCGCGTCAGCGGCGCCCAATCGAGCGTGAGCACCAGCGCAGGGACGATGCTCGCCGTTCCCATGACGCCTGATGCCGTTGCCGTGATGGTCGCAGTGCCGGAGGAGACGATCGTCACGAGGCCGGTGGCCGAGACCGTGGCGATGGCAGGATTGCTCGAGCTCCACGCGACCGTCAGCCCCGTCACCACGTCGTTGAAGATGTCGCGAATGGTGGCCGTGAGCTGCTGCGTCGACGCGATGGCGCCAGCGTAGACCGAGGGCGAGATCGTCAGGCTGTATGGACTTCCGTGCAGCGACGAGTAGTTGCCGGGGTGCGTATGCGTGTGGATGTAGCGCGCGCCCTTACGTGCCATCAGCGGAACGTCCTCCGCGGCCAGAGCTTACGGAAATCCCACAGCCAGCGGCGCTCGTCGGTTTCGGCCGGGACTCCCTCGCCCTCGCGCAGCTCCGGTGTCACCTCGGTCGTCATGCCGAGCGCGCTGGTAAGAGAGCGGCCGATAGTGCGCGCGAGACTACCAGCCGGCGTGATCGACGCCGTGAACGCGCGACTCGTGCGCTTGGCAAGTGAGGCGGCCGGCGTGATGGACGCCAGCAACCGATGCGCGGTTCGCTCTTTCCAGCACATTGGGATCCTAAGCTTAGAATTCCACGTGGACAAGTTGTCGCGGCCGCTTCTATAGTGTCACCTAAATACTAGTGACTCCAGCGTAACTGGACTGGCCACAGTTAGGCCGCAAATGTAATCACACTGGCTCACCT
>JADMIO010634640.1_pt1 | contig 15044 bp, 11 predicted proteins | sample 8958161 | NCBI WGS metagenome assembly JADMIO01 (sample SAMN16585339, study PRJNA669376) | soil metagenome | isolation source: Crop rotation soil | place: USA: Cullars Rotation, Alabama | collected 2011 | reverse complement strand
CTGGCGATCGACGTTGGGCGCGTGCAGGTGGCCAAGATGCAGCTCGAGCGCGCCGCCGGCGCCGCGGTGCGATATGCCGCCAAAGGACTCTACGACAGCACCGCCACTGCGAAGGCCATCAGCGCCGCCAACGACAACAGCGCCGACGGCACGAATCTCAACATCGGTACGTCGGACGTGCAGACGGGTTATTGGAACTCGTCAACGAAGACGTTCACGGCTGGCGGCACGCAAAAGAACGCAGTGAGGGTTGTGGCCTCGCGAACGGGAACCGCCGGCATTCCAACGCTTTTCGCTCAGGCGCTCGGCCGCACACGATGCAGTGTGACAGCAATCGCCATTGCCACCGGGACGCCGCGGCTTCCCGCTTTTAGCGGAATCAACGGCATCACGATGAAGAACAATAACTACATCGGCAGCTACAACTCAACAACGACGACCTCGCCCAGCCCCACCAACAGCACCGGCAAGGGCGCACTGGGAACCAATGGCAACCTCACTGGAGGAAACAATGACACACTGGCCGGAAACGTTATTCTCGGTCCGAGTGCTACCGTCAGCGGTGTGAGCGTCACGGGCAGCCAGGTGAGCAGCAGCACCGCATTGACGCCGCCTTCCGACCCTGCCTGGAGTCCCGGCACCAACCCCGGCAGCATTTCACAAAGCTACACCGTCAACTCCGACACCGTTCTGGCGGGGGGAACCTATTGGTTTACGTCGCTGACGCTCAACGCGAATCTTTCGTTCTCCGGGCCGGCCATCGTTTATGTCAACGGAAATATCGTGATTTCCGGCGCGCTGACCGCCAGCGGTTCAGTTCCCGCGAACCTGACGATCTATCAGATTGGTTCCGGTCATACATTCGGCGACACAGGCGCTAACAACATCAATATTTGTGCCTGTGTTTATGCGCCCAACGTCGATTTCTCGATCAAAAACAATCTCGATTTTGAGGGGTCGGGCGTATTCAATACGATCACCGTGAAGAACAATGCGAACTTCTACTTCGACGAGACCATGGGCTCGGCCGATGGCGGCATTGACGTTACCATGGTGAATTAAGCTCGCGCGCCTGGAAATGGCGATGAACGCCGGTGACGCAGGAGCGTACGAGTGCCGTAAGCGACCACCACTCCCCAGGAAAGCAGTCCCGCGAGCATCGTCGTGCCGTGAAGCTGAATTCCTGGCGGATTGGTGATCGGTAAGTATCCATCCCAGTTCAATCCATACCAGCACAATGCAAAAACGCTGGCGCAGATTGCATACATCGATCCCCACATCGGTGATGCAGCAAGAAGCAGCGGCGTGACGAAGGCGGTGTATTGAATGCCGAAGCCTGGCGTGAGGATCAGGAACAGCGAGGCCGCGCACGCAGCAGTCGTGTAGCGATCCATGTCGCGGCGGCGCGCGATCATGGCGAGGAGCACGATGGCAAGGATGATGACTCCGCGACCGACAATTCGATAGTCGTCAACCGCCGGCCCGAAGGTTGTTGATAGCCGCGGATAGCGCGCCAGTTTTTGAAGGAATAATTCCACGCCCCAGTTGTCAACAAACGACGCGTAGCCGAACGCGTGCGTCGCAAAATCTTTGCCAACAACGCTGAAACAAACAAGATACGGGATCGCGGCAATCGCCAACCCGGCCGCGAACTTTGCGAGCGCTCTGCGTTCATGGAAAAGCGCGAACATGGGAATCAAGAGAATCGTTGGGATAAGCTTCACGTTGATTGCGGCCCCAAGGACCAACCCGCCAAAAAAATCCTTGCCGCGTGCTGAAATAAGATAGACCGACGCCAGACAAAGCATCGCGTAAATTGAATCGGTGTTGCAGTGATGTCCGCTAATCAGGGTAGCGTTCAAATTCCAGGCGAAGATCACGGCGATCCAGGGCCCGGCGCGGGAAATTCTCCAGAGCAGCGCGCACGTTAGCGCATCCGCGATGATTGATGGCAGCTTGAAAACCACGGGAAACGGCAGCCCACTGGCGCGCGAAATCGCGTACGACAGCCCAGCCAGATATCCCATCAGCGGCGGATGATTGAAGTTCGGATCGGTGTGATAAAGCCCGATCAGCCCGTCACTGGAAATTCGCGCCCCGAAATTTTGCCATGTCGTGGCATCTGCACTGCCCCAGGAAACTGCCAGGAATGCCAGCCGAAGCGCCAGTCCGGAAGCAACCAGTGCGATGGGGGCACGATGATGATTTTCAGTCCGGTCCCGATGCATTCTGGCCTGAGAAAAGATCAGTTTACGCCAAGCCACCTCCCTCGCCATTGCGCGTGTTTTTCCCTATAATTCACAGCAAGCATGAAGCCGTTTTCACAGCGTAAATCCGGGCTTTTTCCACACGAAAGACCATAGATCATGGACGACACCACGACCCCCACCGGCACCGATGGCGCGGCGCCGCTTGATGACCGTATCGAAGACCTCCAGATCGAGCAGGAGCTTCAGGATTCGTATCTGACTTATGCGATGAGCACGATCATGGACCGGGCGCTGCCCGATGTCCGTGACGGGCTCAAGCCGTCGCAGAGGCGAATTCTTGTCGCGACGAACGACTTGGGGTTGCGCCCGCCGAAAAAGCCGATGAAGTGCGCCAAGATCGCCGGCGACACTTCGGGCAATTATCACCCGCACGGCGAAGCGGTCATCTATCCGACCCTCGTGCGCCTCGCTCAGGAATGGAACCTGCGCTATACGCTCATCGAAGGCCAGGGCAACTTCGGATCGACTGACGGCGATCCACCCGCCGCCATGCGATACACCGAAGCTCGGCTTGCGCGCCCAGCCGTCGAGATGATGGAGGATCTCGAATTCGACACCGTCGATTTCATCCCCAACTATGACGAGCGCCTGACCGAGCCAACTGTCCTTCCCAGCAAGTTTCCCAACCTGCTGGTCAACGGCTCAACCGGTATCGCCGTCGGTATGGCATGCAATCTATTGCCGCACAACCTGCGCGAAATCTGCGACGCGATCGTTTACGTCATCAACCATCCAGACTGCGACCTGGCGCAGCTCATGGAGATCGTGAAGGGGCCCGATTTTCCGACGGCCGGCGTGATCTGCGGCCGCGACGGAATCGTCGAGGGCTACAAAACCGGCCGCGGGCGAATCACGCTCCGCGCCAAGATGCACGTCGAGGAACTGAAGAACGGCCGAAGCCAGATCATCGTCACGGAAATTCCTTACGGCATCATGCGCAAGACGATCATCGAAGCCGTCGGCGACGCCGTGAAGAAGGATTTGATCAAGGAAGTCTCCGATGCCAACGATCACTCCGGCCGCCAGCACAAGGTGCGCCTGGTTATCGACCTGAAGCGCGACGCCGATCCTGATGTGATCATGCGGCAGTTGTTTCAATACACGCCGTGCGAAATCACGGTGAGCATGATCAACATCGCGCTGGTGAATCGCCAGCCGCGCACGATGGGTTTGAAGGAGATGATCGAGCATTTCATCGAACATCGCAAAGACGTGATAGTCCGCCGGACGCGCTTCAAACTGAAAAAGGCGCAGCAGCGCGGGCATATTCTCGAAGGATTGATTTACGCAGTGGTCGATATCGACGAAGTCGTGAAGCTGATCCGCGGCAGCAAAACGCGCGACGAGGCGATTCAGAAATTGCGCCAGCGAGCATTCCGGATTCCCGCGGATCATCCCGCCGCGCCGCGCATTCCAGAAGAGTTGAAGAGACGCGCCGGCACCGAGAAAGGCGCGATCCTCACCCAAGTTCAAGCTGAAGCGATCGGAAGATTGCAGCTCATCCAATTGGTCGGCCTGGAAATCGAGCGGCTGGTGGATGAATACCGCGGCGTCACGGAGGAGATCGAAGGTTACGAGGCAATCCTGCGCGATGAGAACCTGGTGCTCGACATCATCCGCGAAGATACGCTCGAGATGAAGGAAAAGTACGGCGACGACCGCCGCACCGAGATCACCGGCCAGGTCAGCGAGTTCAACCAGGAAGCGCTGATCGCGCGCGAAGATGTGGTCGTCACCGTCAGCCACGAGGGTTACATCAAGCGCCTGCCGGTTGATACGTATCGCGCCCAGGGCCGCGGCGGGCGCGGGATCAGGGGTGGCGAGACAAAAGAGGGCGACTTTGTCGAGCACCTCTTCGTCGCCAACACGCACGACTATCTGCTTTTCTTCACGAACCTCGGCCGCGTTTACGAGCGGCGCGTCTATGACGTGCCGGAGATGAGCCGTACTTCGCAGGGCCGCTCGATCGCCAATCTCCTCGCGTTCCAGGAAGGCGAGAAGGTGACAAACGTGCTGTCGGTGAAGGATTTCTCCAAGGAAGAGCACTTCCTGATCTTCGCGACGGCCAATGGGACGGTGAAAAAGACGGCGCTGAGCGCCTACGCGAATATCCGTCAGAGCGGCATCATCGCGATCACGCTGGAAGAGGGAGATCAACTCATTGGCGTGACGATCACCAGTGGCAAGGATCACATTATCCTTGGCACCAAGAGCGGCCTGGCGATTCGATTCGAGGAAGAAGACGTTCGCGCAATGGGCCGGCCCGCTGGCGGCGTGACCGGCGCGCGCTTCAAGCGCGAAGGCGACAAAGTCGTCGCCATGCTCTGCGTGCCCGGTGGATCAAACGAAGGACTGAAAGTGCTTACCGCGTGCGTGAACGGCTACGGCAAGCGCACGCCGCTGGAGGATTACCCCGTCAAAGGCCGCGGCACGCGCGGCGTCATCAACATCGACGCCACCGACCGCAACGGCGACGTCGTCGGCATGCAAACCGTCACCGACACCGATCAGATCATGATGATCACCGAAAAAGGCATCCTCATCCGTACGCGCGTCGCCGAAGTTCGCGAAACGGGGCGGAACGCGGCGGGAGTTCGACTCATCAAGCTGGATGAGGGCGATAAGCTTGTCGCGATCGCGAAAGTGGAGGGGGAAGAGGATGAGAAGGACACATCCTCTGAATCAACAGCACCTCCTCCGGAAGCAGACTCCAAGGGCGCATGACTTGCGGATGCTCCGCTTCGCCGCGTGCGGTTTAGCGCTCCGCGCGCCGGAATGCTCAACCGCAACCGGCGATCAGACGTTTACTTCATATCCGCCAATGAAATGCGCCGACATTCTGCCGCCGCACGCGTACAATCAGGCAATAGAGCCTCATCATGCCGCTGGAAATTCTTCAGGACAAACAGCGCCTTAACTCGCTCAAGGAAATGCTGCATCAGTACAGCGTTCCGGCCTCCGAAGCGTTGATTGAGCAGAAGGAAGGCGGCGCGATTCAGTGCTTCGCCTGCGGCCATCGCTGCATCGTCAAACCCGGCCGCGACGGCGTCTGCCGCGTGCGATTCAACGAAAACGGCACGCTGCTCGTCCCGCACGGATACGTGGGCGTGCTTGCGTGCGATCCAATCGAAAAGAAGCCGTTCTTTCATGTCCTGCCTGGAAGCGACGCGCTCACGTTCGGTATGCTGGGATGTGATTATCACTGCGGATATTGCCAGAACTGGGTCACCAGCCAGATGCTGCGCGATGTTGATGCCGTCGCGGCGCCGAAGTTCACCACGCCGCAGCAGCTGGTCGATATCGCGATGCAGCATCGCGCGCCGGTGGTCGCGTCGAGCTACAACGAGCCGCTGATTACCAGCGAGTGGGCCGTCGATGTCTTCAAGGAGGCTCGCGCGCGCGGATTGCGATGCGCGTATATTTCCAACGGCAACGGCACGGCGCAGGTTCTGGATTTCATCAGGCCATACGTCGATGCGTACAAGGTCGATCTGAAAACCTTCGACGACAAGCACTATCGCGAGCTTGGCGGCGTAATGGAGAACGTCACCAGCACGATCAAGATGCTCAAAGAGCGCGGCTTCTGGGTGGAGATCGTCACGCTCGTCGTGCCCGGTTTCAGCGATGATCCAGATGATCTGAAACGCATGGCGGAATTCCTTGCCGGCGTCGATCCGCTGATGCCGTGGCACATGACGGCGTTTCATCCCGATTACAAGATGACCGACGGGTACCGCCAGACGACGGCTGATGATCTCATGCGCATCGTCGAATATGGAAAGCAGGCGGGGCTGAAATACATGTACCCGGGCAATCTCCCTGGCATGGTTGGCGAATGGGAAAACACGCGCTGCCATCACTGCGGCGCGGTGGTAATCGAGCGATACGGATTTCTCGTCAAGAAAAACCGGGTTGGCGGCGACGGGCTCTGCCCGGATTGTCGGAAGCCGATTCCGGGAATCTGGGGAAAATCGTCCGGACATGGAGACGGAAGAGTTCGGGGGATTTTGTAGTCGCAGAGCGGTTCCTCGTTTGGCCCGCGCGCTCGCTCGCGGTTCTCCGCGCGTCGGTCACCGCGAGCAAGCTCGCGGGCTAAACGAAGGTGATGTTTCATCGATTCAAACTTGCCCCCCTTCTCGCGTGTCTTTACATTTGACGATTGAGGAAAGCCTATGACGCGACGATTGATGCTGGGCGCGATGGTATTGCAGCTTGGCGCCGCAATTCTTCTCGCCAAGCCGGGAGTCGTCGTTACGAAAGACGGCCAGCGCCTCGAAGGCGAAATCACCGAAAAGACGGACGCTGTCGTAGTCAACATCCGCGGCATCGACACTTCCGTGTCGCGCGACAACGTCACCTCGATCAATTACGCCGAGCCGTTTCAGAAAGAGTATCAGGACCGGCTGGCCAAGCTTGATGCAAAGGACGTGAAGGGAAGGATCGACCTGGCGCGATGGGCATTCGATCAGAAGCAATATGCGGCCGCTCGCGAAGCCTGCGAGGCGGCGCTGGCGATCGATCCGAACAATCGCGACGCTGTCGATCTGGAAAATCTGATCCGCAGCCAGATGCGCATGGAGCAGGCGGCGAAGAACGCGACACCAAAACCGGCGCCCACTCCGACGGCGCCGTCGGCTTCTGGAGATAAGACGCCTGCCATGGGGCCGGGCAATCAGAAGCTCTTGACTCCCAATGACATTAACACAATTAAGCAGGCCGAGCTTCGCCCCGGCGATACGCGCACGGCAATGCGACTGGAGAACAACGTTGAGCGCCGCTATTTGCAGTACGCCAACCTTCAGTTCAACGAGTTCAACGCCAAGTCGATCGTCGATCGCGCCATTGACATACTGGACAAGGGCGATCCATCAATGCGCAAGGACGTGAAGATCATCGGCGACCCCGCGTCGATCACCGAGTTCAAATCGACGATTCAACCGATGATTTTAAATGGCTGTGCGGCCAGCAACTGCCACGGCGGCAGCAAAGGCGGGGCGCTTCAGCTGATCGCGCCAGCGGCGAGCGATGCCGTCACGTACACGAACTTTTACATCCTCACGCAATATCACAAGAAGATCAACGAGCCCAACGCCGGGGCGTTTGAATCCAACGCTGACCGCAAATCGATCGATCGCGGGCACGGCAGCGAGTCGCTCCTGGCCCAATACATGCTGCCGGCAGACGTGTCGAAGTTCGATCACCCAACGGTGCCCGGATACAACGGAATCACCCGCGGCAAGGACGACGTGAAGTTCAGGCAGGTGGTCAACTGGATGGACAATTCGCTCAGTCAGATCGCGCCCAACTATGGAATCAAATTTGAGCTGCCTGCGGCAAGTGCGAGCACGCAACCAGCGGTGACACAGCCGAGCGCGCCTACGAGACGGTGAAGCACGGCCCGGAAGCACGGCCCGGGGACGGGCCGGCTCTGGCTTGATGGAGCGCCGCTTGTCAGTTGCGCGCCGCTGCCGGAACTGAGCCGGCCAGTCCTCGGACCGATTGAACCCCCAACATGTCCCCATCATATTTCTTCCTTCTGATGCTCGGGATCACGATTTTGGGGCTCACTGTGCATTGGACGAAGCGTCGCGCGCTGAAATCGGGCATCGCCGATCTGGCGCGGGAATGGAACATGCATTATGCCCCGGACGATCGCTTTCGACTTGCCGATCGCGTCGCCGAGATGCTCCCGATCCCCGGCGCCGCGCATGTGGAGCTGACCGATGTGATTTACGGCAATGAAGCAGACGGTTATCGCTACGTGTTCTGCGCCTGGTTCACCGAAGGCGTGATTCACAGCAAACGTCGCTGCGTGCGCGTTGCCACATTTCACGAGCCGGGCCGCCCGGAAAAGGAAGAGGCCGGGGCCGCACCGCTGATTGTCGCGCCCGAAGGTGGATCGATTCTCCACCAGTATCGGCAGCTACGGGAAAAGCTCGGACACGGCGCTGATAAGGGGTGAAAAAAAAGCCCAGCCATAGCTATGGCTGGGCTTTCGTTGGAGAATGAAGATTCCGTTTACTTCTGCTGATCTTTGATGAACACAAAGCGCGATCCGTCGCGATTGGTGACATACAGGCGCACGCCTTTGGCCGAATCGCTCTTGGCGAGGGCTTCCTTGGCATCCTGGGCATTTGCGACAGGGTTCTTGCCGATCTCGGTGATCAGATCGCCCGGCTGCAATCCCGCCTTGGCGGCCGGTGAGCGCGGGGTCACGTTGGTGACGACCGCCCCGCCTTCCTTGACTTCTTCCAGTCCATACTTGCCCAGCAGTTCCTCGTTCGGCGTTGCCAGACGCAGACCGAGCGCTTCGGTCGTGTTGCCGGCCGAGGCTTCGTCATTGCCGTCGTTTCCGTTACGATCGCCGCGGTGAGTTCGACGTGCGGTCATGTCATCGGGCTGCTCGCCGATCTTGATGGACACATCCTGCGTCTTGCCTTCGCGGTTGATGGTGAACTTCAGCGTATCGCCGGGCTTCGTGCCGGCGACGATGTTGCGAAGCTGTTGACTGGTCTCGACATTTTTGCCGTTGATGGCGGTCACGATATCGCCGTGCTTTAGCTTGCCTGCCGCTGGCGCGTTGTCGTCATAGAGGCCCTCAACGAGGACGCCAGTCGTGCCGGTGTAGCCAAGGCTCTGGGCAACTTGAAGATCCGACGAGACATCGCGAATCGTCGCGCCGATGAAGCCGCGAACGACTTTCGCGCCGGTCTTGAGTTGCTCATAGATCGGCTTGGCCTGGTTCGAGGGAATGGCAAAGCCAATGCCCTGGAAGCTGCCGCGCGTCGAGGCGATGGCGGTGTTGATGCCAACAACCTCGCCGTGGAGATTCACGAGCGGGCCGCCACTGTTACCGGGATTGATGGGGGCATCCACCTGGATGAAGTTCTCATAACCGTTCTGGCCGAGAATGCCGGCCTGACGGTTGAGCGCGCTGACGATGCCGTGCGTCATCGAACCGACGTAGCCGAACGGGCTACCGAAGGCCATGATGATGTCGCCCTTTTCCAGCTGATCGCTGTCGCCCCACTTGGCGGCAATCAGGCGATCGGCATCCATCTTCACGACTGCCAAGTCGCTCTTCGGATCGGTGCTGACGACCTTTGCCTTGTTGATCTGCCGGCCGTCGGACAGCGTGATCGTCATCGAATCGGCGCCACCGGCGACATGATTGTTCGTCAGCACATAAGCGCTTGATCCATCGACTTCCATTATCACGCCGCTGCCAGTGCCGATCTGCTCGGCATCGTCGGGGACGTTGAGATCGGGAATATCGGGCTGGCCGTCGTTGTCGCGATCGGGGAAGAAGCGGCGAAGCAGATCGTCGTTAAAGCGCATGCCTTTGTGTGCGTTCTTGATGGTCTTGTGAACTTCGATGCTCACGACCGAAGGCTCGACGGTCTTGCCGACGGCCTTATACACGCCGGCGAAATCTTCCACATGTTGCAACTGCTCGCGCGAGGCTTTCACCTGCTCCTGCGCGCGGGCAAACTTCACATCCTGAACCAAACCGGTGCCCAAGGTCCAGCCGGCGATCGAAAGACCACCGATCAGAAGGGCGCCTGCACTTTTTCGTAACACTGTCATAGATCGAGTCTCCTCATGAAAGTTTTCGATCCTATTCCCTGAGAAACTTTTGCTTTTCATCGGCGACCATCTCGTATTCGTGCTCGGCCGCCGGATATTTTCCAGATTTTACGTCTTGTACGTATTGCGCGAACGCTTGTTTCATCGGCCCGGCAAGGTCATTCAGTTGCGGGGCGAATTTTGGTTTCCGCAGGCTCAACCCTATCGCGTCGTGCGTCACAATTACATGCCCGTGACACGCTGACCCCGCGCCGCAGCCGATTACCGGAACTTCTGTCTCACGAACGATTCGCTGCGAAACTTCCGGCGGCACCGCTTCGACCAGAATCGCCGCCGCCCCGCTGCGCTGCATAACCAGCGCCAGATCGACGAGATTCCTGGCCTCTTCGGCCGTGCGTCCCTGGAATTTATAGCCTCCGATCAGCCCTACAGATTGGGGCCGCAATCCCAGGTGCGCCATCACCGCCACCCCCGCATCGGCCAGCGTCCGCACCAGCGGCGCGTGTCCGGCGGCTACTTCAATCTTCACACAATCGCATCCGGAAAGTTTCACCATCCGAACGACGTTATCAATCCACTGCGGCAGGCCAGAACCGAGCGTTCCGAAGGGCATATCTCCTATAACAAACGCCAGCGGCGCCCCGCGCCGAACGGCGGCTGTAAGCTCGATCATAAAATCCAGCGGAACGGGCAGCGTTGTTTCGTATCCGAGAATGACATTGGCTGCCGAATCTCCGACGAGCAGCATCGGCACGCCGGATTCCTGCATGAGGCGCGCGGTGGTGAAATCATAACAGGTCAGCATCGGCACTTTCGTGCCCGATGCGCGCGCTGCGCGCAAATCAGCGAGGGTGAATTTCTTTCCGAGGCTGCCAGACATGGGCTGAGATATTGTAGCCCGGCGTGCCGCCTACTTCCCCGGTCCCAGCGTCACGACCGTCATCGGATCGAACGGAAAATCGCGCATCAGGTTTCGCAGCGAATCGGCATTCAGCGACATAAGCGTTTCCATGTCCTGCTCGAGACTGCGATAGTCGTGGTTGTAGATCCACTGCGCGCCCATGGCGCGCATCCGGCCGATGGGAATTTCGCCCGACAGAACCAGGCTCGAAGCGATCTTGTTCTTGGCGCGCTCAACTTCATCTTCCTTCAAATCCTCCTTCACCTTCTCCAGTTCCTTGAGCGCGATATCGAGCGCCTGTTTGGTGCGCTTTGGCTCGGTGACCAGCGAAATGTAAAAGCTGCCGCACAGATCATGCGGATAGAAGCTAAAGTCGGCATCCTCGGCGATCGCGTTGTCGACCAGCGCCCAGTAGAACCGGCTGCCGTCGCTGTCGCCGATGACGTCCGAGAGCACGCGCGCCGCGAAACGCCGCTCGTCGGTGGCGCTGGGGCCGGGAGTCATTCCCATCGTGTAGCAACGATTGAGCTTCGCATCGATCAAGTCTTGTCGCTGCGTCTTGTAAAGCGGTTGTACGTCGTTTCGCGGCGCGCTCACACGCGGCCAGCTTCCCATGTATTTCTCCGCCAGTGATTCGACGTGCGCAATGTCGAGCTGCCCTGTCACCGCCAGCACCATGTTGCCGGGCCCGTAGCGAGATTCGAAATAGCCTGCCATCTGATCGCGCGCAAGCTTGGTTATCGATTCGCTCGATCCCAGCACGCTGAGCGAGAGCGGATGGTTGGCAAAGTGCACTTCCATGAGCTTCTCGTAAAGCCGATGGCCGGGGTCGTCCAGATACATCGCTATTTCTTCGAGGATGACTTTCTTCTCCATGTCGAAATCGCCCGGTCGAATCGCGGGCCGAAGAAGATGCGCCAGATGCTCGATCGTGCGATCAGTGAACTCCGGCAACACGTTCGCGTAATAGGCCGTCATCTCCTGCGTCGTGAACGCGTTATATCGCGCGCCGATCTCGTCGAAGATGCGGTTGACGTCTTCCCAGGTGTATTTCTGCGAGCCTTTGAACATCATGTGCTCGAGGAAATGCGAGACGCCATGAATGGCCGACGTCTCGTCGCGCGCGCCGGTCTTCACAAAGAGTCCCGCGGCAAACGAGTGCGAGTCGGGATTCACTTCCGCGATGATGTCCAGCCCGTTGTCGAGCTGACGGTGGTGAAACTGAAGAGGCATCACCGCATTTTATGCCCCGTCGCGAGTAACGCCACATTCCGGCTCAGGAAGGGCGATTCTCGCTGGGATTTTCCCATTGGGTATGCACAAAAGTCTCCGGCGCATCGACGCGTTGATAGGTATGCGCGCCGAAGAAATCTCGCTGCGCCTGAATGAGATTCCCAGGCAGTCGCGCGCGACGATAGCTGTCGTAATAAGCAAGCGACGCGCTGAAAGCCGGGGTTCCAATTCCGTTGTTCGCGGCCAGATTGACGACGCGCCGCCACGCGTCCTGCCGCGGGGCCATTACTTCACGGAAGCGCGACGCCATCAGAAGATTCGGCAGTTCCGGCTCTTCCTTCAGCGCGTTCTTGATGTCGTCGAGAAACACCGCACGGATGATGCAGCCGGCCTTCCAGATGCGCGCGACTTCGTCGAGCTTGATGCCGTAGTTGTATGCTTTGTTCGCAGTGGAGATCAGCGCCATGCCCTGTGCGTATGAGCAGATCTTGCTGCAATAGAGCGCGGCGCGCACGTCGTTGACAAGTTGCTTGACCTGACCTCCGGATAACCCAGCCATCGCCATGGCTGGGCTCTGAGAGCCGCTCCCCATTTTCTTTGGTTGTGGACCCGCGAGCGCCTTCGATGCCGCGACGCGCTGATCTTTGATCATCGAGATTTCGCGCGCATCGACGGCCGCCGCCATCGTCGGCACCGGCACGGCGAGATTCAGCGCCGCCTGGATTGTCCACGTGCCGGTGCCTTTCATGCCGACGATGTCGACGATCTGGTCGATCAGCGAGCCACCTTTAATGTTGGGATCGGGGAAATCGATCACCTTCGTCGTTATCTCGATGAGAAAGCTTTTGAGCTCGCCGGAATTCCACTCGGTGAATACATCTTTGAGTTGCTTGTTGGTCAGTCCACCGACGTTTTTGAGGATGTCATACGCCTCGGCGATCAGCTCCATATCGCCATATTCGATGCCGTTGTGAACCATCTTGACGAAATGGCCCGCGCCGCGCGCGCCAACGTACGTGACGCACGGCCCATCGTCGTCGGTTTTGGCCGCGATCTTCGTGAGGATTGGCTCAAGGTGCTTGTATGAAGTCTCATCGCCGCCGGGCATGAGGCTTGGGCCCCAAAGCGCGCCCTCCTCGCCGCCGGAAACACCCATGCCGAAGAACTTGATGCCGGTGCTGGATTTGTCCAGCGCATCGGCGCGGCGTTCGGTGTCGGTGTATAGCGAATTGCCGCCGTCAATGATCACGTCGCCGGAAAGCAGATACGGCTTGAGCTCCTCAACGACTGCATCGACCGGCGCGCCGGCCTTCACCATCACCAGAATCCGTCGCGGGCGATCGAGCAGCGCGCAGAATTCCTGCACGCTCTTCGCTCCCAGCGCTTTTTTCCCTTTGGCCAGCGTGTTGATGAAATGCTCGGTCTTCGCGTGGGTGCGATTGTAAACGGCGATGGGAAAGCCGTTGCGTTCGATATTGAGCGCGATGTTTCGCCCCATCACTTCCAATCCGATGACGCCAAATGCCTGTGCCATGATGCAACGCTTCTACCTTGCGCGAGCAAGCGGTGCAACTGGTCGGATGTCCCACGCAAGCCACTCTTTTTCGTTGAATTACATCCCGGCGAAGCGTAATGTGCCGCCTCACTCTCTGGAAGGGAGATCATGTCATGCGATTTCGGGCAATCGTCGTATTCAGCGTTCTTGTTTGTTCGATTGGGGCGAACTCAGTCAGTGCGCAGTTATTTTCCGGGCCATCATCCTTCACGATGGCGCCGGCGACCGGCGCGCCCAATAGCCAATTCCTCAATAACCTCACGTTGACCGATCTGGCAAATGGCTTCAGTGTCTCGGGCCAGGTTCAGATTGACGTGACTGCCGGGCAGCACTCGGGGACGCTGCTATCGTGGGAAGTTGAGCGGCCGCTGAACCCGCTCTTCACGCCGCCCATGACGATGGTCAACACGTCGTCACTGACCGGTTACATCATCGCACCCGCGAGCGCGGGCTCCGATTACGGACAGATCACTACGGAATACACGGCAACACCGTCAATGGCGATTGGAACGTTCAGCTATTCCGGCGGGGTACAGACGCAACTAAACGTTTCACAGACGGCAACGTTTCCGTACACAGCCGGCGGAGTGAACTTCCTGCGGCAGGCGTATTTCGTGAACTACAATTTCAACGTCCCGGCGGGAACTTACGTTCTGGATTTTCCAGCGGATTCGCTGAGCGATCCTCTTCCAGAACCCACGACGTGCGTCACTGCCGCAATCCTCACGGGCGGTTTGCTGAATCGCCCAAGACGACGCAGGAGATGATCGCGCGCTACTGAACCTGCTTCTTCGCCGCCTGGAGTCGAATCTCAAGGCCTTTGGGCCAGGCGGACTCCGGGAGCTTCTTGATCTGCTCGTAATACTTGATGGCCTCGGGATAATCTTGCCTGGCCTCGGCGTCGATGGCGTGAATCCATAGGCTCCGGGCGCGATCGATGGGGTCCTCGTCGCTGGCCGCTGGCATGCTCGTCGCGGGCGCGGCTTGCGCCGGTTCGGGAACGGGTTGACGGTTGACCGCCTGCGCCTGCACGTCGGCAGAAAGCGGCGGCGAACTCTTTGCAACCGATCCGGCCCCGGGATTTTCCGCCGGACCCGTCGACGGCGCTTCCACCGTCGCCTGAAGATGAACTCGCTGCGGCGGCTCAGTGTCAGCGGCGCTTTGCGTGCCGCGCGCGGCGGCCTCATGCGGGGGCGCCAGTGCCGGCTTTTCCGCTTCGCCGCCAACGCGCGATCGAAGCGTTTGCACGAAGTCTCGCGCTGACGCGAAAACCTGCGCCCGGAAATCCGGCCACACCAACATGAGTCCGGTCAATCCGATCCCCGCCAGGATCAGAAATGTCACAAGGAAGTGGAGCAACCTGCTTCGCCGGCGCGGTCTGCTGCCCTGCGGGCCGAAATCCAGCTGAAATGCCTGCGCCAGCTCTCGGGCGCTGAGAATTCCCTTTCCAGCACAGTGGGATCCGAAGCTTGGAATTCACGTGACTTGAAGTCGCGGC
>JADMIO011437955.1_pt1 | contig 15045 bp, 18 predicted proteins | sample 8958161 | NCBI WGS metagenome assembly JADMIO01 (sample SAMN16585339, study PRJNA669376) | soil metagenome | isolation source: Crop rotation soil | place: USA: Cullars Rotation, Alabama | collected 2011 | reverse complement strand
ACCTGGTGATCCGCCATGGTCTTGAGAATGTCGGTATCTTTCACCTTAAACGTCCTTTGCTGTTGAATAAAGAGGGTAACATCATAACGCGGGACCTCAATACACTCTATTACTACCACAACAGGCTTGTTGGCTATGAGCTTGAAAAGTTTATCTGAAGACAAGCCCATAGGCGTGATTGGTGCGGGCAACTTCGGCAGCGCCGTTGCGAACCTCCTGGCACCCCAGCGAAAAGTATTGCTATACGCTCGCGACGAAAATGTTATCAACCGGATTGTTCAGAAACGGGAAAATCGGGGGCACAAAATTCATCCGGATGTTGAACCTATTGGTGATATGGCAGAGATCGCCAGAAGCTGCGACATCATTTTTCCGATCGTGCCTTCCGCTCACTTCCGTTCCATGATGAAACGGTTGTCACCGCACCTGCATCCATATCATATTCTGATACATGGCACTAAAGGTTTTGATATTCAATTGCCGGAAGGCGAAACGATTGAGACCGTTCCGACACTGGACCGGGAACATGTAAAGACCATGAGTGAAGTGATCCTGGAAGAAAGTGTCGTGGTTCGGGTCGGTTGTCTTGCTGGTCCTAATTTATCCAAAGAACTCGCGGCCGGTCAACCCGGTGCGACCGTCATCGCGAGCCAGTTCAACGAAGTGATACACATCGGGAAGCGTTTGCTGCGCAATGACAGCTTCCAGGTTTATGGAAATAATGATCTGGTTGGCGTAGAGCTTGCCGGCGTTCTCAAGAACGTAATCGCAATTGCCGCCGGCGCACTCAGTGGAATGGGATATGGTGAAAATGCCAAAGGCTTACTCATCAGCCGGGGCATGGTCGAGATGGTGTATCTCGGAAGAGCGCTCGGCGGAAATACAAAAGCATTTCTTGGTGTTGCTGGTGTTGGCGATCTGGTGACAACCTGCAACAGTTCTTTAAGCCGGAATTTTAATGTTGGTTATCGGCTGGCCCAGGGCGAGACGCTGGACATGATCCTCAAGAGTACGGACGAAATCGCCGAAGGTATCCAGACGGTACGGATCGCAAAAAAATGCGCCGATCATTATAAAGTAAGAGCACCGATCACGGCAACCATCTACAAAGTGCTCTTTGAAGATCTTACGGTAAGGCAGGCGTTGAATTATCTGATGCGCTATCCCCTGAACGTTGACATAGACTTTCTGTAGTTCACCCTTATCAGATCACAGTTCACAGCAATTCAGTGCACGGTCAACCGTGAACAACCAGGGGCACTGCCGTGGAAAGTGGACCGTCAGCCAATTGCCTTCCTGATCTTTTCGGCAGCTTCGGTGAGAACCTCTTTTGCTGGATTCAGTTTCGCCCTCGTAAAATTAAGGTCGTCCATGGTATTCATGGGAACAATATGGATATGGGTGTGCGGAACTTCGATACCGATCACAGCAACGCCGACGCGCCTGCATGGAATAGCTTTGCGAATAGCGAGGGCTACTTTTTTGGCAAACAGGTTTAGTCCTGCCAGGGTTTCATCGTCAAGATCAAAAATAAAATCAACTTCCTTTTTTGGTACGACGAGCGTATGGCCAACAACCAGGGGGTTGATATCCAGAAAGGCAATATAATTTTCATCCTCCGCCACGATGTGCCCGGGAATTTCACGCTTGATGATTCTGGTAAAAATACTGGGCATACCTCAGGCAGTAATATTCATCACCTCGAATTCCATTTCACCTGCGGGAGTCTTGATTTTTGCGGTGTCGCCTTTTTTCTTGCCGAGCAAACCTTTTCCGATGGGAGACATCGTTGATATTTTACCGCTTTTCAGATCTGCTTCTTCCTCTGAAACAAGCGTGTACGTTACCGAAGCCCCATTCTTTTTGTTCTTGATGGTGACTTTTGAAAGAATCGAAACTTTTGAGGTGTCTATGTTGGTTTCATCAATCAGACGGGCACTGCTGAGAAGATCTTCCAGCTGTGCGATTTTCGCTTCCAGCATTCCCTGCGCATCCTTCGCCGCATCATACTCAGCATTCTCGCTGAGATCGCCTTTATCCCGCGCATCCGCAATCTGACGCGCAATTTCTGCACGGCCTTTTGATTTCAGCTCGCTCAATTCAGTCCTCAGCTTCTCCAGCCCTTCCTTTGTATAATATGAAATCTTACTCATGACAGTTTTCAAAATTTGACGGTAATCCTCTTTTTCCGACACCGCTCTCCATGGAGGGAGAAAAAGAAACAACGGCCTCATCGCTGAGACCGTTGTTAACACAAAGATAATGCTTTTATAATTTGATTACAAGATCAGGTTCCTACCAGCTCCGGCAGGTTGGTCTTGATCTGTTCCAGAATTTCATCGTCAAATTTGGCCAGATAAAGAGTTTTTACCTTGGAAAGCTGTTCAACGGTAAGGCCCTTGGCACCCCGCAGGTCAGCCTTGTATAAACTTGCATTCTCGAAATCCGCACCCATTACATAACAATTCCTCAGCGACGCTTCCATTAAAAAAGCATTGCTGAAATTGGCTTTAATAAGAAAAGCATTTTCAAACTGCGATTTGATAAGAAAAGCATCTTTGAAATTCGCACCACTCGCATACGCTGATTTCAGGTTAGCCTGGTTAAGATTTGAATTCTCAAAATTCGTCTGGTTAAGACGCGCATTTTCAAGGTTGACTTCAATCAATGATGATTGTGAAATATTTGCAGAGTTAAGATTGGATCCCGTCAGGTTGCAATAGCTGAGGTTGGTGCGGGGAAGATAGCAATTCACGAGATTGATATCATGGATGTGATGGCGGTTAAGACGTTTAATGTTACCAACCGTGCGAAACGCCGCCTCCTCAGACTCCCACAAACGGAAGTCATCGATCTCATCTTTATACGTGCGAATGCGCTGACGGATCTCACCGTTCTGGTTAAGCCAGAAAATCAGGATACCGATCACAGCAATGTCGAAGATCATACCGTGTGCCTCGGCCAGTACCTGCTGAATAAAATCATCAAAATTATGCATGTAGTACTTCAAGCTCAGGCCAATCACCAAAATGGCGACACAGAAGAGCACGATGGTGGAAGTCAATAATGGTTTTTCAATAATGGAGTTACCAAACTCCACCCATCTTTTTGTTCTGGATTGAAAAAAACGCATAATGGCTTCGCCTCAGGGTTAAGGTAATAAAATCAAACTTATCAGCTTACAGGCAGGGATTTGATTTTATCCACCAAAGCTATGTTTATTTTCACATGTGATTCATATGTCCATCCTGCAATGTGAGGGGTGAATATTACATTGTTCTTACGCTTCAACCGCTCAAAGTTCCTTTTTTGCGATTCTGTGAGCTTATTCAATTTTTCATTCTCCAGCACATCAAGGGCAGCTCCCCTTACTTTTCCAGCCTCCATCGCCTTTGTCAGATCGTCGAGGGGAACAATCTCCCCGCGCGAAGTATTCAATAAAATAATGGACTTTCTAAAGCTTGAAAAATAATTGATGTCAACTAAACCTTTTGTTTCCCCTGTCAGCGGAATATGAAGGCTGAGAATATCAGCCTCGTCAAATATCCTATCCATTGCTACTTCAGCACAAAAGGGATTGGCAAAGCCTTTTTTATATTTATCGTATGCGATCACCTTACAGGAGAATCCGGAAAGGCGTTGGCTGAAGGCCTGACCCATATTGCCATAGCCAATAAGCCCAATGGTTTTTCCCATTACTTCCTCGCCCCTGTTGCCTTCCCTGTCCCAGACAAGATTCCGCACTTCCGAATCAGCTTTTGGTATTTTACGCATTAAACTCAAGAGCAATCCCAGGCTGATCTCCCCCACGGCATCCCGGTTGCCTTCAGCAGCATGAAGAATTTCAATTTTCTTTTCTCTCAGATATTCTTCGTCAAGATTATCTATTCCGGCGCCTGCCCTGCCCACAAATTTAAGCGTAGGATTTTCACCCAGCAGAGAACGGTCGATCGTTGTCTTGCTCCTGATAATAAGGCCGTCATAACCCACATGAATTTTCATGATCTCTTCCCTGGAGATATCGGGTTTGTAATCCCATTGCCATCCAATTTTTTCCAGCATCGAAAAAAGGCTTTCGTGCATGGAATCAGCGATCAGACATTTTTTCATGTCAGCAGGAGGTGAATGGTTAAGAAATACAGGGTAAGCCCCAGCAGATCGTTGATTGTTGTGATAAAAGGACCCGCGGCCAGCGCTGGATTGAATTCATATTTATTGAGAACAAGCGGTGTAATGGTCCCGACAAAAGACGCAAAAACAACAACACTGAACAGCGCAATGGAAACAACCATAGACAACGTATACTCTCCGAACAACAGAACATTAGCTCCGAAAACCAGCGCGGAAAGAAATAAACCATTTAAAATGGCGACGAAAAACACTTTCACCAGTCGTTTCCATAAACCTTCGTCGACAAAATCCGGATTGGCGAGACTTTGAACAATAAGTGAAGAAGACTGAATGCCCACATTCCCACCCGTTGCCTGGATCAGCGGCGTAAAAAATGCGATGGCTGTAACACGGGCAAGTTCTCCCTCGAATAATCCCATAAACTTCGCATTCATGAGTCCGCCGGCTATGCCGATCAGCAGCCAGGGCAGACGAGCCCTCGTGTTTTTCCAGATGCTGTCATCTTCCTCAACATCTTCACTGATACCGGTCATCAGCTGGCGTTCTTCTTCCGCCTGTTCGGTAATCACATCGACTACGTCATCAATGGTGATCCGTCCAACCAAGGTACCCTCCACATTCACAACCGGAATAGACTCCAGGTCATATTTCCTCATCATCTCGGCCACTTCCCGGTCTTCCATATAGGTTTCAACCGAAACAATGTCTTTTTCACAAATATTTCCAACGATGGTTTTAGCATCGGAAATGATAAGGTCCTGCAAGGCAACTCTTCCCATCAGCTTGTCGTGATCGTCAACCACATAAACCGCATAGAACTTCGAAACATACTCCGCCTGCTTACGGATCTCATCAACACATTGCACCACCGTCCAGTGCTCACGGGCTTTCATCAGCTCCTTTGCCATTAAACCGCCTGCAACATTGGTTTCATAACGCAGGAGTTCAGTGACCTGCTGACGCAGCACGGGTTCCAGGCCTACAAGAACTTCTTCCCTGACTTTTACCGGGAGCTCGTGAAGGATATCGGCCGTATCATCGGATGCGATCTGGTTTAGAAATATCGCGATCTCCGAAGCCTTGTAAACTTTCAGGTATTTTTTCCGCGTATCCGGATCAAGGTCGCTGATGATCTCTGACTGCAACTCCAGCGGAAGGAGATCCATTACATACTTGGACTCTTCCGAGCTGAATTCATAAAGGAGCCTGGTAATATCCGCGGCATTTATTCCGCTGAGTATCTCCCGGATAAACACTTCATCGCGGGCATCGAGTGCTTCTTGGAAACGATCTCTGAATTCCTTTGTTAATTCAAACTCAACTTGTTGTTCCTGCACGGCTTTCTTGTATTAGTCTGCAAAGTGACTCAAAGTCTTCAACAGAAAGTTGTTCAGCACGTTTGTCCAATAAGGAAAGTGATGAAACTTGAGCTGCCAAATTTAAATTTTTTAATGCGTTGCGCAAGGTCTTGCGTCGGTTATTGAATCCTTGCTTCACGACCTGAGTAAAAAGCGTTTGATCACAATTCAGGCGCTCCCTTTTATTACGTTCAACACTGATAACAGCAGACAAAACTTTTGGAGGAGGAGTAAATACACCTGCGGGGACCTTGAACAGCACATGAATATCGTAGTAAGCCTGGAGCAGCACGCTGAGGATCCCGTAGGTTTTACTGCCCGGTTTGGCGGCAAGTCTTTCCGCTACCTCCTTTTGAAGCATGCAAACGATCTGCACCACGCGATCACGATGCTCCAGAACCTTGAAGAAGATCTGGGACGAAATGTTGTAAGGAAAATTGCCGATGATGGAAAATGGTCCGGTAAAGAAACCGTTAAGATCGCTTTTCAGAAAGTCACCCTCGATAATCTTATCACCAAGCGCGGGAAAATGCTTCTTCAGGTAGGCAACTGAATCCCGATCTATCTCAATCAGTAAAAGGTTAAGTTGTTTATTGGCCGTCAGGAACTGGGTTAGTACACCCATACCTGGTCCGATCTCCAGAACATTTTCGGGATAACCCTCAAGTTTCAAACTTTCAACGATTTTGCGCGCAATATTCAGGTCGTGCAGGAAGTGCTGACCGAGCGACTTCTTTGGTCGTACTTTGTTCTTTAATTGATCGCGCATCCGTTAAAGGTATGAAACCCGGATGATACCTTTTATCAGCCCGGTAGCCCGGGAGGTTGGGGGTGCGGATGATATTTTGTTAATTCGCGAAGATTTAAAAACCCATGACAACCAATAAACCACGCGTCGGCATTACACTGGGTGACATGAACGGGATAGGACCCGAGGTTGTCATTAAAGCGCTCGGCGATCATCGACTGCTCAATATTGTTACGCCTGTTATTTACGGATCTTCGAAAGTGGTATCGTTCTATAAAAAGCTCTTAAATATTGAGGAGTTCAATTATGCGCAGGTGAAAAGCAGGGGGCAGTTCGCCCTGAAAGCCATAAATGTTGTGAATTGCTGGGACGAAACGCTTGAGGCAAATCCGGGAAAGCCGTCACCTGAAACCGGAAAAGCCGCGCTCACAGCACTCAAATGTGCATGTGAAGAATTAAAGGAAGGATTTCTTGATGCTTTGGTTACGGCACCTATTGATAAAAAAACTATTCACAGTGATGATTTTCCTTTTAAAGGTCATACGGAATTTTTGTCTCAATACTTTGGCGCTTCGGAAAGTCTGATGTTTATGGTCAGTGATGCGCTCAAGATAGGTTTAGTGACCGACCATGTTCCGCTCAGTCAGGTGGCGTCCTTGATCACCCGCGAAAGAATTGATGCCAAGCTGCAGTTGATGGAAAAATCACTTCGCAACGATTTTGGTATCAATAAGCCGAAAATAGCGGTGCTGGGAGTTAATCCACATGCAGGTGATAATGGATTGATCGGGCAGGAAGATGAAATGATTAAGGCAGCAGTTTCTGATAACCGAAACAAAGGCAAACTTGTTTTTGGCCCTTTTCCGGCGGATGGATTTTTCGCCAGCGGCCAGCATGCCAAGTATGACGGCATTCTCGCCATGTATCATGATCAGGGTCTTATTCCATTTAAGACTCTTGTTTTCGAAGAGGGTGTGAATTTCACAGCTGGTCTTTCCGTAGTGAGAACATCACCCGACCATGGAACGGCGTACAGTATTGCGGGTAAAAATGTTGCGAGCGAGGCTTCTCTCAGGGAAGCTATTTACAAGGCGGGTGACATATTTCGTCACCGTACCCAACCTTCTGCAGAAAAATAGGATTAACTGGCATTTTACTGACCATTTAACCGGCATTTAGGGGCAGAAAACTCATTTTTTGATTAATTTACTTCAAGTAAAAGTTGAAATGGATATTGTCACCAAAAAACAACTGAATATTCTTATCCAGCTGGCAGAAGCCGATAAGCACTTTGCTACCATTGAAAGGGATATGATTTTCAAAATCGCCCGGGACCGCAATTTCCCGGAAGCCACTGTGAATGAGCTTATTAAAAATCCGGAGCCTATTGACACGCTGGGAGCTTTGTCTTTTGATCAGAAATTTGAATACCTCACCTCCTCCATCGACCTCATTTTTGCGGATAAGAACATTTTCGAAAGTGAGCTTATTTTTTCCAAGAACATCGCCATCAAGCTGGGCTTCAAAAAGGGTGTAATTGACTACTTCGTGGAAAACTTCGAGAAAAAATCCAGGGAAGAATTCAAACAGGCAGTCCTGAAAGACTTCGTCGTCTGATTTTCAGGTCAATATGCCTCCCTAACCGTCGATAATCCTGTCGGGATCAATACTTTGTGCTTTCCATTAATTCTCCTAAATTTGCCGACTTATTTTAAAAGCCCGGGCGTATGGGATTGAGGGCATTTCAGGTAAACATTGTGGGCCTGAGCAACAGGTTGCACGAGTTTCAGTTTGAAGCCGGTGACGCTTTTTTCAGGCAATATGGAAGCGGCCTGATTTCAGAAGGCCATTTTGACGTAAAAGTCATCCTGGACAAGCATGAAACCTTTATCGACGCGCGGTTTTTAATTAAGGGGAAGGCTAAACTGATCTGTGATCGCAGCCTGGATCCGTTTGATCACCCCATTGAGATCGATAAGAAGATCGTTTTCAAATACGGTGATGCCGACCAGGAACTTAGTGATGAGATCGTCATGATCCATCGCGATTCAGACAGCCTTGAACTCGGTCAATATATTTATGAGTTCATTGGCCTGGAGATACCGATAAAAAAACTTCATCCCCGGTTTGGTGGTGAAGCGGAGGAAGAGGGTGAAGGAAAGATAATTTATTCCTCAAAGGATTCTTCTGATGCCGGAAAGGATGAAGAAATTGATCCACGGTGGGAAAAACTTAAAAAATTGAAAAAATAAACAGTTGTTGATATGCCAAATCCGAAGCGAAAAACCTCGAAAACCCGAAGAGACAAGAGAAGAACTCATTATAAGGCTACTGCAAAACAGTTAGCTGTGTGTCCTACTACGGGTGAACATCATCTTCCTCATCGCGCCTTCTGGCACGAAGGGAAACTTTACTTCAAGGGTAAGGTGGTGATGGAAAAAGAAGTACTTGCCTGATCTATGCATTTGGGTTGGATCAGCAGGCCAAATTATATTGCCATTTAATCTGCCAGCGGGAAAATATAAAGTTGTTTTCCGAAGGCGGGAGATACATAAAAATTGCTCGGACTTTGCCGGGCATTTTTCATTTTAACGAATGTACCGAAAGCCGATCAACCATTAGCGTATGACAAAAATAAAAGCCGCCATTACCGGTGTGGGAGGTTATGTTCCGGATTACGTGCTCACCAATAAGGAACTTGAAACCATGGTTGAAACCACCGATGAATGGATCACCACGCGAACGGGAATAAAAGAACGGAGAATTCTGAAAGGTGAAAACAAGGGCGTTTCCGTTCTGGGCATAGAAGCGCTGAAGGATCTGATCAGGAAAACCAAAATTGATCCGGCGGAAATAGATGTGATCATTTTTGCGACCGTAACTGCGGACATGACTTTCCCTGCAACGGCTAACATTGTCGCTACAGCCGTCGGAGCGACCAACGCATTCAGTTTCGATATGAGTGCTGCCTGCTCCGGATTTTTATATGCGCTCTCAACAGGTGCAAGCTTCATTGAATCGGGCCGGCATAAAAAGGTGGTTGTCATTGGCGGCGATAAGATGTCCGCCATCCTGGATTACACGGATCGCAAAACCTGCATCATCTTCGGAGACGGCGCGGGTTGTGTGCTGCTTGAGCCTACCACTGAAAACGTAGGCGTTATCGATTCGATCCTGAAAAGTGATGGTACCGGAGAAACTTACCTTCACATGAAGGCCGGTGGAAGCCGCAAGCCTGCATCTCATCAAACGGTTGATTCGCGTGAGCATTTTGTTTATCAGGAAGGTGCTGCTGTCTTCAAGTTCGCCGTTACGAATATGGCGGAGGTGTCCGCTGAGCTCGCTGAGAAAAACGGTCTGAAGGCTTCCGACATTGCTTGGCTTGTTCCCCATCAGGCTAACAAGAGAATCATTGATGCCACTGCGAGTCGCGTCGGCATATCCGATGATAAAGTAATGATGAACATAGAACGATACGGAAACACCACCGCAGGTACCATTCCCTTGTTGTTATGGGATTATGAAAAACAATTAAAGAAAAACGATAACCTTATTCTCGCAGCCTTTGGTGGTGGATTTACCTGGGGAGCAGTCTACGTTAAATGGGCATATAACAGTAATAGTCATTAGTCCGTAGTCAGTAGTCTGGTACTCGCCATCAGCTGTGCTCGTACATTCGGTGGGAAAATGACCGTTAAAACTGCTGGCTTGCATTTATATAATTGATTTGTAACTTAAAGTCTCTTTTTAATTTTTATGGCAACCGTTTCTGATCTGAGTAAAGGAAATTTTGTACGATACAATGGAGAAGTCATGCAGGTGGAGGAACTGCTGCATCGCACACCCGGTAATCTTCGCGCTTTTTATCAAATAAAGATGCGCAATGTGCGCAATGGCAAAATTGCCGAAAATCGTTTTCGCCCCGGCGATGAGATTTCTATCCTCAGGGTAGAGACAAAAGAATACCAGTATCTCTATGCCGATGGTGAAAGCCTGGTGTGCATGGATAATGAAACGTTCGATCAGATCTATCTGGATAAAGCGCTACTGGGTGATTCAGCCAACTACATCAAAGAAGGTGTTACCCTGTTGATCGCTTTTGAAGATGGAACCAATCCCATCACGGCAGAAGCACCGGCCCACGTTACGCTCGAAGTTCAATACACCGAGCCTGGCATGCAGGGTGATACGGCAACGCGAACATTGAAACCGGCAACACTTGAAAATGGTGTGGAGATCCGGGTGCCTTTGTTCATCAACACTGGCGAAAAAATAAAAATTGATACCCGCACGGGATCTTACATTGAACGAGTTAAATAATGCTTATGAGCAAAAGCCGCGCATCAAAAAACCCGTCAAAAAAAACTTTCGATTCCGGACTATCTAAACCATCTGAAATGAAAACATCAGAAATCAGAGACCTTATCGATTTTATATCCAGGACCGGGCTCAACGAAGTGAATATTGAAACCAGTGAATTAAAACTGCACGTGAAGCGTGAACCGGATCAGAAAGTATTCAAATCCACACCGGTTATGGCGCCAATGGCAGCAGCTCCGGCAGCTGCACAAACTCCCGCTACAACGGCTGGAGCAGCTTCCAAACCAACCTCTTCAGAATCTGCAGGTAAGAAAACGGTGGAGATCAAATCCCCGATGATCGGTACCTTTTATCGCTCTTCAGGTCCTGATGCCGCGCCATTCATTTCGGTGGGCGATAAGATCTCCAAGGGGCAGACAGTTTGCATTATCGAAGCCATGAAACTTTTCAATGAAATTGAATCTGAAGTATCAGGCACAGTGGTAAAAGCCATGGTTGAAAATTCTTCACCGGTGGAATATGACCAGGTACTTTTTGTAGTAGAACCCGACTAAATAAAAATTCCAAATCCCAACTCCAAATTCCAATCATGTTCTTTGGGTTTTGGTTATTGGGATCAGGCGATAAAATTTGAGCATGTTCAAGAAAATATTGATTGCTAACCGTGGTGAGATCGCGTTGCGTATCATTCGTACCTGTCGTGAGATGGATATCAAGACGGTTGCTATTTACTCGACAGCCGATCGCGAAAGTCTCCACGTAAGGTTTGCCGACGAGGCAGTATGCATCGGTAACGCGCCCAGCAAGGATTCATACCTCAATATTCCGCGAATTATTTCTGCCGCTGAAATCACGAATGCAGACGCCATCCACCCGGGTTATGGATTTTTATCCGAGCGCGCTGAATTCTCTGCAATATGTCATGAATACGGTATCAAGTTCATCGGTCCAACACCTGCCATGATCCAGTCAATGGGTGATAAGTCGACAGCGAAGGAAACCATGAAAAAAGCCGGTGTGCCAACCATCCCTGGTTCGGACGGCCTGCTGGATTCAATCGAAGAAGGTCAGAAGCTGGCCAAAGAAATTGGCTACCCCGTGATCGTAAAGGCAACGGCTGGCGGCGGCGGAAAAGGCATGCGCATCATAAATGAGGAGAGCGAATTCAAAAAAGCATGGGATGATGCAAAAAGAGAAGCAGGAGCAGCATTCGGAAATGACGGCCTCTATCTTGAAAAATTCGTTGAAGAACCACGGCATATCGAAATTCAGGTTGTCGGCGATCAATACGGTAAAGTATGTCACCTCTCGGAACGCGATTGCTCTATTCAACGCAGGCATCAGAAACTTGTAGAAGAAACGCCCTCGCCCATCATCAGCCAGGAACTGCGTGAAAGAATGGGCGAAGCTGCTATCAGCGGTGCCAAAGCCATTAACTATGAAGGCGCGGGGACCATTGAGTTTCTCGTAGACAAACACGGGAAGTTCTATTTTATGGAAATGAACACCCGGATACAGGTCGAGCATCCCATTACTGAAGAAGTAACTGATTACGACCTGATCAAGGAACAAATCAAAGTTGCGGCAGGCGTTCCGATTTCGGGCACAAATTATTTTCCCAATCTTTTTGCCATGGAATGCAGGATCAACGCAGAAGATCCCGCCAACGGATTCAGACCTTCACCCGGGAAGATCACCAACCTGCACATGCCTGGTGGACATGGTGTGAGGATCGACAGTCACGTTTATGCAGGATATACCATTCCTCCGAATTATGATTCCATGATCGCCAAGTTAATTGTCAGCGGACAGTCCCGGGAAGAGGTGATCACCCGTATGAAACGCGCGCTACAGGAATTTGTCATCGAAGGTATCAAGACAACAATCCCCTTTCATATTGCCCTGATGGATAATCAGATCTTCAGGTCCGGAAAATTCACAACCAAATTCCTGGAAACTTCGTTTGACTTCTCGACGCTGAAGTCGTAGTAATTAAACCAAACTGACTAAAACATGAAAAAACTGAATTTCCTTTACGGAGTCCTGTTCACTATTGTATTTTTTTCCTGCAAAGACGATGAAGATCCGACTTACAAAAAAGAAGATTTCGTTGGAACCTGGGAAAGAACATCGACTACAGTCGAAGACGATTGTGATGTCAGCACGGAAATTCTTGTGATCACAAATACCCAGGTGATATCCACCTCCACATGCGATGGCGATGAGTTTGAAAGTGAATTGAATTACACTTTCGACAACAAAAAAACTTTGACGGTTGAATTTTTTCCCGATGTAACCGGAAAATTTGTGATCCGGGAACTGACCGATACGCAGTTGAAAATTGACGGATATTTGCTGGGTCAGAAAACAGGGACCAGCACCTATACAAAGAATTGACCTGAAAAAGCCCGTCTACTTGGCGGGCTTCTTTTTTTTCACGGGGGTTTCTTCAATCGCTTTCTCGAGATCCCTGTACCATTGCTCTCCATATTTCCGGATGAGCGGATCCTTTAAAAATTTATATACGGGCACCTGCAATTCTTTCCCTAAAGCACAAGCGGGAGAACAGATGTGCCACTTGTTGTAGTTTAGCGCCTCAAAGTCTTTTTTGGAGGAAACACGGATCGGATACAGGTGACAGGAGATCGGCTTTTTCCAGTTTATTTTTCCGTCGATATAGGCCTGCTCGATGCCGCATTTGAGAATTCCTTTTTTATCGTAGACCGCATATACACATTCACGGCCCCCAATGACCGGCGTGCAGTATTCACCGTCATCATCGGTAGTATGTGTTCCGTGCTTTTCAATGACCTCGATTCCCTCTTTTGAAAGGTAAGGCTTAACAATCGGGTAGATCTCACGAAGCGTTTCCAGCTCACTTTCATCCAGTGGCGCTCCAAAGTCGCCTTCGACGCAACAGGCACCCTTGCATTTTTCCAGATTACAAACAAACTCCCGGTCTCGTATGTCGTCAGAAACCAGCACTTCACCTACTTTGATCATGGTGACCGATTTTTTACAAAAATACTCATAATTATATGAGCGTTACTGACAGCAAAGTGAAAGAATTCTGTACACGTTTGATAATGAATGGTTTTGAAGCCAGGAAAGGCAGATTACTTGAACGCCCCATAAAATTCCTTTGAAAATTCCCGCATTGTGAATCATTCCGACAAAATGATAGTTTAATTTGCGGGTTGTATGACGGAATATCTGGAGCAATTGAATGAGCCTCAGCGTGAAGGGGTATTAAATACGGAAGGGCCATGCATGCTTATTGCCGGTGCCGGTTCAGGGAAAACACGCGTGCTGACTTACCGCATCGCTCATCTGATCCGCAGCAAAAATATTGACCCTTTTAACATCATGGCGCTCACCTTTACCAACAAGGCGGCCAAGGAGATGCGCGACCGTATTGAATCTGTTGTTGGTGTTGAAGCGCGCAACCTCTGGATGGGCACATTTCACTCGGTGTTCGCCCGCATCCTGAGGGCTGAAGGCCATCGCCTCGGCTATCCCAATAATTTTACCATCTATGACACCGATGATGCCAAGTCGCTGATCAAGGCAATCGTGAAAGAAATGTCACTTGATGAAAATACGTATAAAGCCAGCACGGTTTACAACAGGATCTCAGCGGCAAAAAACAGATTGATTGGCTGGCAGGATTACCTGGCTACTCCGGAACTGATGGGAGATGATGCCGCCAACATGAGACCGGAGATGGGTAAGATCTACCAGAATTATGCGCTGCGGTGCTTCAAGGCGGGCGCTATGGATTTTGACGACCTTCTCTTTAACACCGATAAACTTTTCAAGGAGCACCTGGAAGTGCTTAATAAATATCAGCACCGTTTTCATTATTTACTGGTGGATGAGTTTCAGGATACGAACCTCTGCCAGTATTTTATTATCCGGAAACTGGCATCGGTAAGACGGAACATTTGCGTTGTGGGAGACGATGCCCAAAGCATCTACGCTTTTCGCGGAGCCGACATCACCAATATCCTCAACTTTGAAAGAGATTACCCTGACCTGAAAGTCTATAAACTGGAGCAGAATTATCGCTCTACGCAAAATATCGTTAACGCTGCAAACTCGGTCATTAAGAGAAACCGGGCACAGCTTCCAAAAAAAGTGTGGACAGCAAACGAAGAGGGCAATCTGATCGAGGTCATCAAAGCAGTTTCTGACAATGAAGAAGGTAGACTTGTAGCTTCATCGATCTTCGAAGAGAAGATGCAGCATCAATTGAAGTTCAGTGACTTCGTCATCCTCTACAGGACCAACAGCCAGTCACGTGCTATTGAAGAAGCCCTGAGGAGAATGAATATCAAGTACAAGGTCATCGGTGGTCTTTCCTTCTATCAGCGAAGAGAGATCAAGGATCTGCTGGGCTACCTCAGGTATTCGATCAACCAACAGGATGAAGCTTCCTTCAGAAGGATCATTAACCTTCCCAAACGTGGCATCGGTGACAGTACGGTT
>JADMIO011545445.1_pt1 | contig 15046 bp, 19 predicted proteins | sample 8958161 | NCBI WGS metagenome assembly JADMIO01 (sample SAMN16585339, study PRJNA669376) | soil metagenome | isolation source: Crop rotation soil | place: USA: Cullars Rotation, Alabama | collected 2011 | reverse complement strand
GCCATCTCTCATATTGGTGCCCCCCCACATAGTACTACTAAATATTGTCAGAACAACGTCGTAAGTAGCTTAAATTAAAGCTTAATAGTTACGCTTTTTAACGAACCAATTCGTAGGTTGTTCCGATAGCTCCTCGTTTAGATATAGACGTAGTAGCGCGTATTAAAGATGCTCTTCGGGACCCCGATACTATACTCGACCGAGCATACTTATAATTAATCGCTAATATATATAAGACGACTGAACGAACGGTATATTACTATAAATTACGATTGGAGCATAATCTGCCTGTTTTACCACGATCTGGGGGTCCTGCGAAGATTGTTTCCACGGAAATGGAGTAGTTAATTAAGCTACTTTTGGACGAGAGACTATAGATGTACTAAGACGAGATTATAGACTTTCTAAAGGACGCATTTGACGTTAATGTAGCTTAATCTACTATATAACGAATATTAGTAAGAATTAAGATTACTCGGAAGAAGTTGAAGGTCATCGCCGCTTAATAAAACCAGGAATTGCGTTTAGAATGGGCATATTAACTATAACAATATATAGCGGACCAAATCGTCTACGTAGACGAATCTAGGAGCGACGATAGGACTGGAGATCGTTAATATAGCTGGTCTTATTTAGGAGCAAGAGTAGTGGTTAAGAGGTGGCTACAAAGTCGGGAACGGGTATCTGTACTCCCTGTATATACTATAGACGGCTACATCACTTTTACAACTTTTATGGGCACTTGCACAGGCGATATGTTTGTAGATTTTATAATTAACGACTTACTACTATTATATAACGTATATCCCGCCTCTAAGTCAGTGGTAGTACTTAATAACGCCTTAATTTATTATTCTAATATCGACGAGATTTAAGCACAGTTTAATAGAAGAGGGGTCTTACTACTTTTCTTACCTCTATATTCTCCTGATTTTAACCTAATTAAAGAGAGCTTTAGAGACTTAAAGGTATATATTCGTCGCTATTATTGTAGAGAGAGGCATAAACATATAGATTATTAAGATTTCTTAGAATAGGCATGTATTAAGTCAGGTTTAGGCCCTGATACTGCCCGCAGAGCACGTGCGTATTTTAGGAACGCAAGTATTAGGGAAGTATAAATCTATTACACCTAAATCTATAGCAAAAGTATTACAAGCTCTCTTTAAAAGTGTAGTTAATAATAATTATTAAGGATAAGGATGCGAAAGCGAGGAAGCGAACTTAAGCGAATTAACGTTAAATAGCTTTAGATGTTTAATTACACTAACAGATACATACAAATACAACTAAAATAACGCGGATATTAAGTATTTAAGTGTTAAGAATATGTATACACTTTATCTTATTCAAATTGATTTAGTATTCGTCGAAAAAATCATTATCTAGTTCCTTACCTAACCCCGTACTTGGCCCCTCCATTTGACGACGCATATCACTAGTACTACTTATGTTAGGGAAATCTAATAAAGCTACAGCGGCCTCTGTCTCTGCTCTCTGTCTCTCCTTAAATTTAAGCTTGAATTTAGAAACGTGCTTTAAAATTAAGTTAGTAGTACTAACTTTAATACTATAAGACGTAATTAACTCTTTGTCATGTAATTAATTAATAGATAATATATCTACGTCGTTAAACAAGTTAAACATAGTTTGAATTAATAGCCTACGTGTAGGAAGAGTCTCTAACCTCAAGAGAAAGTCGCGAAAGGCTAACATCTCGTTCCCTCTTATTAGCCTTAGTCGTAAAGGTGAGGAGGGTAGAGTAACATTTCGCACATTACTAGGAGCGAGGTTTTACATAGTAGCCCTTACAAAAGAAGGACTAGCGGGCATACTGTTAATGAATTGAAGCCTAAATGGGCCATGTTACTAGTAACTAAGAGGAGGGGGGGGGTATATATACTAGTAGTTGCGGTTGGGCAAGGGGAGCCGGAGTCGCAGCGGGTATATTAACGTGAAGGTGCACTAGACTTGACTCTGTCGTATCTTTCTTTAGTACGTTCTCCTCCTTCTTTTAATTAACTTTACGGTTTCCCGATGATTTCATTTATGTTACCGACTCGCCGTCTTGAAATCTAGTAATCTATGTGGCAGGTAGAGTATAGAAATTAACTCCGGGGATCTTTAATTTAATGGCTATAGCCCACTCTTCTTGCTCTAATAGCGATATAATATAGTGAGTACTAGTCGACTTTAGTACGTAGTAATAACCTCTTTTGTTACTATAACGTGAGTCGGTATAATAATTTGAATTAAAGACTATTCTCCGTAGTAATTTAAGCCTAGTTTCCTTCTCTTCTAACAACCTCTTCTTTTATAATAGTTTCCCTATTATAGTGTTTAGTAACTTCTCTATAGGAGAGATAATTACCGAATCGTTGTTATCTTCTTCATTTAAATTAACTATATTGTCGTTAGAGGGTTAGCGTACGCTGACTTTCTATATAGTCTTTAGTCGTGCTTTCCCTTTGCCTTTATCTTTGGTTGTTAGAAGAGTAGGCTCGGGGGTTATGTCTTTGTCGTACGTCTTATACGGGGCATTCACAGAAACAATAAATGCCTATTTAGCCTTAGAATAGTTCTATTGACGTAAAAACATATAGAAATCCCGTAGATTATCCTTATTTGTCAATTCCGTGTAAATCCCTTGTTTCTTTAGATCTCCTGAAGTAATAACCTATAGTCTTGGCTCCGGCTTATTTATACCTTTTAATCCTCTTGTATTAGCCCATCCTTCTACTCTTTTCTTGTATGTTAACGCTCTTATGGCTATGAATAGTAGTCGATCTCGGGAATTAATGTCCTCGTAGAGTAAGAATAAGTTTTTCGCCTAGCTATTAATTGAGACAGTAACAACGAATTTAATTATGAGTTTAGGGCTATAATTGTCTGTTGGATCGAAGACTGGAACTTGTTTCTTTTGATAAGGTATCTTAGAAGGCGTTGAGACCGCGCTAGAGAGTTTAATAATAGTATCTGTCTTGTCCTTGCCTTTCCGAGGATTAAGTATTAAGGGCTCCTCTTCTACAGTGTCTTCCACTAATTCTTCTATATAATCGTCTGCCTCTGTAGCATCCTCCGCATCCTCTTCTCTAATAGTAGAGGCCCTAGCGCGTTTCTTGCCCTTGGATTTACGGGAAACGGGCTCCTGAGACCTAGTGAAAGCCTTTAACGAGTTAGTGTTAGGTTTGCGCGCCCGTTTGCTAATTTCATCCGCATCTGGCGCTAGACCCTACAAACGCTTTGACCGAGAGGCTCGAGGCATGTTAACCTCGATATTCTGAAAATTTTGTAGTGTTTGGACAAGAATTCGTAGAGTTATTAGAGGTAGTTGTAAAGTGAGGGGGCTAGGATGCGGGGGGGAATTCAACTTTTCGTGAGGCTCGCTAAAAATCCGGATTGAAGCTAGTTATGGGTATTGCTGTAAATCTCACTACGAGTCGAGCCGGACCCCGCCGTTCTTCAGCGTCGGCGATCCCTGGAGAAGCGGGGTCAAACCCCCCTGTTTGTTTATGGGCTGTAGTTCAATCGGCGGGACCGCCGGATCAATGGTGTTTTGTTTTACACTCGCTATGCTTTGCTTGCATCAAGATCAACATCAATATCAACAGACATCTACTGTGCTGTGCGACAGATAATATATGTGGGTTGTAAGCCTCTTTCATCCTTTAGTAGATACTCTCTCAGTACATCCAGGCATCAATTTCCATTCCATTCTACTTAATCAAAGATGTCTCCGCCATCAACAAACACAAACATCATCATCACAGGAGCCGGCGGATTCATAGGCCAAGCCCTCGCAGCAGCTCTCCTCACAGACCCATCATCATCCATAACCACATTAACACTAACCGACATTATCGAACCTCCATCTCCTGTCCTAACGCCCTCCACTCATACGACGACAACCAAAATCCGCTGTATAAAAGCAGATCTAACAGACAAGAAGACATGCGACGCCCTCTTCACATCAGACCTCACCACAGTCTACCTCCTCCACGGCCTCATGAGCGGCGCCGCAGAAGCTAATCTCGATCTCGGACTACGCGTCAACGTCGACTCAACACGAACTATTCTCGATATCCTGCGCAAGGTCAAGCCCGGTGGAATCCAAGTCATCTTCCCCTCCAGCCTCGCTGTTTTCGGTCCCTCAAGTGACCCCACCACCACCACCACCACTACCACCCACAACAACAACAACCAAATCATCACCGAATCCACCATACCACGCCCCAGCTCCTCCTACGGCGCCGAAAAACTCATCTGTGAGATCCTCCTGAGCGATTTCTCCAGAAGGGGCTTACTCGACGGCAGAATCGTGCGCTTACCCACCATCATCGTGCGTCCTGGCCTCCCATCCGGCGCAGCATCGTCGTTCTGCTCAGGGATCATCCGCGAGCCGTTGAGTGGCCAGAGGACGGAATTACCTGTCTCCAAGGATCTGGAATTGTGGGTATGTTCGACGAGAACGATTGTCGCGAATCTGATCCACGCGATGAGGTTCCCGCAGGAGATGTTCAAGGATGGGTCGGTGTCGAGAGTTATTAATTTGCCTGGGATCACGGTGACTGTGGGTGAGATGCTGCGAGCGCTGAAGGAAGTTGGGGGAGAAAGCGCCCTGGCGCTCGTGGAGGAGAAGCGGGATGTGGATGTTGAGAGGATAGTGGGTAGTTGGCCGGCGCGCTTCGATACCTCGAAAGCGAGGGATTTTGGGTTCTTGTCTGATGGTGATTTGAAGGAGACGATTAGGAACTATATCGAGGATTATGGGACGAGCTTGGTGGCTCCTCCGACATCCTAGATCAGCTGGCTGGGGACTGAAAGTCATTGCGGTGCAAAGTTCATCTGCATTTGCATGTCTGGAAAGTCGAAGCCGCCGAAATCTTGAAATACCATCTCCAATCCTGCGTCGCCATTCGGAGGAGGTACCATGGCATATCCATCCGGTATCTGCCCAAGATTCGCATGGGCGGCTGTATTTACGACGTCACCGCTTCGAGGCGGGTTCATTGCATGGCTAGAGCCAGGACCATATATTCCATTTGATGGCTGTCCTCCGCTTGCATCCGGCGGTACGCCATTATTCCACTGACTGACATTGATCTGTTGACTCTCTCCTGAAGATGTGGCTTGCGCGTTGTACCTATTGATCATAGCCTGGCATTCGAAATGTCTCCTCTGCAACGCGGCTGCCATCTTCTGAAGCGGGTGATGAGATATACAAGGCACGGATCTGAATATCTGTATAGCTTTCCCCAGGAGAGATAAATCGTTGTCAACGTCAATAGACATCTGTACTCTGTACTGGCTGCAAGATAGCAAAAAGTGACCCGCGAAACTTATCATTACGTGAAAGTAGAATGGAACTCCCACCAGTGCACTCGTGAGATCGCTGTCGTTAAGAATAAAGTCGAAGATTGAGATGGCTGCTCCGTGAGCCATGAGTGCGGCGGGGAGAAAGTACACTGGGATTGGATCTGAATGAAGACCTCGGAGCACGTGGTGGCCAAGATATAACTTTGCGAAGTGGTAGTGGAGAGTGAGGCCCTTGTATGGAAAGTCGCCAATTTTCTTGTGGACTTCTTCAGGCTGGATTAGTACGTATTTTATAGACAACACAAAGAGTGTATGGTAGGTAAGATAGAGAGACACATACTAAAGACGGTGGAGAATCTAGAAAACCACTGGTCGATTTGCCTGTTGAAATTATTGACCGAAGTCACCAGTGCTTTGTGAACCGGCTCAAGACTTTCAGGACCAAATGCACTTCTGATTTGGGACATGGTCTGCAGAAGTGACACTTGGGACGTAATCCTGATATCAGAGTCGTCGGTAAGACCCGATTCCAAGAAAGTTTCCCACCCCAGAATGATATCATGGTTCCCATGAACTATCGAATCACGGTTGTACAGGATGGAGAGATGCTGGTCGCATATATACAGTAAATACCACAATCTTACGCGATCGACCTTGGCGGCTGGAAGTAAGATCCCCCCAGGCTGTGCCACGGTGGAATCCGGGACCGTGACTTGGAAGAAATATTTCTGGAGTCGCACATCAGCTGCTCGACGGAGTGCATCGCCGTTGAGGATCCTGCTGGCATCGGACAGCCAATACGACCCGATGCACAGAGCTCTTAGGAATTCGACACCCCTTTCCTCGAACATGGATTTCGAGACGAGACTTAGGAACTCGTGACTGCAGGCCTCGTACAGCTTCATGTCTCTCTCATCGTGCAAGGCCGATATGGCGCAGACAGCCGCAAGAAGGACAGGAGATGCCTTCCGGAGACTTTTCATATCAGTGTATACCCCACCGATGCCGTACAGATAGTGATCAAGCCTCTCGAGATACCTGCTGACGAGCTTCTCCGACGTCGCAGATGTGATAATCCCTTTACCTATCAGATCGGGTTCAGGTGCATTCTTTCTCGACCCTACTGAGCCTCGAGGCGATTCGACTACAGCCGAGATTGGGGACTCGGCTACTTTAGATGCGGTCTCCAGGAAAGTATCGATAGGAGCTTGCATGTCTGATGGTGACATTGGTGGGGAGACATCTGCCCCCTCAGGGTCATCTTTATTGGCATCGGACTGTACATTATTACCGTCTTCATCTCTCTGAAGCCTACACGGCGTTGAGATTTGAAGTGGCGGTGGTGTGGCAATGTCGGTGGCCCGACAGACTTGGGTAAGAATTGCATGGAGGTTGATGACATCTCCTTGGAGTGCCTCTATCTGTCTTGTATCGTCGACAAGAGATTGCAGACTTTTGTTCAGCACGCACGACAAGCCTCTATGGACGCAGCGGGTGCATGGAGGTTCGTCATTGGCCATGATGCATTTGATCTTTTGTTTACTTTTATGATGGAAGTTAGCAGGTACCCTAACCCCCACTCTCGTTCTCTAAATACCTAGGTACCAAAGGCAGGCACTCTAGGTACATCAAGTAGGACTTACCGACACGCAGCGCAAGCGGTTACTCTTCTGGTAATTCCAGGATGAGCATCATGAGGAGCAGCCATCCTGCGGCCAGGTACGGTTACATCCTCGGATCCAGCAGCAAAGTGAGAGGAGCTTCGCTCATTCTGGCTGGCATCACCTGACTGAAGTCCTGATGTGGCCCCAAATGACAGGCTGCGATTCAATTGGGAACTCTGGCGATCTCCATCTCCACCCCGGTGATTAAACTGGTCGCGGTTGTTGTGCTGGCTGTTGTCAGAACCACCAAGTCCACCATTGTTCTGTGCGCGACTGCTCCCTGCCACAGACTCGGCCCAGGACCTCTTCATCTGGGGATTACTAATCGATCACCTTGATCGGCTCTCTCTCCGGAGCGGCTTTACTGGTGGATGGATGTATAGAATTGTTGGTATTCTCGGGGTCGGGTGTGTGGGTGTGGTATGGTGCGGTGCGTAGTATAGTGCAGCGTAGTGTGATCGATGCTGGCTGGGTAGTTGAGTAAGGAGGTATGGAAGGCGACCCTCCCTAGATATATCGGTCAGGTCTCCGACACTAATTACTATACATTTAATTCACAAACCATGAGCGCTATCGCATGGGTATGGGTATGGGCTTTGTTTTGCACTGCATTGCATTAGCGCAGCCCGGGGAGGATGGTGTGGAGGGGGCGGGGTACTCGAGTCAACACCCACTCTTTCACTCTTACTCCGCAGAGCACGAACCGTAACAAGCAGGCAGCTGATCCCATCCCACCTTCGACTGAATGATTGTAGAATTACTTCCCTATCTTACGAGGTCTAGCTACTTAGGTGCCTTAGGTAAGGTAAGTTACCTACGCCGTGTTCCCCGACTTCTTGACTTGATTGACCACCGCCACGGGACAATTCTTAGCGAGCTTCTACGACGACATACGCGCATGGGATGGCATGCCTACCAACTTATGAACCATCACAGTAAAGGAAATCACCCGATATTCAAGCTCCATATAATATCTTAGATTTTCAATCTCATTTATATCTTCATTTCATCAAGTCTTGGCGAGTCCCATTAAGTCTTACTGAGCCTCACATTCTTCACACTTCATTCTTCAGACTCGCCATAATGACTTCCAAAATATCCAACAAAGCATCCCCCCTACCCCGAGGCGTCTACTGTCCCGTTCTCTCCCTCTACGAGCCCACCCCAGAGCAAGAGCTCGACCTCGACGCCTCATACAAATACTTTTCGTACCTGATTCGCGGTGGTGTTGATGGTCTAGTCCTCGCAGGAACAACAGCAGAAGCTGTCCTTCTCTCCCCATCTGAACGCCAAAGCCTGACCAGGACAGCCAGAACAGCCGCTGTCGACCTTGGCTTTCACTCCTTTCCCCTTGTCGCGGGTATAAGTGGCCAGTCAACTCGAGAAAGCATCAAGCTTGCGAAGGAGGCGAAGGAGGCAGGCGCTGATTTCGGCCTCCTGTTACCTCCTTGCTTTTGGCCGAAAGCTGTCAATAAAGATGTTATCTTGGCTTTCTACAACGAAGTGGCTGACAGCAGTCCTATCCCAGTTGTCATATATAACGTGAGTGATCGATCACCTCGATCCTGTTAGGATTCGAACTTCCCTTTAAGCAGTCACTTTGCTGTATTGTAATTTACGGGTACTGACTTCACCCTAGTTCCCCGCGGTCTGCAACAACGTCGACTTGAATTCCGACATCCTAGCCTCACTCGCCCAACACCCCAACATCGTAGCCGTGAAGCTCACATGCGGCAACGCCGGCAAAGTCACCCGTCTCACACAAGAGTTCACCCACGAGCAATTCGGTGTCTACGGCGGCTCCTCAGACTGGCTAGTCCCGTGTCTGATCGGCGGAGGAGGCGGTTGCGTCACCGGAATCGGCAACGTATTTCCCAAGAGCGTATCGAAACTGTACGCCCTCTACCGAGAAGGGAAGATCTCAGAGGCGGTGAAGTTGCAAGGTCTGGTTGCGCAGGCTGAGAAAGCATGTAAAGAAGGAATTGCACCGACGAAGTTTGGAGCCTCGTATTTTGCTGGTCCGAAGGCGGGGATTGTGGGGAAAGAGCTGTTTTGGCCGAGAAAACCTTATGCTCCGTCAGAGAAGGTTATGCAGGATTGGGTCGTGGAAGTGATGAAGGATTTGGATGAGGTGGAGAAATCTTTACCTGATGCGGTGCCTGCTGTGGTTAATGGAAAGAAACATTAGATTAGATTTTCGACACGTTAATACCAATTACGGGATTTGCAATCAAACTTCGTCATCTCACTTCTGTCAAAGTTTCTTTCAATTGGGGTATAACGGAGACTTGGTTGATTCGATTATGCAAAATGAAACACTTGCTGAAGTTGCAGGCAGGGTCTCGCTAAATTTCAACATGTTAAAGCTTGACAAGCCTTGCCATATTTCCAAAGGAGGCCTTTGAAATCACTCTTGTGCCCTACTGTAGCCTTCGAAGAATTCTGTCCAAAGGAACTTGACACAACATCAAAATGACGAGGATGTGGAGTGAGCAGTACCTTGGGTTGTCTCGATGATGTGAAACATATACATTGACTTGCCCAGAGATTCAGATACCCATTCAGTTCCTAACTAACAGAATCACAGAAATCCTCCCCTAATCTTACATACTTGATAGTCTGCCTCCAGAAGGTAAACGCTGCATGTATCGTCCCGTTCCCATCCGCCACAATGGAAGGGTACGATAACTCGCGGTTCAATTTCTGCTCGCTGTTGTTCGTCATGCAGTAACCATCCCCATCTTCAACCAGCCTACTCTTCCACGTCGTCCCATCATCGTCCGAAACCGCGAGACACAACGGTGCTCTTGGAGCACCCCAAATCGCAACTCGACCCTCGTGTTTCGAGCCTTGATTCTTTCTCGTATCGTCTGCTGGTGTTATGTCATCATACAACCCTTCTCGCTTCTTCTTGATGCCCAGTCCAGAAGAGTGGTTATATAAGAGAACAACGCGACCAGAAGCCAAAACCGTCGCTCCAATCCCCGCATTAGGATTCGGCAGATCAGTAGGCTTAGGCTCAGTCCAATGAATCCCATCCTCCGACGTAGAAGTATAAACAAAATCCGCCCAGCGACTCCTAAACAACCCGAGATAAGTGCTATTCTTCAACGGTACCACAGCCATATGAACACAGCCGAAACTCTTCGGGACCTCAGTCTCAACCCACGTCGCACCCTGATCTCTCGACGCCCTGATGCATGAAATATCATCATTCCCGACCCACCTCTCCCCAGGCTGGGCTCTACATTTAAAAACAGGCAGAACCCAAGTTCCACCCTTAACCACCACGATAGGCTGCCGAATAAACGTCCCTGGGTCATCGAATGGCGTTTCGACTTCACTCCAGGTCTTGCCCCCATCTTGCGAAACCCGCTTCTTCACGATTGCCGATTCCTGATTCCCGCCGTCTTGGGACGTCCATAGTAACCATACCGGTCCGTCGGGGGACGGGGACTGGAACAAAACTGGGTTCTGCTCGCTTCGCGTGGCATCATGGCTCATCTTCTCGGCTGGCTGCCAGGTGTCGGACCCGGATTGGAGCCGGGAAATGTAGATGCTGATGTCTGGGATACCTTCTTGTTTTCCGCCGAACCAGGCGCAGAGGAGGTCGCCATTTGGTAGCAGGAGGAGGTTTGAGGCGTGGGATTGTGGAGTTGTGGTTGGGAGGTAGGATTCTTGTCTCGAGGGGGCGGAGGAGATTCGTTTGAGTGTTATTCCTAGAGGAGGAATAACTGATGGGGTGGATTCTGTTTTGCTTGGTGACATGATGATGTGTGTGCTGTTGAACTTGGGTTGGCTGAATCTTCTAACGGGTACTGCTCATTGTTGTTCTTAGAACCTGGCAGGCAATAAACCCCTTTCGTCCCGCTTTGATATAGAATCAAATCCCCAATGTTGAAAATGTCATCTTCGTTCTCAAGCATCAAGTCAGTCCAGCAGCTAAATTCCGGCGATGCGTTCCGGATCAAGACATGGGAATTCGCTAGGGTCAAAGGTGGGGTGGAGTCCAACAACTGTGCTACGGTCTTCTCTCCGACGAATTTGGCAGTAGTAAGTAGTGATAGCTACGTTGGTTGAATCTCTCTCCAAAACTTTTCTTGTATGCCCTGCATTGATGACGGCACGAAAAGGAAAGCTCTCAAAAAAACATCACAATCTCAATATCTCGTATACAGCTTTCTTCTTTTATGATGGCAGGGACAACGAGCCATTTTACACTCAATACCGGTGCAAAGATCCCCGCAGTAGGATTTGGTACGTGGAAAGCAGGTCCTGGAGGTAAGTTTATGTATATATATATGGATTTTTTCTGCTGTCATAGAGATTTTCTAACTAACGGAATTGGATCATGTAAGAGGCAGGCAGATCTGTTGAGTTGGCATTTGAGTCGGGTTACAGACACTTTGTGAGTATTCCAAAAACAGCCAACCTACGCTGTAACAGAACTAATAAATATCCTCAGGATTGCGCACCGCTCTGTAAGAATCAGTTGTCAAGCATATTGTATTATCACTACCGCTTGCGATCTGTTGAGCTGACTGTAATCAATCACAGATGGAAACGAAAAGGAGATTGGTGAAGTCTTTCGGGCCTCCAAAGTCCCCCGAGATCAATATTTCGTCACCACGAAACTATGGTCGTCCGATCACACACGTGTTGCAGCAGCCTTGGAGAAGTCTCTGAGTGATCTACAACTCTCATATGTCGACCTGTACCTGATGCACTGGCCGATATCACTTGATCCGAACACAGGCGCCGAGTACGGGAAGGAAGACAGGATCCACGGCCATCTCGCAGGTTGGGAATTCCGCGACACGTGGAAAGAGATGGAAAAATTGCTTGAGGGGAACAAGGTTAAGGCAATTGGGGTTGCCAATTTCTCATCGAGGAATCTCAATACTCTCTTGGAGACAGCGAAGGTCGTTCCCGCTGTTAATCAAACGGAACTTCACCCTTTCCTTCCCCAGGACGAGTTGCACAGACTGTGTAAGGAGAAGGGGATACATCAGACGGCATTTGGGCCCTTGGGAGGTAGCGGGTCCACGTTGCACGAAGAGCCGATTGTGACAAGTATAGCTGAGAAGAGGAATGTCACTCCTGCGAACGTGCTTCTGAGCTGGGGTATCCAAAAAGGCTGGAGCGTCATCCCGAAGAGCACAAATGCAGGCCGTATAAGGAACAATCTGGAAGGGGTTTTCAGTCTGTTTGATGAGGAGATGGACCAGCTGAACAGCTTGGCGAAAAGCAAAGGAAGGAGGTTCAATCGTCCGAACTGGGGCACTGTAGTATTTCATGACGACGAAGGTCTAAATCTGGAATAAATAATGGTCCCATATAAGATGAAATGTCTTCAATACATGTGAGAAAATACACGTTTAATATGCACAGTGACGAGGTAGGTAGCTCTCATGAAGCAAATTGCGTCATAGAAAACTGCTACACTGCGAATACTGAATCAGTCAAATTTTCCGCGCTGCTCTACTCTGCTCTACTCGATACAGATTGATACCCTGCGCGACAGACGACGATTCGTGAAAAAAATATGTTAGTCAAGTTTTGGACCGGCTTTCTCTCCGGAGCGATCCCAGGATGTCTCGCTTGAGCACTTCAACCCCGCACCCCACAGCCCCCGATGCAAACAAGCTTCCAGCTACGAGTCATAATACTGCCACACTCCCTGCTGGTGACCGGTGAGAAGTCCTGTTCTAAAATTCAAGATTGGATCGCATATCGGGCCGCCCCCATGTCTTGACCCCAGATTTCCCCGCGTGCCCCAGACTGAGACTCTCAGTTGCGTGAAGACCGTGAGGATATATGGGACAGTTTCCGTCATCGACATTAACATCAAGAACTATTCCCAGTTTTGCATTTGAGAATAGCAACACCAAAAAAATCCTTACGCACTCAGAACTATTTTGCCTCCACGTCATTTATTCCCAACTTCACTCTACTTGAAGAGCTACCTGGGTAACCTTCATCATGGGTGGATCCGCCTCGCTATGGGCAACGCCGGACTACAAGAGTGATCCTCGTGAGATCTTCAACAGGAAACTATGTTTCGTGGTCTTTGGTGCTATGCTAGCTGGATGCTTCTATGGTAAGACATTCACTCTAAGTAATCAGAGATCATCTGCTGACATACCGGGCAGGTTTTGATACGGGAAACATAGGTGGAGTCCTGACTTTGCCTGCTTTCAAACATGCTTTTGGATTCCAGCACTTGACTGCCGACGAAGCAGATGGTAGGAAAGGGGATATTGCAGCAATGCGTAAGCTCCTCAACTTCTTATGGAGTGAAGGTGATAATCTAAAACCTTTGGTACTGTAGTGGCTGCTGGCGGATCAGTTGGAGCACTTCTCGCCGCACCTGTTGCGGATTTCTTCGGGCGAAAAGTTGCTCTCTTGACTTACGGATTTGTCTTCCTCGCTGGGGCGGTGATGCAAGAATTCCCTAATCTTCCTCTCTTTCTTGCAGGCCGATTTATTGCCGGTCTTGCAGTCGGAGCAACATCGACCTTGACACCTACGTTTCTGAGTGAATGGGCACCGAAGTCCATCAGAGGATCCTGCACCGCTCTCTACAACACGGCGATCATCACTTGTTTGGCTCTGGCCTTCTGGATTAACTACGGTGTCTCGAGATGGCCGTACGATAAGGAGAAGCACTCGAATAAACAGTGGCAGTTCTCATTGGGTGTCCAGATGATCCCAGGGTTTTTGTTTGTTAGCATGATTGCTTTCGCGCCAGAAAGCGCTCGCTACCTCATCAGCCACAACAAACGCGAGACAGGAATGAAGAACCTCTGCGCAGTCCGAAAACTGAATCACGACCACCCGTACCTCGCAACAGAATACCAAGAGATCTGCGCTCAAGTCGATGCGGAGCAGGAGATCAAAGCCGGACATTCGTTCTTGCAGATCCTCAAGGATATCTTTCTCAACGCTAGTAACCGTCGCCGATTCACGTTGGCGGTTCTTCTCTTCCTCTTCCACAAACTTACTGGAACGGACTCGATCAATTACTTCGCTCCTGAGATCTTTCAGATGATCGGAGTAAAGGGGAACTCCACCAGCCTGCTTACAACTGGTGTCTATGGCCTTGTCAAGCTTGGCGCTACGCTCATCTACGTCGGTGTGATCATTGACAGGGTTGGCCGTCGGGTTCCACTTCTGATCGGTGCGACTATTCAAGCAACTGCCATGATGTACATTGGATTATACATTCGTTTTGACAACCCAGCCAGCCACGAGGGAAATGGTGTCGCGGCCGGTGGTATTGTTGGGATTGTCTGGGTGTACATGTATGCCGTTGGATGGTCAATTGGGCATTCAGTTGCTCCGTATGTGGTAGCCGCTGAGATATTCCCTTCGCGTATCAGATCCACATGTATCGGGTTCTGCTTGTTTGTCAACTGGTATGCTCGGTTCCGTTCTATTCTATTCCGTTTTGTACCCCCTCGAAGAAATTGACCTCAACTTACTGATGCTTGGCTTTGCAGGATTGTCGACTACGGAATAACAAAGGCGACACCGCAAATGATGACACACATGGGCTATGGCACATTTGTGTTCTTCGGAATCTGCACTTACGTCGGCGTTATCTGGATCTTCTTCTGTCTTCCTGAGTTGAAGGGTCGATCTATCGAGTCCATGGATGATCTGTTTGATAAATCACTGTGGACGATGTGGAAGCATGCCTACCCCACCGAAGAGGAGAAGACCAGACACGGCATTATAGAGCAGGTCAAGGGTGGGGATGTCGAGACTGGCGTTCAAGTTGATTCAAAGCATGGGAACACAGTTCATATCGAGAACCGATGAATTTGGGTAAATTTGGGAATGAAAAGCTGGAGGTACGGGATGTGATGGTGTTGGGATAAGAGATCGAACCTCATTTTCCACCAGTTTATTTTCATATCTGTTGTTCTAGTGCTTTAATAGAACATATATGCAACTGAGGTATGGAGCTAATTTACAGATTGTTGAGAATAAGAAAGATTTCTTAGCTCGGGAATACACTGATGCTTAAATTTCGCATCCTACATCCCATCACTCACCTCCCC
>JADMIO010809401.1_pt1 | contig 15046 bp, 17 predicted proteins | sample 8958161 | NCBI WGS metagenome assembly JADMIO01 (sample SAMN16585339, study PRJNA669376) | soil metagenome | isolation source: Crop rotation soil | place: USA: Cullars Rotation, Alabama | collected 2011 | reverse complement strand
GGAACTTGGGCTTAACTGGGCAAGTCTTGCGGACCCCGATACCACTCTGGTTATTTACATGGGCTTAGCTAATCTGCCCCTGATTATGAATAAATTGGTGGAGCATGGATTACCTTCCACTTTCCCCGCCGCCGCTATTCAGGATGGAACAACCGGAAATCAACGAGTAATTATAAGCAGTTTACAGCATATCGCTAGGGACGTAAGCGCGGCAGGCCTGGAGCCCCCTACCCTTATTATTGTGGGGAAAGTGGTTAGGCTGTATAAAGCTTTGGGGAAAAAAGACATCCCGCATGCAGGCGATGTTAGTACGGTGCGCCTAAAGAGCTAATCTTCTACGTCGATATTCTCGCCTTCAAACGACAGGCTAGATTTGCCGGGGACGGCTACGGAAAGATGCTCTTCCGCATCATTGACCTGCGCACCTTCTTCCGCCAGCATTTCCTCCACTTCGGTGCTCGCTTTGGTTTCGGCGCGCAGAGGCTGTTCTACCATTTGCTTTTTGCAAAACGATTGCACGATGTCTTCCTTGATTTGACCCAGGTCAATCGTTTTTTCGGCAATCTCACGCAAAGACACCACAGCATCCTTGTTATTATCGCGATCCATGGTGAGCGGCGTTCCCGAAGCTATCTGTTTGGCACGCTGGGCCGCAACAATAACTAACTCAAAGCGGTTGGGAATATGCATGATGCAATCTTCAACGGTAACGCGGGCCATAGGCGATTTCCCTTAAAATTATGGTGTGGGCCGCGAAAATACATAGTTTATGGATAAATTCAAGCTTAATATATTGAATTATAGGGTTCTGATAGTAAATTATTAACGAATAATAAGGCAAAATGCCTTTGTAGCCAAATCACAGCAAATGATTCTATGAGAAAATTCTCTCCCGAATGGTGGCAAAATAAACGCGTATCACACACGTGGTGCCACGATTTTTGCACTCCTTTTTATTTAGAGGACATCAGCCTTCTTAATGAGGAAACTTACTTTTCGTTAGCCGTTGTTTTTTTTGACACGCCTAACGGCAATACTATTCCGGTAGGTTTTACAGCAATGCAGGAGGGAAAATTTGTTTTTCAATATCATCCCTCTTATCTTGCAGATGCAATGCTACCTGCCATTTCCGTAACTCTGCCTAAACGAAAAGAACGGTACGAATTTGCTGACGAACTACCCCCATTTTTTGATAACTTACTGGCAGAGGGATGGTTTGGTAAAGCACAAGGCGCAGCTTTAAAACATAATATAGAAGCGATTGAACACGACGTAGAAACCATCGCCGAGCGCTATCACCGCATGAATATGTTTGGCAGAGATTATCCTGGGGCCGTATAGCTAACTTATATACGAAATGACCCAGAGATTATAGAAGAGCTTCATCAGGAGACCATCACTGCCGCACTGCGTTCCCGTTCAAGTATTTCCGGCGTACAACCTAAACTGTTGGGCGTAATGGAAGATGGCAAGCTACGTCCAGCAAATTATTGGGAAACGAGCACATATATTGTAAAGCTGCCTTCCGATAAAATGCCGGGGCTTATGGAGTACGAGTATATGTCCATTGTGGCCACACACGCTCTCTTGCCCACAGATATGACAGTCAATGCCCAATTGACTAAACTACATTTGCGTGATGGCAAAACCAGAGACATATTATCTATTGAACGTTTTGACAGAACAGCAGAAGGCGGCAAAATTCACTTTGAAGAGCTCAATCAAAGACTGGGAAAAGCAAGTAAAGACAGGTATGAGGGAGCCTATTCCGAGATAGCCAATTATATCCGAGAAGCAATGGAACAAGAAGGCGTAAAACAATTTTACGCGCGATTATTATCACAATTCCTTTTAGGAAACACTGACAGTCATTTCAAGAATTTTGCTCTCTTTGGAGGAGATAATGACTGTGCTTTAACACCCAATTATGATTTGGCTCCTACAGTTAATTTCCAAAAAAGTCATGTTGCGCTAGGTATGCGGGGAGAACAGTTTTCTGATCGGAATAACCCAGGAAAGGGATCCTTTACGGGAAATCCTGTAGAGTATGATTATGATAAATTGGATGCCAGGATTCTTGTAACGCTTGGCAGGGAATTCGGTCTTAGTAATGGGGAAATCAAAACCATAATTTCCGAGCTAAAAAGCAATATCCCAGCAGCCATAGAGGCAGTAATGCATGATCCATGTGAAATGCTGGATCAACTTGCAGGGCATAATGCTGGAAGGAATAAGCAAACCAATGGCCATACCACTTACCGTGAAGATTTCTGCAATAGAATTGAAGGGAGATGGCAAAAGCTATTTGGCGGAGTGGATAAATATATAGAACGGCTGGAATCAAAAACGAGCCAATGCACTGTAAGGTAATCACCTAACAGGACCATCTTTACAATTTATATTGTGGCAAATATCCTGTTTGTACCAATATTGGTTTATTATAAGGAAAACCATGCCCGAACAACCCGAAAAGAGTTCAAAAGCATTGAACTGGGCAGATATGACCAACGAGGATAAAGCTCAACGAAGCGCAGCGCTAAGAAAGGCCGCCGCCGAAAAATTAATTAAGAATATTCTTTTCTTTCGTAAAAATGGACTATTTCAATGTCATGTATTATTGGAGAAGGACGCTGATAGTAGAGAGAAGGCGAAGTTTGCCACATCACTCGCTAGAGCGCTTGAGAAAAATGCCCTTCTAAGAATCCGACTATCCGAGAATGTGATTGAGCTTTTTTCGAAGGAAGTAGGTTCTTGCCGCGACGAAGCGACAGCATTGAGATTGGCCGCTAGTGTTATAATATCATTGATAAAACACACGCACTTTCCCCCCGAAGATTTGCTGTTAAAAGTAAATATAGAGACAAATCCCGATTTTATTGGAAGTGAGAAATTATTGATTCCCCTTATAACCGCTCTTGCTACAAATATAGATAGAACGAGGGCTAGATAACTTGGAACCCCCTCACGATTTTGGTTGTAGGAAACGTCTGATTTATGCCAATATCGGCTTATTATGAGCCACACTATCAATCTTCAGGAAAAGCGCAATCCCGCCGCAAAGCTTCCCAAGCCGGATTGGATACGCGTAAAAGCACCCGTCTCAAAGCAATATCAAGCGACGCGCGATATTATTCATAGCTTAAAACTCAATACGGTGTGCGAGGAAGCAGCATGCCCTAATATAGGGGAATGCTGGAGCAAAAAACACGCGACCGTAATGATCATGGGCGATACCTGTACCCGCGCCTGCGCGTTCTGCAATGTCAAAACTGGCGTGCCGGGCGCGCTTAATCCGCATGAGCCGGATAATCTTGCGCAGGCCATCGCTAAATTGGGGCTGAGCCATGTGGTCATCACCTCTGTAGACCGTGACGATCTTCCTGATGGAGGCGCGGAACATTTTGCCCAGTGCATTGCTAAAATGCGTGCTCTTTCGCCAGCAACCACCATTGAAGTGCTAACACCAGATTTTCTGCGCAAAGAAGCTGGCATTCCTATCGTCGTAAAAGCCAGGCCCGACGTGTATAATCACAACATCGAAACCGTGCCAAGGCTATATAAGACCATTCGCCCTGGCGCGCGTTATTTCGGCTCGCTGCATTTGCTCAAAACAGTGAAAGAGCTCAATCCCTCTATTTTTACTAAATCCGGACTCATGGTAGGCCTGGGCGAAGGTAAAGACGAAGTGATGCAAGTGATGGATGATTTGCGAGCCGCTGAAGTGGATTTCATCACTATCGGACAGTATCTTCAACCTACCCCCGCCCATGCGCCAGTAGAACGTTATATCACACCCGAAGAATTTGATTATTACGCCCGCATGGCGCGCGCTAAGGGATTTCTTATGGTGGCTGCCTCGCCCCTGACCCGGTCCTCCTATCATGCGGGAGAGGATTTTGAGATTATGCGCAAAGCCCGTGAGGCAAGACTCGCAAATATAGCAACGATATAATGCTTGAAGCTGCGCGCATTGCCGCCGTTATAGAAATACTCTCCGAATGCGAAGCCTCCTGGAAAAGTCCGCGAGCATTGCCTGCCGATATACTCATGAATCGCTATTTCAAGGAGCGGCGCTATATCGGCTCCAAAGATCGCGGCGCTATCGCCGAACTTGCTTATTTTATTATTCGCAACCGGGCCACGCTGCACTGGTGGGCAGAAAAGCATGAGCAGGAGGGTGCTCGCGCACTTGTTATCGCTGCACTTTTATTGCAGCATCAGCATTCCCTGCCTGATCTGCATAATATATTTAACGGCGAGCACTTTTCACCGGCAAAATGTTCCGCGCTTGAAAAAGCGTATGCGAAAGCACTGGAAGGACAAATATTTCTGCACCCCGATATGCCGAATCATGTGCGCTATAATTATCCCAAATGGATGGAAGAAGAGCTACAGGCATCGCTTGGCACCGAATGGAAAAAAGAGATCGAGGCGCTGGGCAGAGAGGCAACGGTGGATTTGCGTACCAATACGCTGCTAACCACGCGAGATGCTTTGCTTGCCGCACTAAAAGAAGAAGGATACGTCGTAGAGCCGACGCCAATTTCACCTATTGGCATACGTATGCAGACCCGAGCACCTATTTTTACAAGTCAATATTTTAAGCGCGGCTGGTTTGAAATGCAGGATGAAGGCTCGCAAATCGTCAGTCTGCTGCTGGAGGCAAAACCAGGTAATAAAATTATTGATTTTTGCGCCGGTGCTGGCGGAAAAACGCTTGCCCTTGCCGCACAAATGCAAAACAAAGGAAGGCTGCTTGCCTGGGATACATCCGCTAAGCGGCTGGAGCAGATGGTGCCGCGCCTGCGGCGCGCTAAGGTGGATAATGTCCAGCGCCATGTAATTAGCTCAGAGCAAGATGCATTTATTAAACGCCATAAGGACTCCGTTCACGGCGTTCTTATTGACGCGCCATGCAGCGGCAGCGGTACATGGCGGCGTAATCCTGATCTCAAATGGCGTATGAAGAAAAGTGATGTGCAGGAAATTCTTATAATTCAAAAACGCATATTAGAAAGTGCAAGTCGCTTGGTAAAATGCAATGGACATCTGCTTTATATCACCTGTTCTGTGCTGCAAAGCGAGAATGAGAGACAGATAGAGCAGTTTCTGGAAAATAAGAAAAATTTCAGGGTTGTTTTGATGGAAAAAATATGGAATAACCTTTTCGAGCAAACAATGGGGAAAGGTAGCGCACTTCATCTCACACCGCACAAAGACGGTACTGACGGATTTTTTGCCACCCTCCTCCAACGTTATGAATAAACCGGGACGATAAAAAACAGGGCTCGCAGTCATTTAAGTCTTTTGTTTCGTATCATTCGGGTTTGAGTCTGAAGTGTTTTCGATATTCCGAGCTTCAGGCACACTGTTATAACAATGAAGGGCGATCGGATGCAGAATAAAAATACCCATCTCATTAAAACGTTTGCTGCTGTTCTCAAACGTTTTTTCCGCACACGCAATATTATTATTATTTCCGATCATAAAGTAGAACATGTCCCATTAAGTGGGTTATTACAGGTATTATTGCTTATCGGCGTAATAGGGTTTTTCTCAGGAGCCTCCTATATTACGGGAAGCTACATGACAGCGCGATCGGCTCTGAAAGACAAAGATCAGAAAATCGTGACCACCACCCTGGAAAAAGTCCGCATTGGTGAAGAAATGGATCTACTCAAGCGCGACCTTGTTAAACTGAGTCAAAACGGCAAGGAACTCAGCAGCTATAGTAAATTCATCGTCGATCAGTATACAAGCGCTGCGCCGCATGATACGGTTGCCGCGCCGGCAGAAGCACAGCAATTCTCTTCAGGCACTTTATTTGGACAAAGCAGCGAAACCTTGCTTAACCGCATTTCCTATCTGGAAAAAAGAATCAATGAAATTAAAGACGAAAATGATCATCTAGTGAGCGCTATTCATGAACGTACGGATAAAAAAATCGCCTATTTGGAAGATATTATAAACATGACGGGTCTGGATTCCGAGCATTTAGAACGTCAAGCGGCCGCAAGTACCAACAAGTCCACTGATATGTCCAATGCTGTTCCGGTACCAATGGATAGCTCCCTGATACCAGCTTCACTTGTTACCGACATGTCTAATAAAAATGTCTCTGACTGTAATGCGCCCGAAACGAGCGATGAGCTTACAGTAAAAAAAGATTCGCATCTGCGACTCGAGAATCAAGGCGGCCCCTTTATTCCTGCTGACAGCTCCTCCTTTAACGATGTGGATCGTGAGTTGCTAGCCAATGTTGACCGACTCGTGTTGCTCCATGATATCGTTGAGCAATTGCCTTTACGTCAGCCGGTTTTGGGAGCGCAAGTGACAGGTCCTTTCGGTAAACGCATAGATCCGCTCAATGGACGCTGGGCTATTCACCCGGGCATTGATCTGGCAGGTCCCGTAGATGCGCATATTCTCAGCGCCAGCGCTGGAAAAGTTGTTTCCGCCGGACGCAGAATCGCTTACGGCAACATGGTGGATATCGATCATGGATTTGGCATTATCACCCGTTATGCCCATATGAGCAAAATCCTTGTTCATGAAGGCCAATTAGTGCATAAGGGCCAGCAGATAGGTGTTCAAGGCAGCACGGGTCGCAGTACCGGCCCCCATCTCCACTACGAAGTGCGTATCAATGATCGTCCCGTCAATCCCGCTAAATTTTTACATGCAGGTGAATATGTTCTTGAAAACTAATAAGGCCGTCGAGGCGGCAGCGCTTAATGCAACCGTCTCTAAAAAGGGAGCACCTTCCGTCATTTCTACCGATATGCACATCCTTGGCAATCTGGTAAGCGACGGACTTATTGACATTGACGGTTCTGTGGAGGGCAACGTTAAGGGAGACCAAATCACCGTGCGACCTAATGGAAAGATCACCGGCGACCTCGTTGCACAAACCGTGCATGTATACGGAGAAGTGCGCGGGCTAATTCGCGCTGGAGCCATCCATCTTTATGCTTCTTGTCACGTGGAAGGCATTATTATGTATCACTCTCTTTCCGTGGAAGATGGCGCTTTTGTCGACGGTAAATTCAAACGCATGCAGGAAAATACTTCTACGCAAAACTGGGAAAGCCGTACTGAAGACGAAGAAGACGGTGATAGCGGGTTGCTAGACTCAGGCCCCGGCACTCCGGCTAATCTACGGCTTATCAGCTAGCAGAAGCGTTTTTGCCTTTTAAGCGTACCGCGCTGGATCGGCGGGATAAACGCCAAGTATGGTGGTTTTCTTGCAAAAGAATCCGAGCTCTTCTAAGGTAAGCTGTACCATACGATCAGCAGGATGGCCTTCAAATGTCAGAAAAAATTGTGCCGACGCAGAAACCCCGCCCGGAATATAACTCTCCAGTTTTAGTATATTGATGCCGTTCGTAGCGAATCCGCCGAGAGCCTTATAAAGCGCCGCCGGAATATTGCGGATAGTAAATAGCAGGGTCGTGAGCACTCGCTCCGTTTTTGGATCAGGGTCAATTGGCTCACGAGCGATCGCAACAAACACAGTTACATTTTCCTTGGAATCTTCAATATGCGGCGCAAGATTCTGTAGCCCGTACAGCTCACCGGCTAGTGCAGAGGCGATTGCTGCCTTGCCAGTATCGTTCCACTTTGCAATATCTGCTGCCGCTGCTGCCGTATTGGAATAGGTATGAGTGATAAGTTTCATCTCATGCAGATGGTTGCGGCATTGCATAAGAGCTTGCGGGTGCGAATAGACTTCCTTTACTGTCGCTAGAGTTGCTCCTTTTACCGCCAGTAAATGGTGCTCAATGCGCTGAAAATGTTCGCCGACAATATGTAAATCAATTTTAGGTAAGAGCTGGTGAATCTCCGCCACCCTTCCGGCCTGCGAATTTTCAATAGGAATAAGCCCGAGCTGCGCCTGTCCGTCTGCCACCACCTGAAACACATCCTCAAAAGAGGGACACGGCAAGGTATGCATATAAGGATATTTCTGGCGGCAAGCCAAATCGGCATTCGCCCCTTCTACCCCCATGAATGCAATAGTGTTCTGTGGATCAAGTTTCGCGGTTTTCTTATTTTGCGAGGACATAACTTCCATTCTATTAAGTAATCTGTCCTAGTTTCGTAGCCTAGTAGCAAGTAATAATCAATATTAGCCTTGTTTTTTGCTGTTTTCAGCCCTATCTCATAAGCTGAATTGGAAATCTTTATGAAAAAATGGTCTATCGATAGCTGGCGCGATTTTCCCATCAAGCAGCAACCGTTATATGAAGACGAGGCAAAATTGCGCGAAGTGGAAGGCAATCTGCGCTTTCTGCCAACGCTTGCATCGCCCAATGAAGCGCGGCAGTTAAAGCGCGAACTCGCCCTTGCCGCACAAGGCAAAGCCTTCCTGTTACAGGGCGGCGACTGTGCGGAGAGCTTTGCCGAATTCAATGAAGGCAATCTGCGCAATTTCTTTCGCGTGATCTTGCAAATGACCGTTGCCTTGATGTACGGCGCAGGCTGCCCGGTTGTTAAAGTCGGGCGCATCGCCGGACAATTTTCCAAACCGCGTTCCGACGCGATGGAAAAGCAAGGCGATCAATCCTTGCCCAGCTACCGCGGCGATATGGTCAACGGCATGGAATTTGTAGAAGAACTACGCGTGCCCGATCCGGATCGTCTCCTTAAAGTCTATTATCAGTCAGCTGCAACATTGAATTTTCTGCGTTCGCTTGCCAAAGGCGGTTATGCGTCGCTACGTCAGATCAGCCAGTGGAATATGGATTTCGTCGCCACCTCCACGCAGGGCAAGCGCTTTCATATGCTGGTGGATCGCATTAATGAGTGTCTCAGCTTCATGGAAGCTTGCGGCCTGCCGCTTGACGATATGGAACAACTCAGCGAAGCCAGTTTTTACACCTCGCACGAGGCGCTGCTGCTTGGTTATGAATCCGCACTCACGCGCAGTGACGAGAGCGACGGCAAACCCTATGTCGGCTCTGCGCATATGTTATGGATTGGCGATCGTACGCGCTCGCCGAATGAAGCACATGTGGAATTCCTGCGCGGCGTGGCTAATCCCATTGGCATGAAGGTAGGCCCTTCTATGACCAAGGATGCATTGCTCACGCTCTGCGATATGCTAAACCCGCTCAATGAACCGGGACGCCTGACGCTTATCTCGCGCATGGGCGCAGGTAAAATCGAAGATTTATTGCCGCCGCTAGTGCAAGCCGTGCGGGATGCAGGCAAAGTCGTATTATGGTCCTGTGATCCCATGCACGGCAATACGATTAAATCACCCAGCGGCATCAAAACGCGCAAATTTACCGATATACTTTCCGAAGTACGCACCTTCTTCGCCATCCATAAAGCAGAAGGCACGCATGGCGGCGGCGTACATTTTGAAATGACGGGACAAGACGTAACCGAATGTTTGGGGGGAGCGCAGGCCATCTCCGAAATGCATTTGGCTGACCGTTATCATACCCATTGCGATCCACGCCTTAACGCATCGCAAAGTCTGGAGCTTGCTTTTCTGATTGCAGAAGAATTGAAAAAAAAGAAGTAGACCAAGAAAAATTGTCTCTTTCTTGTTTTGCATTTTTGTCACACTCTACTGTGAAGTGATCAAGAATCGTATATTTCTTTTCTTATCGCTGCGGCATTAATAAAAAATTTACGATTTGCTGTTTTAACTGGGCGTGTTGTTCAACCTTTATAGGAGACTACCTATGTTAAAGAAAAAAGCCGCAAAGAAATCCGTTTCAAAAAAATCCTCTGCGAAAAAATCGGTAAAGAAAGTAGCCGCAAAGAAATCCTCCGCAAAAAGAACCGTTGCTAAAAAAGCGATGAAAAAACTGATCACCAAGAAAAGCGCGCGTCCCGCAATGAAGCTAGTGGCTAAAGCTGCTGCAGCCCGCAAGATTGCTGCCTTCCGCGCCAAGATATAACTACAACAACTCCTTATCAATAGACTTAAGGGCTCTTCGGAGCCCTTATTTTTTGTATAAGAGCCGCTTGTATCGCAAGCGTAATGGCTTATATGATGGTTCTTTCATTGATCTTCATAAACACATGGTTTCTTCGACTTTACCGACTCTTATTTTCATGGGCACACCACATTTTGCAGTGCCTACGCTTAAGGCGCTTGTGGAAGCGGAGTATCCCATTGCTGCGGTCTATTCGCAGCCGCCGCGGCCGGCGGGAAGAGGCCAAAAAGAAACGGCGACATCTGTGCATCAATATGCTTTGTCCCAAAATCTTCCTGTATATACGCCTATCACTTTGAAAGACCCGGAAATCCAGCATAATTTTAAGGCGCTGAAGGCAAACGCGGTTATTGTGGCTGCGTATGGTTTACTGCTTCCTCGCCCTATTCTTGAAGCAACGCCTATGGGATGCATTAACGTTCATCCGTCTTTATTACCGCGCTGGCGCGGCGCGGCGCCTATTCAGCGAACCCTTATGGCAGGCGATACAGAGACGGGAATTGTTATTATGCAAATGGATGCAGGCCTCGATACCGGTGACATATTGATGGTAAAGCATTTTTCCATTCCAGAAGGCATGAATGCAGGTGAGCTGCAGGATACGCTTTCCGTTATGGCTGCGCCTATGGTGATTGAAACCTTGAAAGAGTTAAAAAAGGGTAATCTCAACCCTGTCCCACAGCCAAAGGAAGGCGTTACTTATGCTCATAAAATTACCAAAGAAGAATACCGGATTGACTGGCGAGAACCTGCTTCTTCCATTTATCATAAAATATTAGGACTCAGCCCACATCCGGGTGCATATTTCATTTATAAGGGCGAAATGATAAAAATCTTGAAAGCGCATGAAGTTGCTTCCACCTCGCCTGCCCTACCTGGCACGACCATCGACGCGAATCTTACCGTTAAATGCGGCGCAGGGGCCCTCGGTCTTGACCTTATTCAACGTCCCGGTAAAAAGCCTATGCCACCGGCAGATATGCTGCTCGGTTACCGGGTCGCCCCAGGAGAAATATTTGGTTAGCCCTTATGCCGCGCTTTAAACTTACCATCGAATATGACGGTAGCGGACTTGCCGGTTGGCAGCGGCAAAATGATCATGTCAGCGTACAGGGTTACCTGGAAACTGCTATCGAGAAGTTATCCGGCGAAACTCCAGAAGTAATCGGCGCAGGACGTACAGACGCCGGGGTACATGCTATAGCGCAAGTGGCACATGTGGATATCGCCAAAGAAATCAGTCCTTATAATATCATGCATGGCATTAATTATCACCTCCTGCCGCTTACCACGCAGGTAATTGTAACAAAGGTAGAGCAGGCGACGGATGATTTTCATGCACGTTTCTCAGCTACAGGCCGTCTTTACCTTTATCGCATTATCAATCGTCACGCGCGGTTGGCTCTGGATGAAAAACGCGCTTGGCACATTCCCGAGAGACTCGACGTTGCCGCTATGCAGGAGGCCGCGCAGCATCTCGTCGGACATCATGATTTCTCCACCTTCCGCAGCACAAAATGCCAGTCTAAATCGCCGGTAAAAACCTTGGATAAGCTGGAAGTAACGAGTCAGGGGGAGGAAATCAACGTGTGCGCAGCCTCTCGCTCTTTCCTCCATCATCAAGTACGTAACATGGTGGGCGCGCTGCGCCTTATTGGCAGTGGCAAATGGACAACGCAGGCGCTGCTCTCAGCGCTCGATGCTCGCGATAGAACCGAGGGCGGCGAAACTGCTCCTCCTCAAGGACTATATCTTGTAAGTGTATCGTATAATTGTACTTTTAGCCTCTAAAAGCCATATATTTCGCGCCTCTATTTGCCCATTTTTTGAATAAAATTTTTCTTAAATCCGAAAGACCTCCCCAGAAGGCAGGCAGTGTTTTCCATTGTATTTATTGTCCAATTGTGATAGTTTCATTAATAGCTGGAATGTCCAGCGTTCTCCGGAGTCACGTATCATCATGATAATGATATACCTAGACTCTAAAGTGATTCTTTAAGAATCTCACACTTTTAAGAAAGGTTATACTTATGCGTAAACTTATTGCAATTATGAAAGACGAAACCGGTGCCACCGCCATTGAATACGGCTTAATCGCAGCGCTTATTTCTGTCGCTGCCATTGCCGCAATGACCACGGTAGGTACTAGACTGAGCACCACGTTCAGCACTGTCGGAAGCAGCCTTACCCGCTAGTTTCCACTTTTCTGGATCTTAGCCAACAAAATATCCTGCCGCGTTTAAGCACGCGGCAGGATATTTTTTAAGGAGAGGGTTATGCTCGGCCTGATAGAGCGGATTAAAGACAAAACCGGTGCCACCGCAATTGAATATGCACTTATTGCCGGACTCATTTCTATTGTAGCGGTTGTTTCCATGACCTTAATAGGCGGTCAACTCAGCACAACATTTAGTACTGTTGGAAGTGGGTTCGGTAGCTAATAGCTACACTGCAGGCGCAGCAACCCCATCATCAGGCTCTTCCTCATAAAGACTTAGAGGTCCAGAAGGTACAATGGTCGCAATAGAATGTTTGTAAACCAGCTGCACCTGCGGACCACGACGCAGCACTACGCAAAAATTGTCAAAACCAGTAATATTTCCCTGAAGTTTTACCCCACTGGACAAAAACACAGTGATAGGCATCTTTTTCTTGCGCAATGTGTTTAAAAACACATCCTGCACATTCTGAGCTTTTTCTGTCGCCATGGGGCACCTCTTTTCAATCCGGGGCTTTTACTTATTCCTTGCGTATATTCCGCAGATAGACAACTTTTTATACCTACTATAAAAATTATAGCAGGTGAAGTAAAAATGCTAATACATTGATTCTCTTGAAATTAAGCTAAAGTGTCTTGGGTAATTTGACACCAAGAGCTGCTTCAAGACGCGGCAACTCAGAGTAGTAAGCAATGCGCCGCAGAAAGCGCGGCATAATGCCTGACCATTTAAAATGGCCAATAATTTTGCCTTTATCGTCCTCGCCTTCAGTCACGAAATTAAATAAATCATGCATGGTGACGATATCGCCCTCCATTCCCACCACTTCCGTAATATGCGTGACCCGGCGAATGCCATCCCGCATACGGCTGATTTGCACAATAAGATGCAACGCGGATGCAATTTGATAGCGTAGCGATTTCATGGGAATCTGCAGATCGGCCATGCTGATCATATTTTCAAGGCGCGAAAGCGCATCACGCGGATGATTGGCATGGACCGTAGTAAGCGAGCCGTCATGCCCGGTATTCATGGCTTGCATCATATCAAAAGCTTCAGGACCTCGCACCTCACCCACAATAATACGATCGGGGCGCATGCGAAGGGCATTTTTTACCAGATCACGCATGGATACTTCTTCACCTTGCGACATGCCTATATGATGGGGCTTAGTTTCCAAACGAATGACATGAGGTTGCTGAAGCTGTAATTCTGCTGCATCTTCAATGGTTACAATCCGCTCCGTTTGATCGATATGCTGCGACACCGCGTTAAGCAGTGTCGTTTTACCTGATCCTGTGCCGCCAGAAATGACTGCATTAATGCGGCATCTGCCTATTACCTTAAGGAATTCGGCTAACCCGCGATTAATATTCTTCTGCTCGCACATGCTATCGAGAGTAATTTTCTTCTTAGAAAATTTACGGATGGAAATGGTCGTGCCATCAACCGCAAGTGGAGGCGCAATGATATTCACGCGGCTGCCGTCTAAAAGCCGTGCATCTACCAAAGGCCGTCTCGGATCGATTTTGCGGCCAACGGCCTTTACAATCTTTTCGGCGATGGCAAGCACTTCTGTTTCATCGGGGAAGAAGATGTCTGTTTTTTCCAATAACCCGTGGCGTTCAACAAAAACCTGATGCGCACCGTTAATCAATATGTCATTGACGGTATCATCGGCCAACAAAGGCATGATAGGTCCCAGATTTGACAAATGCGTGGCAAGCTCCTGCGTCAATGCTAAATACAAGCTGGCATCTTCTTGATTTGCTGCCGCTTCAGGCTGCACACGCTGCAATTTATTTTCAAGATTATCGCAACGCTTTTCCAGAAGCTGTGTAACGCGGTCTAGCCCTTCGATAACTTTTTCTATTTTTTCCATGGCCACACCGGAGGCATCTGCCATAGCAGTTTCTTTTTTCTCTTTGGGTTCATGCCGGGCAATATGCTGAATAATTTTTTGAACCTCAGTCGGGCTTTCATGTACCAATTCTTCAATCTGCAATTCCGAAAGCGGCTGCAGACTGACGGCAGATTTTGCGATGGCAGTTTCCGTATGCGGCCCTGCCTGGATAAGACTCAGCTCACCGAAAATCGCTCCCGGCGCAGCGATATGTTTATGTCCGTTATGGGCAAGCTCCACTTCACCGGATAAGACAATAAATGCAGTACGAGATGCATCACCTTCACGGTAAATGACATCGCCTTGATTAAAAGAACATATGGACATGGAGCCACATAAACAGAGATTGAAGATTGATCTAAATGACCATCTATTCCCTCACCTTATCATGAGGGTATTAAGAAATAGTTACTGAATAATGGCTTGATTTGCCTGAAATATGTCCTGGATTGAGATAAAATATTTTCTAAATCTTATTTATTTTCTCCCGTTTTCGGACCAAGGAAGGTGGAATCTGCATAAGTTCCCGATACTTAGCGACGGTACGACGAGCAATGGCAATTCCCTGGGCCTTAAGCTCACTGGCAATAATGTCATCGGATAAAACAGCATCGTTCTTTTCCTGATCAATAAGCTCCTTGATCAAATACTGTACCGTTTTATTGGAATAACTCTCACCACCCGCCGCGTTCTGAAGACCGGCATTGAAGAAATATTTAAGCTCATAAGTGCCGCGCGGTGTCGCCATATATTTATGCGTCGTCACACGGCTCACAGTGCTTTCATGTAACTCCACTGCGTCAGCCACTTCTCGTAGTGTAAGCGGACGCAAATGTTTAATCCCATGGCGAAAAAATCCATCCTGCTGCGCGACAATCTCCGTTGAAACCTTGAGAATGGTTTGCGCCCTCTGATCTAGCGCTTTTATTAACCAGCTGGCTACCGCCATCTGATCGGAAAGGTATTTCCGC
>JADMIO011606078.1_pt1 | contig 15048 bp, 11 predicted proteins | sample 8958161 | NCBI WGS metagenome assembly JADMIO01 (sample SAMN16585339, study PRJNA669376) | soil metagenome | isolation source: Crop rotation soil | place: USA: Cullars Rotation, Alabama | collected 2011 | reverse complement strand
AGACTCGTTGGTTTTCAAACGAGTCAGACTCGTTGGTTTTCAAACGAGTCAGACTTCGTTTGATCCGTTCAACGAGTCTGACTCGTTTGATCCGTTCAACGAGTCTGACTCGTTTGATCCGTTCAACGAGTCTGACTCGTTTGATCCGTTCAACGAGTCTGACTCGTTTGATCCGTTCAACGAGTCTGACTCGTTTGATCCGTTCAACGAGTCTGACTCGTTTGAAAAGACCGACTCGTTTTAAAAGTCTCGTTTGAAAAAACCCCTACTTCACCACCCGGTTCGCCGACGCGTTCCCCACCCGGTCGATCGCCGTCACCACCACCTGGTCCGGCGTCGCGCGAATGCCCAGCGGAGCCAGGTTGTGGTGACGTTCGGCGCCGGGAACGACCTCCGTGCGCCACTCGTCGCCGTAGCGCGCGCGCACGACCCAGAGCCAGGGTGACGCGCTCCCGCCCGGCGTGAGCGCCAGCCGCATGCCGCCGTACGTGCTGTCGACGCGCATCGTCGCCGTGGGCACAGTGGGCGGCGTGCGATCGAGCCACGGTGACGCGGGGACGATCGCCGGTTCCGCATACGTGATCGTCTGCAGCAGGTCGGCGAGGCCTTCCTGGTTACGCATCAGCGCCCGCGCGCTGAAGTGCACGTTGCCGCTTGCGCCCGGGTCGGCGCGCGTGAGGCGGATCTGCTCGAGCAGCTCGCCCGAATGCCAGTCGGTCGCGCCCGTGCCGCCCACCTTGCTCGTGAAGTTGCCCGGCCAGAGGTTGCGCCCCTTCACGTTCTGCTCGGCCCACCAGCGCAGGAGCACGTCATAGCGCTGCTGCGGGCGATCGACGGCCCAGTAGAGCTGCGGCGTCCAGTAATCCACCCACCCTTCGAGCAGCCACTTCCGCGAGTCAGCGTAGAGCTCCGTGTAGGCGTCGAGGCCGGCGACCGATGCGGGATACCCCGGACGCCAGATGCCGAACGGGCTGATGCCGAAGCGCACCCACGGCTTCACCTTGTGGATGCCCGCGTACAGCTCCTCGACGAGCAGGTCGACGTTGCGGCGACGCCAGTCGTCACGGGCGAGCTTGCCGCCTCCCGCGCGATACTTCCGCCACGACGCGTCGTCGGGAAAGTCAAGCTCCCCCTGCCCGTTCGGATTGCGAACCTTGTACGGGTAGAAGTAGTCGTCGAGGTGGATGCCGTCGACGTCGTAGCGGCGCACGACGTCGAGCATCACGCGCAACGTCTGCGCGCGCACCTCCGGCTCGCCGGGATCCATCCACAGCATGTTGCCGTACTGCTTCACGAGCTCCGGCCGCCGACGCGCGATGTGCGTCGGCGCCTCGGGTGAGCGCGCGCCGCTCATGCGCGCGCGGTACGGATTGAACCACGCGTGCAGCTCGAGGCCGCGCGCGTGCGCCTCGGCGATCGCGAAGGCGAGCGGGTCGTAGAACGGCTGCGGTGGCTGCCCCTGCGCGCCGCTGAGGTACTCCGACCACGGCTCGATGTCGCTCGCGTAGAGCGCATCGCCGGCTGGGCGCACCTGGAAGATGATCGCGTTCAGGTGCAGCTGCACCGCGCGGTCGAGCAGGTCGAGCAGCTCGCGCTGCTGCTCCTGCGCGGAGAGGCCGGGGCGCGAGGGCCAGTCGATATTGCCGACGGTGGCGACCCAGACCGCGCGGAACTCGCGCTGGATCGGCGGCAGCTCGGGCACGTCGCGCGTGGACGCCTGCGCGCGCACGGCAGCGGGCACGTGCAGGGCGAGGATGGCGAGGAGGGCAAGGATCGGTCGGCGCATGATCGCAAGTTGGACCCATGCGACCGGGGATGGAAGCGCTTGCATCTGCTTCGGAAAGTCCGCACATCGACGCGGCTGCCACGCCGGGCCGTGCCGCGGTGGCCGCGACCGTTACGGGGACGGGACTTCCGCACTCCGTTGCGCCGCGATAAGTGTTCCGCGTGCCCCTTCCGCCCGACCTCTTCGATCAACCGGCGCCCGTCGGCGCGCGGCTCGTCGCGCGTCATCGTCTGGAGGAAGCGCGCGCCGCCGCGCACCGCATGCGCGACCCGCACGACGCCGAGGCGCTGCACGACTTCCGCGTCGCGCTCCGGCGGCTGCGGAGCACGATGCGCAACTATCGCGCGGTGCTCGACGACACCGTGAAGCGGAAACGTCGGCGGCAGGTGGCCGCGCTCGCGCAGGACACCAACGTCGCGCGCGACACCGAGGTGCACCTCGACTGGCTGCGCGACACGCGCGCGAAGGCCACGGCACGCGAGCGCGCCGGCGTCGACTGGCTCGTGGCCCGACTCGAGGATCGGCTGCTCGGCGAATCACGGACGCTGCGCGACGACACGCTGCGCGCGTTCGAGAAGCTCGCCGACGACCTCGACGACGAGCTCTCGCGCTGGCGTCAGGTGCACCGCCTCGACGACGACCGCCAGCACCCGGTGTTCGCGACCCACACCGCGCAGCTGGTGCGCAAGGCGGTCGCGGAGCTCGAGTCGTCGCTCGCGGACGTGCGCACCGTCGAGGACATGGAGCCGGCGCACGAGGCACGCATCGCAGGCAAGCGGCTGCGCTACCTCATCGAGCCGGTGGTCGAGGTGCTCGACGACGGCAAGTCCGTCCTCACGCGGCTCAAGGCGTTGCAGGACGTGCTCGGCGACCTGCACGACGCGCACGTGTTCTCGGGCGAGCTCGTGGACGCATCGGCCGAAGCCGCCGCCGAGCTCGCGCGCGCGGAATCGAACGCGGTGCTCGAGGGGACGAGCGCGCCGCCGGCTCGGCGACGCAGCGGACGCGATCCGCGGGCCGGGCTGCTCGGGCTGGCGGAGCGCGTGCGCGATCGCGGCAACAAGGCGTGGCAGCAGGTGGAGGAGCAGTGGATCGCGGGACGCGCCGCCGATTTCCTCGACGACGTGCGCACCCTCGCCGCGCACCTGGAGGCACACGGCGCCGAGGCGGTCGAGATCGAGCGCAAGTACCTGCTCTCCTCCCTGCCGCCCGAGGTCGCCGAGCACCCGTCGGCCGAGCTGTGGCAGGGCTACGTCCCCGGCCGCCGGCTCGTGGAGCGCGTGCGCCGCGTGAAGGACGAGGACGGCGAGCGCTACTACCGCACCGTGAAGGGCGGTCGCGGCGTGCACCGTCTCGAGGTCGAGGAGGAGACGTCGCGCGAGATCTTCGAGGTGCTGTGGGCGCTCACCGAGGGGCGCCGCGTGCACAAGCGACGCTACTTCGTGCCGGGCATCGCACACACGTGGGAGATCGACAGCTTCCTCGACGGACGACAGCTGTGGCTCGCCGAGGTGGAGCTGGCGAGCGAGCACGAGACGGCCGAGATCCCGGAGTGGCTCGAGCCGCACGTGGTGCGCGAGGTGACGCTGGAGCGGGAATACGGGAACCTGGCGCTGGCGAAGTAGCCGAAGCGGGGATGCGGGAAAGCGAAAGCTGATTCGAACAGGCGGTAGAACCGCCCGGAGCGGCAGGATCGCCAGGATCGCAAGAGCGCGTCACTCTACCGATAGAGTGACGCGCTCCTGCGGTCTTCGCGTTCTTGCGTTCCTGACGGGAGTGGCGCCTGGTGATCTTCTCGCGCCCCGCCTCTCATCCTCCGAGCGCGGCCGCCAGATCCGCCACCAGGTCCTCGTGGTGCTCGAGGCCAACTGACACGCGCAGCAGTGCCTCCGGTGCGCGTGTGGTGGGGCCCTCGACGCTGGCGCGGTGCTCGATGAGGCTTTCGGGGCCGCCGAGGCTCGTCGCACGGGTGAAGAGCTTCAGGCGAGCGGCGACGGCGAGGGCGTTCCTGGCGTCGCCGCGCGGCTCGAAGGAGAGCATGCCGCCGGGCATCGCCATCTGTCGGCGGGCGACGTCGGCGCCCGGGTGCGTGTCGAGCGCCGGGTAGTGCACGCGCGCGACCGCCGGATGTGATGCGAGGAAGCGCGCGACGTGCTCCGCATTCGCCGAGTGTGCGCGCACGCGCCAGGGCAGCGAGCGGATGCCGCGCATCACGAGCCAGCACTCGAAGGGCGACGGTACGGCGCCCGCCGTCACCTGCAGCAGGTGGATGCGCTGCCACCACGCGTCGTCCTCGCGCGCGATCAGCGCGCCGCCGAGCGTGTCGCTGTGCCCACCGAGGTACTTGGTGGTGGAGTGCATGACGACGTCGGCGCCGAGGGCGATCGGCTGCGTGATGACCGGCGAGCACCACGTGTTGTCGACGACGGTGCGCACACCGCGCTCGCGCGCGAGCGAGGACAGCGCGGCGATGTCGGTGATGGCGAGCGTCGGGTTGGAGGGCGTCTCCATCCAGAGCAGGCGCGTCTCGGGGCGAAACGCGGCGCGCACGGCGTCGACGTTCGTCATGTCGACGAAGGTGGCGCGAAGCCCCCACGCCGCGAACACCTCGCGCAGCAGCTTGCCCGTGCCGTAGTAGGCGACTTCGGGGGCGAGCACGTGATCGCCGGGCCCGAGCGACTGGAAGACCGCGTTGGTCGCAGCCATGCCTGACGAGAAGACCGCGGCGACTGCACCGCCCTCGAGCGCGGCGAGCGACGCCTCGAGCGCGCGCCGATTGGGATTGCCGTCGCGCGTGTAGATCAGCCCATGCGGAAAGGAGCCGTCGGGTGCGCGCTCGAAGGTGGTCGAGAGGTGGATGGGCGGCGTGACCGCACCGGTCGACTGGTCGACGTGATGGCCGGCGTGGACGGCGAGGGTTTCGAGGTGCATGAAAGGCGGGAATGGGGAATCGGAATCGGGAATGGGGAACAGGCATCGCGAGTCACGTGGTACGTGTCACGCCCGATTCCCCATTCCCATTCCCGATTCCCGCTATTTGCTGTTGGCCAGCGCGTGCTGCGCCTCGATCCAGCTCCGGTGGTACGACGGGTCCTCGAAGTCCTTCGTGCCCTTCGCGACCTTGAGCGGGCGGAAGGAATCCATCATCACCGCGAGCTCGTTGGTGAACTTCTGCCCGATGCTCGCCTCGTAGCGCCCCGGATGCGGACCGTGCGGAATGCCGTCCGGGTGATGCGTCACGGAGCCGAACTCGATGCCCTTGCGGCTCATGAACTCGTCGGAGGCGTAGAAGAGGACCTCGTCGGAGTCGACGTTCGAGTGATTGTACGGCGCCGGGATCGCATCCTTCCCGAAATCATAGGGGCGCGGGCAGAAGGAGCAGATCACGAAGCCATCGCCCTGGAAGGTCTGGTGCACCGGCGGCGGCTGGTGCACGCGACCGACGATCGGCTCGAAGTCGTGGATGTTGAAGATCCACGGGTAGAAGTAGCCGTCCCATCCGACGACGTCGAACGGGTGATGGTCGAGCACCATCTCGTTCAGGCCGTCGTACTGCTTGACGAGGATCGGGAAGTCGCCCATCTCGTCGTGCGTCTTGAGCTCGACCGGTCGGCGGATGTCGCGCTCCGAGTACGGCGCGCCCTCCAGCAGCTGCCCGAACTCGTTGCGATAGCGCTTGGGCCAGCGCACGTGCCCGCGGCTCTCGAAGACGAGGAACTTGCTGGGCTTCGAGCGATCGAGCTTCCAGCGGTGCATGATGCCGCGATGGATCATCACGTAGTCGCCTTCGCGGTACGGCAGGTCGCCGAACTGCGTCTCGAGCACGCCGGCGCCCTTCGCGATGTACACGACTTCGTCCGCCTGCGCGTTGCGGTAGAAGTGCGCGTCCTGCTCGTCAGGCTCGACGTAGAGCATGGCGATGTCGGCGTTGAAGAGCATGGGCACGCGATCGAGCGTCGGCGAGCCGCCCTTCCGAGCCTTGTTGGTCAGCCAGTGCCGATGCTTGAGCGTGTGGTCGTCCTCGGCCTCCCAGACGAGCTCCTTGACGCGTCGCACCGACTTGATGGTCGTCGGCGGGTGCACGTGATAGAGGAGCGACGAGGTGCCGGTGAAGCCTTCGTGCCCCATGAGCTGCTCCGAGTACACGCCACCCTGCGGGCGGCGGAACGCGGTGTGGCGCTTCTGGGGAAACTGGCCGAGCGAGTGGTAGATCGGCATGTGAGGTCTCCGAGAGCGGGAATCGGGAGCGGGAGTCGAAAATCGGGACTTCGCAGGTCAACAGGCGCTCGAACCGGTGACGGCAAGAACGCTCGAACAGCAGGAGCGCACCGGCGTTCTTCGCGGTCTTGGCCGATCTGGCGATCCTGGCGCCTGCTCGCAGTTCCCGCTTCCCGATCCGCCCGTCCGATTCCCCATATTACACCACGTTCCCCGGCAGCGCGCCCAGTCCTTCGACCTCGAGGCGCACGGCCTGCCCCGCGACGACCGTGGCCGCGCACGGGCCGCCGCCGATCGCCGGAAGGAGCACGGTCAGCACGTCGCCGGCGCGCAGCTCGAACTGGGACGATGCGCGCGCGATCAGCCGCGCGAACGACCCGGCGACTTCCCAGCGCCCTTCGGCGACCAGCGTCTCGTCGACGAGGATGCGCGCCGAGCGCGTCATGGACGGCTCGTCAGGCGCGCCAAGCTGATCAGGCGTCACGAGCCAGGGCCCCAGCTGCACCGCGGGCGTGCCGTCGGCGTTCGCCGCGTCGCGCAGCCAGCGCCCGGCAATCGTATATCCGGCGACGAGTCGCGCCGCCGCGTCTTCGGGGAGGTTGCGCCCACCGGCCGCGAGCACGGCACCGACGGCGAGCGCCCATCGATCGCCCGTGCGCGCGGTAACGGAGTCGCCGGGGCCGAGCAGCGGGCCGGGATCGGTGAAGGCGAGCGGCGGCTCCTCGTCCGCGAGGGCGAGGGTGCGGCCGCCGCCAGTCACCAGCCCCTGATGCACGCATCGCGCGCCCGGCATGGGGGCGACGACGCGTACCTGGTCGATCGGGTGGCCGACGGCGCCGTCGTTCTCGACGAGGTGCGACGCGATGCGCGCGAGGTTGGCCGCGCGCTCGACGGCCATGAACATGTCATCGAGCCCGATGACCGTGAGGTCGACCACGCGCGTCGCATCACGCGTGAGCGCACCGACGTGGAGGCGGCCGGAGGCGGGGTCGACGAAGGTCAACAGGCGCATGCGGAGTCGGCGCGAGGAGAATGCGAAACGCGAAATGCGACACATGCCTCGTGTCCGGCAACGAGGTGCGTGTCGCATTTCGCAGTTCGCATTGCAGTCAGAGATTTCCCCGCAGCGCCTGCTCCCGCTCGATCGCCTCGAACAACGCGCGGAAGTTCCCCTTGCCGAAGCTCTTCGCGCCCTTGCGCTGGATGATCTCGTAGAAGACGGTCGGGCGATCCTCGACCGGCTTCGTGAAGATCTGCAGCAGGTAGCCGTCGGGATCGCGGTCGACGAGGATGCCGTGCTGCGCGAGCACGTCGAGCGGCTCATCGATCCTGCCGACGCGCTTCTCCAGCGCGTCGTAGTAGGACGTCGGCGTCGAGAGGAACTCCACGCCGCGCGCCTTGAGCTCCGTCACGGTCCTGATGATGTCGTCCGTGGCGAGCGCCATGTGCTGCACGCCCGGGCCGTCGTAGAACTCGAGATATTCGTCGATCTGCGACTTCTTCTTGCCGGCGGCCGGCTCGTTGATCGGGAACTTGATGCGGTCGTTTCCGTTGGCCATCACCTTCGACATCAGCGACGAGTACTCGGTGTTGATGTCCTCGTCGTCGAAGGTGAGCAGGTTGCGGAAGCCCATCACGTCGGCGTAGAACTGGACCCACGTGTTCATTTTCCCCAGCTCGACGTTGCCGACGCAGTGGTCGACGTACTTGAGGCCGACGCCGGGCGGGTTGAACTGGGGGCTCACCTTGCGGAAGCCGGGCATGAACAGCCCGCGGTAGTTCCTGCGCTCGACGAGCGAGTGGATGGTCTCGCCGTAGGTCCTGATCGCGGCGATGACGATCTCGCCGTCGTCGTCCGTGATGACGCGCGGCTCGTGCACGGACTCGGCGCCGCGCTCGACGGCCTTCTGCCACGCATCGCGCGCATCGTCGACCCAGAGCGCGAGGTCGCGCACGCCGTCGCCGTGCCGATGGATGTGCTGCGCGATCGCCCGCGCCTCGTCGGAGGCATCGGGGCGCACGGGCGTCGTGAGGACGAAGCGGATCTTGTCCTGCTGCAGCAGGTAGCTCGCGCGGTCGCGCACGCCGGTCTCGGGGCCGCGATAGCCCACGAGCTGGAAGCCGAAGGCAGCGCGGTAGTAGTGCGAGGCCTGCTTGGCGTTGCCGACGTAGAACTCGATGTAGTCGGTGCCGTTGATCGGGAAGACGTCCTGCGTCCCGGTCTCGACGGGCTCGACGGTCGTGGTGGCCATCGGATCTCCTCTCGAATGAGTGCTTCGCCGTTTGAATCTACAAACGGGGCGAGCCGCATCCAGTCCATGGAGCTGTTCAAGAGCGGGGAACGCTCATCTTCGGTTCAGGCGGGATCATCGGTGATCGTTCGTACGACGGGAGAGCTCCTTGCGCGTCGCCAGTCCGGCAGAAGCTGGGAGCCTTCACGTCCAAGGAGCGATCACCGTCGATGCCCGTGCGAACCGAAGATGAGCGTTCCCCGCTTCTCGCCTAGGACACTCGCGCTGGTGCGTCCCCCGGCTGCGTCTTCTGCATCACGACCGGCTCGCCTGAAGCGAGCGGGTTGTCCTTCCCGTTCGACGATGCCTCCGCCGGCTTCCGTGCGACCAGGGTGAGGATCGTGTAGATCGCGACCGGCTCCTTCTCCTGGTTCGTCACCTCGACGTCCCAGGCGACGACGCCCTGCGGAACCTGGTCCTCGCGGTCCTCCTTCGCCGTCTTCTGCTTGCACGTCAGGCGCACCTGGATCGTGTCGCCGACGTACACCGGCTTCACGAAACGAAGTCCTTCAAGACCATAATTGGCGAGCACCGGGCCCGGCGCCGGATCGACGAACAATCCGGCGGCGGCCGAGATCACGAAGTAGCCGTGCGCGACGCGCTTGCCGAAGATCGAGTCCTTCGCCGCGATCTCGTCGGTGTGCGCGTAGAAGAAGTCGCCCGAGATCCCGGCGAAGTTCGTGACGTCGGCCTCGGTCACCGTGCGGCGGTGCGTGTGCCAGCTCTCGCCGATCACGAGCTCGTCGAAGTACTTGCGAAATGGGTGGATGCGATCCTTCTGCTCATTCGCGCCCTTCGTCCACTCGCGCGTCACCGCCGCGATGGTCTGCGGCGACCCCTGGATCGCCGTCCGCTGCATGTAGTGCAGCACGCCGCGCACGCCACCCATCTCCTCGCCGCCGCCCGCGCGACCGGGCCCGCCGTGCACGAGGTGCGGGAGCGGCGAGCCGTGGCCCGTGCTCTCCTTGGCGGCGTGACGGTTCATGATCATCAGGCGCCCATGATACGCGGCGGTGCCGAGGGCGACGTCGCGCGCGACGCTGTCCTTCGCGGTGAAGAGCGAGCCGACGAGCGAGCCGCGCCCGAGCTTCGCGAGCTCGATCGCCTCGTCCACCGACTTGTACGGCATCACCGTGTTCACCGGCCCGAACGCCTCGATGTCGTGCGGCTGCATGGCCTCGAAGGGCTTGCCGTCGTAGAGCAGCGTGATGGGGAAGAACGCGCCCTTCTCGCGATCGGCGCCGACCACGTCGAAGTCGCCGCCCCCCCACGCCACCTCGGCGCCGGAACGGAGGCCCTCCAGCGCCTTGCCTACTTCCTTCACCTGCGCGCGGCCGGCCAGTGGGCCCATGCGCACGCCATCCACGGACGGGTCGCCGATCGTGACGCCGGCCAGTCGCTTGCCCAGCGCCTTCACGACGTCGTCGACGAGGGTGTCGGGGACGAACGTGCGCCGGATCGCGGTGCACTTCTGCCCCGCCTTCACCGTCATCTCGCGCGCAACCTCCTTCACGAACAGGTCGAACTCCTCCGTGCCCGGCGTCGCGTCGGGGCCGAGCATGGAGTAGTTGAGCGAGTCGGCTTCCTGGTTGAAGCGCACGTTGTTGCGCGCGATCGCGTCGGTCGACTTGAGCATCAACCCTGTCTGCGCCGAGCCGGTGAAGGCGACGGCATCCTGCATGTCGAGGTGGTCGAGCAGGTCGCCCGCGCTGCCGCAGAGGAGCTGGAAGCTCCCCGGCGGCATGATCCCGCTCTCGACCATCCGGTGCGCGACGACCTCGGTGAGGTACGACGTGACGGTCGCCGGCTTCACGATGCACGGGACGCCCGCGAGCATGGACGTCGACAGCTTCTCGAGCATGCCCCAGACGGGGAAGTTGAACGCGTTGATGTGGACTGCGACGCCCTCGAGCGGAACGGCGATGTGGCGTCCGACGAACGTGCCGCCCTTGGAGATCTGCTCGGTGGGCCCGTCGACGTAGAACGTCTCGTCAGGCAGGTCGCGCCGGCCGCGGCTCGCGTAGGCGAAGAGGGTGCCGATGCCGCCGTCGATGTCGATCCAGTGATCGGCCTTCGTGGCGCCGGTCATGGCCGAGATGCGGTAGAACTCGTCCTTGTGCTTCGTGAGCTCGATGGCGAGCGCCTTGAGCATGCGCGCACGCTGGTGGAAGGTCATCTTCCGCAGCGCGGGGCCGCCGACCTTGCGGGCCCACTCGACCATCGCCTTGAAGTCGACGCCGCCGGTCGAGGTCTCGCCGATGGCCTCGCCGTTGACGGCATGGACGAGCGCCGTCTGCTTGCCGGTGCCCTCGACCCACTCGCCCATCACGTAGTTCTGGAGCTTCAACACAGTTGGATCCCTCGAAGGGCTTCGTTTCGTGAGAGAGCGGGAATCGGGCGGGGGAGTGGGGAATGGGGCCGCGCCTAGCGAGCGTCGCGACCGAGTCATTCGCGACCCACCGTTCCACTCCCTACTCCCCCGCCCCACTCCCGTCTTTCGTCTGCTTCCAGGTGCGATACGACGTCATCTGCGTTGGTCGATCGGCCGGCACCTCGCGCAGCGGTTCCACCGCCTTCAGCGAACGATGCAGCTGCGCGGGAAGTGCCTGGTACAGCTTCGTCCCTTCCGTCTTCCACGCCAGCATCTCGTCGCTCACGTCCTTCACGATCTTCGCCGGATTGCCGACGACCACTTTGCGGTCCGGCACCACCATCTCCGTCGGCACGAAGCAGAGCGCGCCAACGATGCACCCCGCGCCAATGACCGCGTTGTCCATGAGCACCGCGTTCATGCCGACGAGCGTGTTGCGCCCCACTCGCGCGCCATGGACGATCGCCCCGTGCCCGATGTGCGCGCCTTCCTCGAGCACCACGGTCACGCCGGGGAACATGTGCACCGTGCAGTTCTCCTGCACGTTGCAGCCATCCTCGATGACGATGCCACCCCAATCGCCCCGGATGGCGGCGCCAGGACCGACATACACGTCGCGGCCGATGATGACGTTCCCCGTGACCGCGGCCTGCGGATGGACGAAGGCGGTCTCGTGAACGACCGGAATGAAGCCGTCGAAAGAGTAGATCATGGAGTCAGCGTTGGCATCCCGGCTCGTTGCGGTCAGGGTCGAGGGGCAAGGTGTGAGGGGCGGAGGGGGCGAGGTCGTCGGGACCTCGGTTCCCCTCGAGCCCCTCACGCCACGTGCGTATCACTGCCGGTTCGGTAAGGTGTCCGAGGGGAACTGAGGAGCCGAGGGACCTCGACACCTCGCCCCTCACACCTCACCCCTCGAACCTCCATCGACTCGACCACCGATCTGATCACACCCGCTCGATGATCGTTGCCGTTCCCTGCCCCACCCCCACGCACATCGTCGCCAGCGCGTACCGCCCGCCCGTCCGTTCCAGCTCGCGCGCCGCCGTCAGCAGCAGTCGTGCACCCGACATGCCCAGCGGGTGCCCGAGTGCGATGGCGCCGCCGTTCGGATTGACGCGGGAATCGTCCGTGGCGACGCCGAGCTCGCGCAGGCAGGCGATCGCCTGCGCCGCGAACGCCTCGTTCAGCTCGATCACGTCCATGTCGTCCATCGTGAGCCCCGCCATCTCCAGCGCCTTCCGCGACGCCGGCACGGGGCCCATGCCCATCGTGCGCGGCTCCACGCCCGCCGCCGAGGTGGCGACGATGCGTGCGAGTGGCTTCACCGCGCGCTCCGACGCCACGAGCAGCGCTGCCGCTCCGTCGTTGATGCCTGACGAGTTGCCGGCCGTCACACTGCCGCCCTGCCTGAAGGCGGGCTTGAGCTTCGCGAGCGACGCGAGCGTCGTGTCCGGGCGCAGGAACTCGTCGCGCGCAAAGGCGACCGTCTCGCCGCGCTTGGCGCCCGGCACCTCCACCGGCACGAGCTCGACGTCGAACTTGCCGGCGTCGCGCGCCGCGGCGGCGCGCTCCTGCGTGCGGCAAGCGAAGACGTCCTGGTCGGCCCGCGACACCTCGTAATCCGTCGCCACGTTCTCGGCCGTCTCGCCCATCGCGTCGACGCCGTACTGCTTCTCGAGCGCCGGGTTCACGAAGCGCCAGCCGATGCTCGTGTCGAACATCTGCATGTCGCGACCGAACGGCTTGCCGCTCTTCGAGAGCACGTACGGCGCGCGCGTCATGCTCTCGACGCCGCCCGCGATGAACAGGTCGCCCTCGCCGAGCTTGGCCTGCCGTGCGGCGTGCGCGACCGCGCTCATGCCGGAGGCGCAGAGGCGATTCACGGTTTCGGCCGGCACGCTCGTCGGCAGCCCGGCGAGCAGCGTGGCCATGCGCGCGACGTTGCGATTGTCCTCGCCCGCCTGGTTCGCGCAGCCCATGATGACTTCGTCGATGCGCGCGGGATCGAGCTCCGGATGCCGCGCGACGAGCGCGCGGATCACGTGCGCCGCCATGTCGTCGGGGCGCACCTCGCGCAGGCTGCCGCCATGGCTGCCGATCGGCGTCCGTACGCCGTCGATGATGAATGCGTCGCTCATTCCGTCTGCAGCTCCTTCTGCGTGCGATAGACCGTCCCGCGGAAGAGCGCGACGACCTCGTTGTGCTGGTTGGTGACCGGTGCCTTGTAGTACCCGAGCTTCCCGCTGTTGGCCTCACGCTCGCAGGTCGCCGTCAGCACGTCGCCGACGTGCACCGCGGCAGGATAGGTCACGCTGTTCTCGATGCTCACCGTCAGCATGCCCTGCCCGTTGCAGGCGAAGGCCATGGCGCTGTCGGCGAGCGCGAAGACGATCGCGCCATGCGCGACGCCGAAGCCGTTCACCATCTCGGGGCGCACGGTCATGCGCGTGGTGCACGCGTCCGGCGCGAGGGAGACGATCTCCATGCCGAGCCAGCGGCTGAACGCGTCCCTGGAAAGCATGGACGCGACGAGCTGCTCGGCGCGGGACTTAGGGTCGTCGCTCATTCAGCCCTCCGCGCGATTGGGGTGCGGGGTGCGGGGTGCGGGGGTCGGCCGCTCAGACCTCTGCGGGATCTCGACCGCATCGGCGTGGCCGCACCCCGCACCCCGAACCTCGTACCCAGTACCCCGCTCATGCGCCCAGCTTCCCATTCGCCCGCGCCGCTCGCCTGAGCAGCGGGCTCGCGCGGTAGCGATCCTCGCCGTACGACTCGTGCAGCGCCTCGAGCGTCTGCAGCACTCGGCCGGCCCCGATCTCGTCACCCCAGGCGAGAAGGCCCTTCGGGTAGTTCACACCCTTCGTCATCGCGAGGTCGATGTCGGCGGCGCTCGCGATGCGCCAATGCACCGCGTCGGCGGCCTCGTTCACCAGCATCGCGAGGATGCGATCGAGCACGCGCTGGCCGAGCGTGCGGTCCGTCGTGGGCGCGGGCTTCGCGGCGCCGTCGCGATAGTCATGGACACCTCGGCCGGACTTCCGGCCCAGGCGCCCCGCCTCGACGAGGCGCTGCTGCGAGAGCGACGGGCGATAGCGCGGCTCGTGGAACGTCGCCTCGTACACCGAGCGCGTGACCGCGAAGTTCACGTCGTGCCCGATGAAGTCCATCAGCTCGAAAGGCCCCATCCGGAACCCGCCGAGCTCGCGCATCGCCCAGTCCACGGTCGCGTGATCGGCCGTGCCTTCCTCGGCGATGCGCCACGCCTCGCTGTAGAACGGGCGCGCGACGCGATTCACGATGAAGCCCGGGGTGTCACGGCACTCGACCGTCGTCTTGCCCCAGCCATCGACCAGCGCGCGCACGTCACGTGCGACCGCGTCGTCGGTCGCGACGCCGGGCACGATCTCGACGAGCGGCAGGACGGGTGCCGGATTGAAGAAGTGCACGCCGACCACCCGCTCGGGCACGCGGCACGCGGCGGCGATGCCGCTCACGGAGAGCGACGACGTGTTGGTGGCGAGCACCGCCTCCGGTGCGACGGCCAGCTCGAGCGCGCCGAACGCCTGGTGCTTCACGTCCAGCCGCTCGACGATCGCCTCGATGACGATGCCGCACTCGGCGAAGGCGTCCATCGGTGCCTCGTTGCCGCGCCACGCGTAATCGATGCGGCCAGCCGTCGTATCGGCGGCCTCGCGCGTGAGCCGGCCCTTGTCGACGTCGCGCGCGAGCGCCTGCGCGAATGCATCGCGCGCACGAACCAGCTGCTCCTCGCTCGTGTCGACGACGATGACGCGGTGCCCCGCGCGCGCGGCAACCTGCGCGATGCCGCCGCCCATCGCGCCGGCGCCGAGGACGCCGATGCGCGTGTCCGTGGTGAAGCGGGGCACGCCTAACGTCCCTGGAAGCGCGGCGCGCGCTTCGCCTGGAACGCGCGCACACCCTCGATGTAGTCGTGCGTCTGCCCCGCCTGGCTCTGCAGCTCGGCTTCGAGCGCCAGCTGCTCGTCGAGCGTGTTGTCCCACGCGGCGTTGAGCGCGCGCTTCGTGAGGCCAAGGCCGCGCGTCGGCTGCTGCGCGAGCATGCCCGCGAAGGTCTCGACGTTGCCCATGAGCTGCGGACCCGGAACGACGCGGTAGATCATGCCCCACTCGAGCGCCTGCTGCGCCGTGAGCTTCTCCGCCAGCATCGCGAGCTGCGTCGCGCGCGCCATGCCGACCAGGCGCGGGAGGAAGTACGTGCCGCCGTTGTCGGGCACGAGGCCGATCTTCGCGAACGCCTGGATGAACGAGGCGTTCTCCGCCGCGATCACGAAGTCGCAGGCGAGCGCCTTTCCAGCACATTGGGATCCTAAGCTTAGAATTCCACGTGGACAAGTTGTCGCG
>JADMIO011210375.1_pt1 | contig 15049 bp, 17 predicted proteins | sample 8958161 | NCBI WGS metagenome assembly JADMIO01 (sample SAMN16585339, study PRJNA669376) | soil metagenome | isolation source: Crop rotation soil | place: USA: Cullars Rotation, Alabama | collected 2011 | reverse complement strand
CGAAGTCGTTGGCACCGCCATTGAGGCATAGTTGAGCTACCTGCTTTCCTACGGTAAGCCAACTTGCCTGTATGTTTTTGACGTTTGGCAACATAATCCGGCTGATGGCGATCATACGAATATATTCATCTGCAGTCGTGAGATTGTGTACGCCTCGAATGCGGGTAAGCAACGTGTCAACATCCTGGAAAGTCCATGGGATGAATGCAATGAAACCCTTGGCATGAGCGGGCTTCTTAGCCTGCACTTCACGCAGCTTCACAAGATGCTCCATCCTCTCACGCACCGTTTCCACATGGCCAAACATCATGGTGGCGCTGGTGGTGATGTTGAGCTTGTGCGCTTCGGTCATAATGTCGAGCCACTCCTGCGAACCGCATTTGCCTTTGCTGATCAGGCGGCGCACCCTGTCCACCAATATCTCGGCACCGGGACCCGGCAAGCTGTCTAAACCGGCTTCTACCAGGGCTTTCAGCACTTCGCGGTGTGTGCTTTTTTCCAGCTTGGTGATGTGCGCTACTTCAGGAGGTCCTAAAGCATGCAGCTTTAGAGTAGGAAACATTTCCTTGAGCTTGCGGAACAGGTCAGTGTAGTAAGCAAGCCCTAGCTCGGGATGATGCCCGCCTTGCAACAACAACTGCTCGCCGCCATAGTGAAAGGTTTCTTCAATTTTACGGCGATAGGTTTCTATGTCGGTTATGTAGGATTCCGCATGACCGGGAATACGATAGAAGTTGCAAAATTTGCAATTGGCTATGCAAACGTTGGTGGTATTGAGGTTGCGGTCGATGATCCACGTGACCTTGCCGTGCGGCACTTGTATTTTTCTCAGTTCATTGGCTATGTGCATGAGGTCGGCAGTCGGCGCGTTTTCGAAAAGAAATACACCTTCATCTACCGAAAGAAAATCGAAATCGAGCGCACGTTTGTAGAGTTCTGACAGTTGCATGAATGCTGTTGAAGAATTGAGTGCGCAAATTACAACCGCATTGAGGGGAGATTGATTATTGTCTTCTTAAACTTAGTCACCTGGCCTATGCCTTACTCACCGGCCACATCATCCGCCGGCTGTTGCTCCACAGGCACAGGTTTTGGAAAAAGCTCCCGGTGCTTTTTATGCCTCTTGCTATAAAATATCGTCATGATGGGGCCAATCAAAAAGTATATCATTCCTGCCCATCCCCTTGTGCCATTGTCGATAGTGGCGATGATAATAGATAACAGGCCCACACTCGCCACAGCAAGATGCCCATACATGTGAGAGCGGGTTTGGAACAATTCGGAAGGCGTAAGGTTGAGGGCTTCGCGATGGCTGAGTGCATTTTTATACATGGCGGCGAAAAGCAGGTAGATAACCATGAACCCGCCACTATAAATGTAAAAAAGGTGAGCGACCTGCCTTGTATCTTCTATTATAAAACCACCGCTGAACATGCCGCGAAACAGGAACTTGAGCGGGTAAATGAAGAACAGCACCACGAACATGAGGATGCCGTTGAGCACAACCGTGGTGGTATCGTGCAGGCCATAGCGCCTGAAGAAAATGTTTTGCGCATACCAGATCATGAAGACCATGGTGAAGCAGATGGCGAAAGGTATAAACATCCGCATGCCATGCATTAGCTCATGATAAGAATTGGGCACTTCGAGCGACACAATGAGCAGCGTAATACCGAAGGCGAACATGGCATCGCTGAAGGCTTCAATTCTCGTGACCTCGTGGCCCCGCCATGCTATGCTGTGTTTGGCGTGCTTAGTGCCGGCTGCTATTTTTTTCCTGAACATGCGCAGTTGGTTTTTGATACAGGCAAGATTGGGGGAGAATGATGCAAAAGCCTGCAGCTTACAGCTCCACCAGCTTCCCATAAGTTTCGGGGCGGCGGTCGCGGAAGAATTGCCAGGTGTTTCGCACTTCTTCAATCAGGTCTAAATCGAATTCTGCTACAAGCAATTCATCTTTATCCTCAGAAGCCTGTGCTATGATCTGACCCCGGGGATCAACGAAATACGATGTGCCATAAAACTTGCCGAGGTTCCACGGCTTCTCCTCTCCCACCCTGTTGATGCAGCCCATGAAATAGCCGTTGGCAACAGCGTGTGCAGGTTGTTCGAGCCTCCACAAATGCTGTGATAGACCTGCGACAGTTGCGGAGGGATTGTAAACGATTTCAGCACCGTTCAACCCCAGCACTCTTGCGCCATCGGGGAAATGACGGTCGTAGCAGATGTATACGCCGACCTTGGCATACATGGTTTGAAAGACCGGATATCCAAGATTGCCGGGCTTGAAAAAGAACTTTTCCCAAAAGCCTGAAGTGTGCGGAATGTGTATTTTCCGGTACTTGCCAAGATAAGTGCCATCGGCATCGATGACGGCGGCTGTGTTGTAGAGAAAGCCCGCCTGCTCCTTTTCATACACAGGCACCACAATCACCATTCTGTACTTCTTCGCATACTCCGCCATCCGTTCGGTTGTGGGGCCGGGAACGGTTTCAGCAGAGGCATACCATGCCTTATCTTGCCCCGGGCAGAAATAAGGCGTGTTGAAGATTTCCTGGAAGCACAAGATTTGAACGCCTTGCTCGCCGGCTTGTTCAATGTAAGGGATGTGCTTTTGCAACATCGCTTCTTTTATTTCTTCGATGCTGCCTTCGCCTTCTGTTTTGGGTAGGCTTAACTGGATGAGTCCGGATTTGATTTTGCGGGCCATGGAGGAAATTATGAATTGAGAATTAAGAATTGTGAAGTTTCCAATTTCCACAATTTACATCCCAAGGGAGAATACGAAGAAATGTTGCCCTTCCCATGTGATCAATACAACGTTTGCTTTGCCTGCAACTTCAGTCACGCGGGTGATGCCGTTGGCTTTTAGCTTTTCAATTCTCTCGTCGGAGTTCATGCCGAAATAGGCGATGGCGGGATAGGAAAAATGATTGGTCTGGTGAAGGCCGACGATCATCAGGCCATCAGTTAGAATGCTGTGTGGGTAAGGCTCTTTCATCCTTGCTTTGACTGTGAAGCCAAGCTTTTTCCAGAAAGCTTCTGCAGAATCAATGTTCTTGACCGGGTGACAAAACTCACCGAAGACACCGCATTGTTGGTTAGGGTATTTTTCGGAGTTGGTAAAATCTCCGGGCGGCATATTGATCATGGTGGTGCCTGTGGGTTGCCTGAAGCCGCCGAGGTTGTTTGATAAAACGATATTGAAGTTGTCCGGCGTCCTGATGTGGTAGCGCTTTATTGGGTTTCCTGCTTCGGGCTTTTTATCAAACCTGATCCCGGCGCTTTCAAGTGATGCTGCTATCTTCTCTAGGTCCTGCGAATAGTATGTTAGTCCCATGAAGGGTTTGTCGTCTTGCCGCATCATGATGAGCAGGCTGCCATCGCTCACCTGCGCCCATGGCGTGGGATACGTGTTGGATGCTACTTTATTAAACCCCAGTTTGCTGTAGAAAGCCGCAGACGAATCGAGGTTGGTGGTGGTTACATATACTGTTGCTACCTCACCCAGCAGGCTTTGTGCATTGACACCTAAGCTGCAAATGATGAATAGCGCTACGAAGCAGTGTTTAATTAGGTTTCTCATTTTGTTTTTTGCTTAAAAGTGATTCCAAAGGTAGAAGCCGTAAAACTATCCTAATCTTGTTGCTTTCAAAACTTCTCTCGCCATGAGCATCATGAAAAAGATACTGATTGCGTTGCTGGTTGCGTTCGTCGTTATCCAGTTTATAAGGCCGCATCGCAACATCAGCAGCCTGGCTTCGTCGGACATCACCACTATTTACAACGTTCCCGACACGGTGCAATCGCTGCTGCAGACGGCATGCTACGATTGCCATAGCAACAACACCCGCTATCCGTGGTACACTAACATTCAGCCGGTGGGCTGGTGGATGCAACACCATGTGGATGAGGGGAAAAGGGAAATCAACTTCAGCGAGTTTGCGAGCTATTCGCTGAAGAAGCAGGCTCATAAAATGAAGGAGGTGCAGGGGACGGTGAAAAACGGTGCGATGCCACTGCCATCGTACCTGTGGATACACAGCGAGGCAAAGCTTTCGGATCAACAGAAGGCTTTGATTATTGAGTGGGCAAAGGGAGTGAAGGAAAAGACGGGGATTGTGGATGAAGGTCGCTAAGGTTGTTTGTGGGGACACAAACAACGGCGGACATTTCTATTGTTCCCTTGTTATCTGCATGTGCTCTTCAAAATGATACCGTAACCGCATAGCTCCCCAAACCATTACAGGAAATAGAACAGCGGGAAATACCAAAGCCATTAGAACCATAAAATCCAGCGGACCATCAACAATGTGAATTCCAAAAAGTCGCAGTATTAACATAGCTGGACATGCATAGAAAGCTATAACAAGGCCATAATTAGGTCGGGCGACTGTCTTGATTTTTGTTTCACCGTCTTCGTTGGTAATAGTGCCCTCTAAATAATACAGTCTGGTACGAAAACCATCTACGTAGCCAAACGTCCACTTAGGATATAGAGTGAAAGTTCCGTCGTCCCTAATTCGACCTGTAATATTCTTAGCCAAATTCCACCAATTCTGTTTTATCCCCTTCAAATCTGCAACAACATCTTCCACTGAACTTGAAACAGTGTAGGTATTATGGAACTCGAACAAAAAGTTCATGGCTATTTAAGGGTTTATCGTCTTTGCCAGCATCCCTTCACCAACAAAGAAGTGCTGAAAATTAAACCAATTCGAATTATAGCTACGCCTTTGCAGATGAGGTTGTTTGTGGGGACACAAACAACGGCGGGAAAATAAGCTGGAACACGTGGCTCCTCCGGAGCCGACAAGGCCTTTGGTGAGTTGGTTGCTATAAACACGGTGCTCCTTTGGAGCAAAACATGCAAACATGAACGATGATCAAACCGGGGTGTGTCCATCCGCTAAGGTTGTTTGTGGGGAAACAAACAACGGCGGGAAAATGAGCCTGGAACACGTGGCTCCTCCGGAGCCGACAAGGCCTTTGGTGAGTTGGTTGCTATAAACACGGTGCTCCTTTGGAGCAAACGTGCAAACATGAACGATGATCAAAACCGGGGTGTGTCCATCCGCTAAGTCGTTTGTGGGGGACACAAACAACGGCGGACTGACGGCGAGCAAAAAAGCCCGTCTCGCTTTGGGCGGGACGGGCTTGTGGCTTTGTTGGTGACTGGAATTTATTTGGCTTAGGCTACGGCTTCGAGGGCGGGGGATAGCTTGACGTGGATGGTGTGGGCTATGCCGGGCTGTAATGTTACGGGTTGCTCGAGGCTGGCGTAGGGTGACTTGCTGATGTTGAATATGTAGGATGATGCGAGCATTTTGGTGATTCGGAAATATCCTTTTGCATTGGTGGTGGCTGTGTATTTGCCATCGGTGGAGGTGATGGTGGCTCCGGGGATGGGGTTGCCATTTTGATCGAGGACGGTGCCGCGAAGGCTGCAGGCTCCGCCGGTGAGAATGGCGCGCTGATAAGCATACGAGAACCAACGGCGCTTTACAGAATCGTTTTTGAATAAGTACTGGCCATCGGTGGCAACAGTGATAATTTTTTCGTAGACGGCTTTGTTGGCGTTGTTCTTGGCTACGACAGCATTGCTTTTGTTTTGCTCGGCAGCTTCGAAAGCTTGCGATACTGTGTTGAACTCTTTACCGAGATCGATGAACTGGGCGGGGAAGCCATCGGGCATGTTGTCGTTTTCTTTGAGCTTGACAGCATTGTCGGCCATGTAGTCGTTTGCCATGCCTATGAGTGATTTGATTGCGCTCCAATCGCTGGCTCCTTTCTTAAAATATTCCCAGCCTGCCTGCTGCAATTGGGCTGCCTGTGAGGCTTTAGGATATGCTTTTTTGATGTGGCCTTTGAGCCCTAACCATCCATAGCGAACGGCTTTTGCGGCCTTTGCTGCGTCGATGCGGAGCTGCTTGCGCCGGGCGGTGGCAGTTTTAGGATTTGGAAGGTCTTTGGCGGCTTTGACTTCGGTTTCTAAATCGTCGGCGAAGCCGGAGGTGTAGGATGCCTTGTAGCTGGTGAACTTAGGAAGGTAGGTTCGCAATAAAAGAATGAAGGCAAGGCATATTGAATAAAATACTTCTTGTTTGGCGGCGAGTGAAAATTTTTGACTTGGCATAAAATAATAGTTTGCTTGTTTTTTTAAATAATATTGATTTGGTGGTGTGATTGCTAATCTTACTAACGACGCGTCTTCCGATTAATAAAATGAGCTTCTCACGGGTTGTTCAACGTGGGTTCTTTGTTTTTTATTGTGGAGCAGAATTTTTATTTTTTGTGCCTGCAACAGGATGTTTTGTAACAAAGAGCTTTGATGAACAACGACGATGCAAAAAAAGTATGAGAAAATGAGAAAGGGTGCCCCCATCGGACTTATTAATACCCGAATCGGACAAATTGCGATGTTGAGGCTTGGCGTAGCGAGATTCTTCGCGGCGTTTGACGCTTACATCTCTCCGTAGCAAGATTATTCCCGTCGTGTCGTGTTGATTTCTTGTCGTAGCGTGTTTACATCTTTCCGTAGCAAGATTTTTCTTGCCGTAGCGTGTTGATTGCCCGGCGTAGCGTGTTTACATTGTTGCGTAGCAAGATTTTCCTTGTCGTGAGGCGTTGAATTTGCTTCGTGTCGTGTTGATTGCGAAGCGGCACGGGTAAGTGGCGGAGTGTGATATTTTTTTACCTGCCCCCTTCTTTAAAATTCCCCTTCTTATCAACACAGCGCTTGCCCTTGTAGTGAAAGCTGAGGCATGGGATGGGACATGGGACGGACGAGGGGCCTTCTTCGCTCATCTTCACCGGCATTATGTCCACCAAATCGGCAGGGCCTTCGGCGCCGTGCTCGAAGATCCAGCGGTTGCTTTTAATTCCTTTGGACTTGAGGTATTTGGTCACGGAGGTCACCCTGTCCCACGATGTTTGCTGCGCCTGGTAGGTGCCGTAGCCATGCCCTACGAGATGCAGCTTGCAGCCGGGAGCGGCCTTGAGCGAAGCGACCACAGTGTTTAAAATGATTTTTGCCTTGGGCGAAAGGAACACGTTCTTTCCTTTGAAAGGAACGGAAGGCTGATCGCCCAAAGTGCACGTGTCTTGTGCGTTTGCGGCGAAAGCGAGGATGGTGAACAACACAAGCAGTTTCGTTTTAAGCATGGGGTGGTTTTTTAGAGGTGTAAGATAGGATGTACAGCGCCTCGTTCCGTACATTTGGCTCAAACATACCCCTATGGATTTTGGCAAGCTCCCTTTTGAAGAACTCAATGATATTGACCTGAAACTGCCGGTGGAACCGGAATGGAACAGCAAGATTTTGAAAGGTAAAAAGGCAGCGAAGCCAAAGGTGTATGTGGGCTGCGCCAAATGGGGGCGAAAGGAATGGCTGGGAAAAATATACCCGCTGAAAACAAAGGAGGCTTTGTTTCTCGACCATTATTTGGAGCACTACAACAGCATTGAGCTGAATGCGACGCACTACAAAACTTACCCGCCATCGGGCATAAAAAAGTGGGCTGACAAAGCGGGCGACAGGGACTTTGTTTTTTGCCCGAAGGTGCCGCAAACCATCAGCCACTACAGCTCGTTTACGAATGTGGATGATAAGACCAATGAATTTCTTGAAAGCTTTTCGGCGTTTGAAAAACATCTCGGCCCCGTGTTCCTGCAGGTGAGCGACAGGTTTTCGCCAAAGAAAAAAGACAGCCTGCTGAACTACCTTAAAAGCCTTCCGACCGACGTGCAGTTTTTCCTGGAAGTAAGAAACCAGGAGTGGTTTGCAAAAGAAGAAATGGAAAGTGTTGCAAGCGCTCTGAGCATGATGAACACCGGATTTATAATCACCGATGCCGCAGGCCGCCGCGATTGTGTGCACATGCATTTGACTATTCCCAAAGCATTCATCCGCTTTGTGGGAAACAGCCTTCACCCAACCGATTTCACCCGCATAGATGATTGGGTGAACCGCATCAAATACTGGCTGGACAATGGTTTGCAGGAACTTTACTTCTTCATGCACATGCACGACGAGGCTTATTCGCCCGAGCTTTCGCTCTATTTGGTTGAGAAGCTGAATAAGGAATGCGACTTGTTGCTGCCGTTGCCGAAATTTAATACGCCACCGAACCTGCCTTCCTAAGCAAAAATCAATCGTCATTGCAAGGAGTAGCGACGACTTTAAATAGTTGAGAACATGGCTCATAACATCCGCATCGAGAAAACTGAAACGCTTTCAGATTATTTCTTCCCGCTTCAAAAGGTGACTTATGCGTTTGAAAACAAGCAGGGAGAAAGGGAAGAACTAAGCCGGGAAGTGTATTGCTCAAAGAACGGTGCGGTGGGTTTGCTTTACAATAAGGAAAAGCGGACAGTGATATTGATAAAGCAATTTCGTCTGCCCGCCTTCCTGAATGAACATAGCACCGGCATGTTGCTGGAAGCCTGTGCAGGCATTTTGAATGAAGGTGAAGAAGCCGAAGCAACAATAGTTCGCGAAATAGAAGAAGAAACAGGTTACAAGGTGAAAGAGGCCGTTAAGGTGTTTGAGCTTTACTCCACCCCCGGCTCGGTGAAGGAGATGCTGTATTTCTTTATCGCAGATTATTCAACGGCACAAAAAGTGAGTGAAGGCGGCGGGCTGGAGGATGAAAGCGAAGACATAGAAGTGATGGAAATGCAGTTTGAGGAAGCTTACGAAAAAATCAGCTCAGGAGAAATCCGCGATGCAAAGACGGTGCTGCTGCTGCAATATGCAAAGCTGAATATTTTTTAAGCGGCAAGATATTTTCTGTAGATAGCCAACTTCACAATCCCCGACATGCCTGCAACGAAAACTTATCCTTTTTACATTAAAGCGCCATCGGTTCTTTTGGGACTTACGCTGTTGGTGTATGCAATGAGCAGCCTCCGCGACATACTTGTGCCGCTTGCCTTTTCACTCATTTTCGCCATCCTGCTCAACCCGCTGGTGAATAAGATAAAAACGAAAACCAAATGGTCGAAAGGAGTGTCCATCTTCCTTACCATGCTTATTGCCGTGATTGCAGTGAGCGGCATTCTTTACTTTCTCTCGTCGCAGATCATTGGCTTTGGCGATAACCTTCCATTGCTCAAAAGCAAGCTCAGCAGCCTGCTAAACGATCTGAAGCAATGGATGCACATGAAGTTTGGAGTAAGCCTCGACAAACAAAAAAAGATGCTTGATGATGCGCTGAACAGCGGAACGGCATTGCTTGGACAAACACTCAACACAGCGTTAGGAGTTATCAGCGTGATTGTGCTTATCCCGGTGTATGTCTTCTTTATTCTTTTCTACAAAACGCTTATCCTGAGCTTTCTTTTTGAGGTGTTTGCTGAGGAAAACTCAAAGCAGGTGGGAGAGATACTGGACGAGACCAAGAAAGCCATTCAAAGCTATATGGTGGGCCTGCTGCTGGAAGCTTTGATTGTGGCTATACTTAATTCTGCCGGCCTGCTAATTCTCGGTGTTGATTATGCCATATTGCTTGGCGTGATCGGTGCGTTGTTGAATATGATACCCTATATAGGCGGCATCGTTGCAATTGCATTGCCTGTTCTTATTGCGACGGTCACGAAAGATGGTTTTTCAACGCAAATAGGGATCATCATTGCTTATGCCATTATCCAGTTTATTGACAACAACATTCTTGTTCCGCGAATAGTGTCGTCCAAGGTTCAAATCAATGCGTTGTTGTCAATAGTCATTGTGCTGCTTGGCGGCGCTCTGTGGGGTGTGTCGGGTATGTTTCTTTCACTTCCTATTGTGGCTATAATAAAAATTATTTTCGACCGCATTGATGATCTGAAGCCTTGGGGCAAGCTCCTCGGCGATGATGTGCCCACGCGCCACAAAGGACAAGTCTGGCTTGGAAGAAGGAGAAAGCCGAAGAAAGAATCTGTTGCAGAAAAAATCGTGGACTAGCGGTTTTAAAAAATTGATAACCTGCGTTTCACCAGTTCGATATCATTCTTATTAGTTTCGCACCCTCAACAGAAATCCTATTATTGCTTATGGACGAGGCTCCGGTTTTTGCCTTTGTAGAATACAATTTCATGCTGATGGCAGCTTTGCTCGTCATCAAGATCATTTTCTTCTTTTTTCTGCGGCTGAAGAAGCCCACGTTTAAAAACTTCCTCTTCTTCAGCGACAGCAACATCAATGGCACAAAGGATTCCTCAAGAAAAAAGCAAAAGTCATTTCAAAATCTTTTGAGCGTCATTTTGTTCTTTCTTTTGCTGCTGCAGGTTATCGTCTTTTTTGGAGGGGCGCTCATTAAGCAACGGCCGCCGGATATGTAAGCTGTGAGAGCAGATTACTTGAGCCTCACGGTGAATTATCTTGCAAACTTTAATGCTGCGCCTGCACAACATAACACTCTTCCAGTTCAAGAATTACCAGCTTCATAGTTTCAGATTTAATGAGCATGTAATCGGCATCTGCGGCAACAATGGTGCAGGAAAAACAAACCTGCTTGACGCGATTTATTTTCTGTGTTTTACCAAAAGCTATTTCAGTAAAAGCGATGCGGCTATTATTCATAAAGGAATGCAAGGCATGCGACTCGAAGGGAATTTTGTTCGCAATAACGACGAGGAAAAGATCGTGTGCATAATAAGGGAGAATGGGAAGAAAGAAGTGAAACGCAATGGTGACGACTACAGGAAGTTCAGCGAGCACATCGGTCAGTTTCCTGCGGTAATGATTGCACCGGACGATGTGGAATTGATTGTAGGAACAAGCGAAGTGCGACGCAAGTTTATTGATACACTGCTCAGCCAACTGGATACGCAATACCTGCACAAACTAATCGAGTACAACAAGGTTTTACAGCAGCGCAACAGCTTGTTGAAAGCGATTGCCGAACGCGGTTATGCAGATGAGGCATTGCTCGATGTGCTTACCTCGCAACTGATTGAGCCTGCTGAGTACATTTATAACTATCGTAAAAACTTTTTAAAAGAGTACCTGCCATCTGTTTCATTAAGCTACCAGCAAATAGCGGGCAGCGATGAGCAGTTGCATCTTGAATACTATAGCCCATTGTTGCACGACAGCTTTGAGAATTTGCTTTCGGCTTATCGCCAAAAGGATTTGATGCAACAGCGCACGACCACAGGCATTCATAAAGACGATATTGAGCTGAAGCTAAATGATGAAAGCTTCAAAAACATTGCATCGCAGGGGCAGCGCAAAAGCCTGCTGTTTGCGATGAAGCTGAAAGAGTTTGAAACACTTAAATCCGCGAAAGGCTTCTCTCCTATCCTGTTGCTTGATGATGTGTTTGAAAAGCTGGATGCCCAGAGAATTGAAAACCTGTTGCTGCATGTGTGCACTGAAACTGACAGCCAGGTTTTTATTACCGATACGCACAAAGAGCGTTTGCAACAAGCATTGCAAAAGATGAAGGTGGATTTTCAGATTGTGGAGGTGTAGTAATTCTGTTGCCGTATATGATTTGAGTTCTCACTACTCCCTATATTCGCTTTCTCTCTTTTCTTCAAAAACCAAAAAACTACAAGCCATGCAATCGTGGAAAGATTATCAAACTGAAAATAAAGACCGCTTTTTAAATGAACTGCTGGAGCTGCTGCGCATTCCAAGCATAAGCGCAAAGAGTGAAAACAAAGGCGACATGCTCAAATGCGCTGACGCAGTGAAGGCACGACTACTTGAAGCGGGTGCCGATAAAGTAGAAATCTTTCCAACCACCGGACACCCGGTTGTGTATGGTGAAAAGATGATTGATTCGTCAAAACCTACTGTGCTGGTGTATGGTCACTACGATGTGCAACCACCTGAACCGCTTGAGTTGTGGCATAGCGGACCGTTTGAGCCAGTGATAAAAGACGGGAAGATTTTTGCCCGCGGCTCATGCGACGACAAAGGGCAGTTCTACATGCACATCAAGGCCTTTGAAACATTGATGAAAACCGATTCTCTCCCCGTCAACATCAAGTTTATGATTGAAGGTGAGGAGGAAGTTGGCAGCCCCAACCTTGGTACGTTCATCAAAGAAAAAAAAGACTTGCTAAAAGCGGATGTAGTGCTCATCAGCGATAGCTCTATGATAAGCCTAGACACGCCAAGCCTCGATGTTGGTGTTCGTGGCCTTACTTATATTGAAGTGGAAGTGACAGGCCCCAACCGCGATTTGCATAGTGGTGTGTATGGCGGCGCAGTTGCAAACCCCGCTACCATTCTTGCAAAAATGATCGCCAGTTGCCACGATGAAAACAATCACATCACCATCCCCGGTTTTTACGACGATGTGGTGGTTGCAACTGAAGAAGAAAGAAAGGAAATGGCGAAAGCTCCTTACGATGAAAAAGAATACATGGACGACCTTGGCGTGAAAGCATTGTGGGGCGAAAAAGGATACACTACCAATGAACGCACCGGCATCCGTCCAACGCTTGAGGTGAATGGCATTTGGGGCGGTTACCAGGGCGAAGGTGCCAAGACTGTGCTGCCTTCGAAAGCCACTGCCAAAATAAGTTGCCGCCTTGTGCCCAATCAAAAAACGGAGAAAATGACGAAGATGGTGATTGAGCATTTCGAAAAAATTGTTCCGCCTTACGTGACTGTGAAAGCATGGGAGCATCATGGTGGCGACCCTTACATGACGCCGGTTGACAGCATCGAATACAAAGCTGCATCTAAGGCGGTGGAGGAAACTTTTGGCAAAACACCTATACCCGTTCGTGGCGGCGGAAGCATTCCGATTACATCCTTGTTCGAAAGTGTACTGGGCTTGAAGACTGTCTTCCTCGGCTTTGGTCTAGACAGCGATAACCTTCATAGCCCCAACGAAAAGTTTGACCTCGCTAACTTCTACAAAGGCATTGAAACCATACCGTATTTCCATAAGTTTTATGCGGAGATGAAGGGGAATTAGGAAGTAAGATGTAAGAAGCACTATCCGTGGATTTTCCTCCATTCTACGGTGCTGTCTTTGGTTAGTTTGATCACCAAAGTTTTAGTGCTGAGTGGCCAAAGGGTATTGCCAACATACTTACGGGATACGGTGAAGAAAAGATAGCCGTTTTCGGTTTTGTTGGGTTGCCCTAGCATTTCCAGGACTTCCTCTTTCTTCATTCCCTTTAAGGTATAGCTTTCCACCAGGTCTTTGAGCATTTGCTCCCTGTAGGGATACTCTGTGCCGCTGAGTGCTGCCCACTTTGCTTTGTCGAACTTCTCTTGCTTTATGTCGGTCTTCGTGTTTTTGCACGACAGGCAACACAGAAAAAGCAATGCCACAAGGTTTTTTATCTGCATAGAAATTTCATTAGTCGGTGTGACAAATGTACATTTACTTTGTGTTTCAAAGTGCTTTCTTTGTTGTTAGTTTATGCAATTCTTTGTAGACAAAAAATCGGTGGTAAGGAAGATTTGGGGCAAGAGCGATACCCTGCTTTTCATTTTTGCAGGCGCGGCTGCTGAGTTTGCGCTTAACAAAGCTGTTGACTGGCTTTACTTCACCGGGAGGCTTCCTGCCGATCCGTTAGCACGCATGTTCTCCACAATAGCGTATGGAAGGAAGATTGTTTTCTCATCGCTCCATGACGCCAATAAAGCAATTGACGTGATGCGGGACATACACAGTGCCGTTGAGCAAAAACGTGGCGCTGTGATACCCGATTGGGCTTACCGCGATGTGTTGTTTATGCTCATTCACTATTCCATCGCGGCTTACGAGTTGCTGGAAAGGAAATTAAGCGATGAGGAAAAGGAAGAGGTGTACAACGTTTTCTATCGTGTTGGCGTAAGAATGGGATTGAAAGACTTACCCGGAACTTATGAAGAATGGCTGCCTGTGAGAGAGGCGCATTTAATGAACGACCTGCAAAAGAGCGACTACACTGCGGACCTTTTTAAACAATATAGAAAGCATCTCGGCGCCATGCGGTTCAAGGTGATGCTGGAAGGGCAGAAACTGGTGGTGCCCGACCGTGTGAAAGAGATGCTGGACTTCAGCGATTTCTCTTTGCTCACACCTGTGGTGCCCGTGTACAAAGTGAGCAAGCTGATGAAGATGGACTGGCTCCTTAAAAACCTGCTGCTTCCCCCGGATTACAAAGACCAGATAAATGAGTTGGATGTGGATGAGGATTGAGAGTGCTTTAGTTGCCTGTGACAACAATTGGAACGGCGGAAAACAAGAACACTATTTCAGATAATAGTACTTAAGTTTCCATACTATACTCCATCGACTGCCAAACTGACTTCCGGAAATAAGAATCTTCTCAAAGCCAATTTGTGGAGTAAACCAATAGTAATCATGACTAGAAGTGTTTGGTCCCGCATAAACATGCGTTATTAAAAAAGAACTATCATATTGAGGCATCGTATCGTTTCTCACATAGAAACTGTCCCCACCAAGCTTACCTGACCAATCTTTTCCAAATTCAAAAGGGGTTATAAACAGTAATCGTGGATACTGTAATTGTTGCTCTGTTGTTGAATATTTTCCTCAAACGTTTTTACAGAATCTCCGTCCTGCCGATAGTAATATATTTCATTCCCCCACGGAAATTTGTATTTCCAGACAAGAGCGCTACGGCCATCAACTAGAGTTTTCGGTCCTGTTATCATCACCTTCACAATATATTCTCTTGGTACTTCAGGATGGTCGCGGGAACTGCTTGAATCGTAAACATCGTACTCCCAATAATTACCTATTGAATTGGGAAAGTATTCAGTTGCTGCCTTTTTCACGCGCAATGTTGTTGCGTTGTCCTTTGAGCAGGAGAAAAATACAAGAGAGTTGAGCACGACAAGAGAAAGTGCGAGTAGGGTTTTCATGGCTTCAATTTTAGCCGCTGTTAAAGATACCGCTTGGTTTCAACAACATAAAATATTTTCATTAATACTCTGTCAAAGAACTATCTGGAACTCTAAAGGCTCTTTACCGCGAATAAAGGTAATCCTTACAGACTGGAACGTTTGACAGGCACCATTCCAACCTTCATGTAGTACCATCCGAATGTTCCGGTAGTATCACCCGAATGTTCCGGTAGTACTATC
>JADMIO012610906.1_pt1 | contig 15054 bp, 11 predicted proteins | sample 8958161 | NCBI WGS metagenome assembly JADMIO01 (sample SAMN16585339, study PRJNA669376) | soil metagenome | isolation source: Crop rotation soil | place: USA: Cullars Rotation, Alabama | collected 2011 | reverse complement strand
GCCGCGACTTCAAGTCACGTGAATTCCAAGCTTCGGATCCCACTGTGCTGGAAAGGGCCGTGTGCGAAGCGATGGTATTCGCTCGACAGAACGGTCTGGATCTGTCGAAAACGATCGAAGCGCTCTCGGGCGGCGCCGCCGGATCCTGGCAACTTTCAAATCTCGCACCCAAAATGGCGGGCGGGGATTTTCGGCCGGGGTTCATGATTGACTTACAGCAAAAGGATTTACGTCTGATCATCTCGGCGGCGGAAGAATCGCGCACGAGCCTCCCGGCTGCGAGCCTCGTGCACCAGCTCTTCACTGCCGCCCAGGCAGCCGGACACGGTCGCAACGGCACGCAGGCGTTGTTCACGGTGCTGGAGAAGCTCGCATCGATCCACTGATACGGCGGGCCGCTTCAGAGCAGCGATCTCAACACTTCGAGGTTGATCGCGTCCCACTCGCGCCCATCGTCTGCTTTCCCTTTCGGCGTCTCAAGAATCTTCGGGACCTTGTTCCACCGCTCGTCGCGCACGAACGGCTTGAATCCTTCCAGGCCAATCAGCCCGCGCCCGATGTGATCGTGCCGATCGACGCGGCTGCCCAACGCTTTCTTCGAGTCGTTCATGTGAACGACTTTCACCCGCGCGAACCCCACCGTTGACTGCAATGTCTTCATGAACTTCGCGTACTTACGGGCGCCGCGAAAGTCGTAACCGGCGGCGAAGAGATGCGCCGTGTCCAGGCACACACCAATCCGCTTCGGCTGATCCACCCGCTCGATGATTTCGGCCAGGTGGTCGAGCTTCCACCCGAGGCAGGTCCCTTGGCCAGCCGTGACTTCAAGACATGTCAGCGTCTTCATGCCGGGTAGCGCGCGGTGAATGACGTTGACTGCCGCGACGATTTTCGAGATGCCGGCATTTTCGCCCGCGCCCATGTGCGCGCCGGGGTGGCAGACGAGATACGGGATGCCAAGCTGATCGCAACGCCGCAACTCTTCGACGAACAGGGCGACGCTCTGTCGCCAGAACGTCTCGTTCGTGGCCGCGAGATTGATCAGATAGCTCGCATGGCTGACCGTCCCCTTGAACTTGAGTCGCGAATGATGCCGCTTCCACTCATCGATCGCGGGCGCGCCCAGCGGCTTACACTTCCACTGCTGCTGATTCTTTGTGAAGACCTGGACCGTATCCATGCCATGCCGCTCGGCGGCGAGCAGCGCACTGTGCATGCCGCCGGCAATGGAGAGGTGAGCACCAAACACGGTTGGATCATAGTCATTTGGCACAGCACCCGGCTTGCGATCACTTGCGTTGCCGTGCAATCTCCTGCATGGCATCTTCCATCATCTGGAATTCAACGTGTCCGTCCCCGTAAAGGATATTGATTCCATCGCTCAAGCCCTTCTCGGGGTTTTCGTAGGCGAGGATCACCTCCGCGCCGGCGTCGTTCGACTTGCCTTCGCCCAGGTAAACATAATCGGCGTTCGCATTGATCCATTCGGCGCGCTGGTCGGCCGTCATGCCGCCCCAGCCGTGGGGAAAGGATGAGCGCGTCCGCGGCGAGATGAACACCTCGCCGGTGACATCCTGCGTTTTGAGAATCGTCGCGAAATCCGGCGGATATTGGCCTTGATGTTCATTCGCGTAAAGCAGCATTCCCATGCCGATTTGCCGAAGGTTAGAGGCGCTCTTTACGCGGTTCGCCGTTTCGCGCGCGCGGTTCAGCGAGGGGAGCAGGATCGATGCCATCAACGCGCTGCCGCCAGCGCCGACACCGCTCAACATTCCAGGCTCGGAAAAGAGCTTTGCGCCGGGAAACGTAGCGATGCTCTTCGTGTGAACACCGGCGTCGTCAATCCACGTAGCAGATCCCGCTGGACCCAAATGTTGTTGCACGATGTGCAGCGGGGGCAGGAGCGGTTCTGGCGCCGGTACGCCAAAGAGGTCCCCGAAGCCGGCGTACCGGCCAACCAGCATCAGCATTTGGTATGTCGAGCCGCTCGCGGCAGTGCTCTGCAGGTCGAAGAAACTGAAGCTGCACGCGTCCTTCACGCCAAGTCGCTTCTGAAGTGCAATAAACCGTTCGTTCTCCGTGATCGATTTTCCGCCACTTCGCGCAGTCGAATTGACCGCGCCGGCGACTGAATTCGGGAACAATCCGGCGTACAGATACCCGTCCTTGATCCCCCACGACGGCGCGGCAACGGGGACGCCCAGGTAATAGATCGTGAGATCGCCGACCTTCGTATATCGACCGCGAACTTCGACTTCGGCTTCGGCCTTGCTCATTGCGACGGCAACCCAGTTGCTCAAGTTGATCCATGCCGTCGGCAGCGAAGCCTGCGCCTTGGCAGGATCATCCAGCTTGTTGACGACGGCCAGCCCCAGGATGCCATTGCCCGCGACGGTCGGTGAGCAGTAGACCGCCCAATCCGATCCGAGCGGTTCCAGGACGTCGGTCACGAGATTTTTCGCCAGTGCCAGTTGCGCAGCGCCAAGGCCCTTATCGATGAGCGCGGGTCCCTGCGGGTCGATGTTGCCGGCGATCAGTTTGATCTGATTGATGAGCCGCGCCGCATCGAACCGTCCGGTGGCGACAAACGTCGCGTCTGCTGGGACCGCCTTGAGCAGGTCTGGTGAGATCGGTTTTCCGTCGAGGAGTTCGAGCAGGCCCGTGCGCGGTGCCGGCGCGTCAACAAACGTCATTCCCATCCAATCCTGCCCGTCGAACCCAGCCGAGTGGACGATGTGCTTCAGGCCGCGGATGCCTAGCGCGTCAATGACTTTGGGCACCATGACCTTCGCTTGTTCATCGTTTTCGGCCTGAACAATCTGCTCGACAATGCCGACGATTTTTTCGACGTCGATGTACGCGAAGAACATCGATTCGGACTGCACCTGCTTGAGCGCAGACGTGAATCCCGCCGAATTCTTCAGCGCGCCCGGGCCGCCGCCGCCGGCGCCGCCGGCAAGCGCTTTCATGGCCTCGGGATATCCGACGACGATTCCTACCAACCCATCAGATTCAAAAGTCTCGATCGGCACGGGTGCTTCACCCGCCTCGGCAAGCAACTCGTCCACCTGCTTTTTCACGTTGGCTGCCTCGGCGCCTGCCTTACAGATCAGGCCCAGCCGCGGGATGGGCTGCTGCGGGTTGGATGTGTCGAGCCCGGCGAAGAAAAACGCGGATGGATACTTCCACATCGGCGTCCAGAGCGCCAGGAACGCATGCAGCGGTTTCTCCGAATCGGGCTCTTTCTGGATAATCTTCTCGACCACCTGCGGCGCAAACTGCGTGAACAGCTCGCGGATCTTCGAGTTATCCAGGATCGCCTTCAGGTGCGAATTTGCATACGCCGGGCCAGGCGAATCGGCGCCGCTCCAGCCGAAGTAAATGACCGCGTCATCCGGGACTCGGTCGGCCAACGCCTGTCCGAATGTTGACGACGCCAGGGCGAAGACGACGAAGATTGCAGCTGCGGCAAGGCGGTTTTTCATCGGAGGTCTCCGAACTTGGTGTACGAGACAAGGCGCGAGAATATTGCGGACGGGTAGCAAGTTTTGCAAGCGACCAGAGAATGCACGTCGAAAATCCGAACTCCTACCGGATCACTTGCCGATGCAGAACGATGAGAAAATCCGTCCCAGCACGTCGTCGGGTGTAACGCTGCCCAGGATCTGACCTAGCGCATCGAGTGCCTCTCGAAGCTCCAGCGCGAGCAGTTCACAGCCGTCCCCGGCCGAAATCCGCTCGGCGGCACGGTCGATGGCCTCGATGGCGTCGTCGATGCACTCAACATGCCGGACGTTCAGCGCCAGCGCGGTTTCGCCGCTGCCGCCTGGCCCACCAAAACACATGGCGTCGAGCCGGTCGCGAAGATCGGACAGTCCAGCGCCGGTCACTGCGCTCACCGCAATTGTCGCGGGCGCGTCAACCGGGCGTGCTGCCCGCAAGTCGTCCTTGGACACGACGGAAACATCCGCCGCGCGAGCCATGTGTGGCGGTGGGCGATCATCCGGCGCCTCGCGCACGAGCACGACGACGTCGGCCGTCTCGAGGGCGTGAAGAGCAATCGCGCGCATCTTCCTGTCTATTTCCGACTCGCGCGAATCGTCCAGCCCGGCAACGTCGATCATGCGGACAATTCCGCGAGGCAGGCGCACGTGTGCCCAGATCGCATCGCGCGTCGTTCCCGCATGCGGTGAAACGATCGCCCGCTCTGTCCCGGCTAGCGCGTTGAGCAGCGTGCTCTTGCCCGCATTAGGCCGCCCTATCAGGACGACAGCCGGTTCGTGCGCCAACCGCTCGAACCGCGTGCTGTCCCGTACGAGCGATGTCATCGCATCGCGCGCGGCGCGCACGCGCAACGCTGCATCGGACGATGTGATGAATGAAATGTCCTCCTCGGAGAAATCAATTCCCGCCTCAACCAATCCCAGGGCCTCGGCGAGCAGATCGGTGATCGGACGCAGGCGGCGCGCGAGTTCCCCGGAGAGGAGGCGCCGCGCCGCATCCAGTTCGCGCTCGTTCTGGGCCGCGATCGTGGCGGCCACGCCCTCCGCTTCCGCCAGGTCAACGCGCCCATTGAAATATGCGCGTGCGGTGAACTCGCCGGGCTCGGCGCGCCGCGCGCCGCCATGCCGAACGAGTTCATCAAGCAACATCCGCGCGAGCAGCGCGTTGCCGGGTAGGTGGTATTCCACGACATCTTCCCCGGTCGCGCTGCGCGGGCCTTGAAACGTGTAAACCGCCGCGGGCACGCAAAGCTCCGCAAAGCACAGGGCGCATCGCATTCCGCAAAGCTCCTCGTTCCCGGACAGCCGTTTCAGGTTTGGGAATGATTGCGGCCCGCTCGTGCGGACGATGATTCGGGCGGCGGGCGCGCCAGCCGTCGAGCTGAGCGCCGCGATGGTATCGCCGGCGTTGAACACGGGTTATTTCTCGCGTCGCTGAGCGTCGCGGCGCAGTTGTTCGGCGCGCTCCTGAAGGTTAGCGAGCCACCCGCCAATCCCTCCTTTCGCCACAGCGCGCTTGTCTGACGGCGGACCTTTGTCGCGCCCGCCGTACTTTTTTCCCGCATCGACGATCACGCGCCCTGCCTTTTCTGCTTCCTCGCGCTGCTTGATGTGATCGCGGATCACCTTGCTCTCGATGATGCCCGTCAACGTGCTGGTCAGAATGTAAAGGTTCAAGCCGCTTGGGCCGTTGTACAGCATCACGGGGAACAGCACGGGCATCATCCATTGCATGATTTTCTGCTGCTGCTCCTGCTCGGGTGTCATGGTCGCCGGTTTGGGCTGAATCTTCATCTGAAAATAGAACACGACCGCCAGCAACAGCGGCAAGATGTTCAGCCCGGAAATGTGAAGGAAAAAAATGTTGATCGCGTGCTGGAACACGATCAGATGATCGGGTTTGGAAAGGTCGTGAATCCAGGTGAATCCCCAGAGGAATGGCGCCTGACGCAGCTCAAACGTGCTGTTCAGCGCGCTCCACAGCGCGATCCAGATCGGCATCTGCAGGAACATCGGCAGGCACCCGAGGTACGCGCCGATACCCTGCTCCTTCTGGAGCTCCCACATCGCCTTGCTGAGGCCTTCCTTATCGTCCTTGTATTTTTGCCGGAGCTTCTCCATCTCCGGGCCCATCTTCTGCATCTTCAGCATCGCGACTTGCGATTTCTTCGTGATCGGATGCAGGACGAGTCGAACAATGGCGACGAGTCCGATGATCGCCAGGCCCCAGTCGCGGAACACGACGTGGAACGCGCGCAGCATCGTTACGAGGATGTCGATCAACCACTGAAATGTGCAGAAGCCGCACAATCCGCCGGTGATAACGAGCGTTTTGTTGTAGGCGATCGTCGGCTGCGTGTAATACGCGTTCTGTACAAGCTTGCGCTGCTTCGGCCCGAGGAAGACGCGCAGCGTGTGCGACTGCGACTGGCCGGGGTCGAGCTTCATTTCGACGGTTTCGAAGGTCATCGCGACGTGCAGGTTTTCGGCGGGCGCATTGGGATCGATCGAGTACGCCGTGACCTTCTGAATCTGCGTCGGAACATTTCCGCTGACGGGGCTGGGCCGGACGATCGCGTCAAAGTACGTGCTGGCCGCGCCAGCCCACACGACTGGCAGGCTGTACTTCTTGCTCGTCGTGATGTCTTCGGTGGCGCGATCCTTGACGAACTCTTCGACCGCGTGGCTGGCGGCAGTAATCGGATCGGCGGGCGATTCCTTATCGTAATATCCCGCAATGACATAACGATCAGGCCCTCGGTCAACTTCGCGCGGCGGTGTGGTCGTGCCGTTGAACGTTGTGCGAACGCTCACCGCTCGATCGGTCAGGCTCTGCCAGGAAAGCTGCACGACCAGCTCATATCCGCCGCTCGGGTCACTGGGCGGGAGGACCTCAAACGTCTTGAAGAGCTGCACGAGCGGGCCGCCATCGTTTACCAGCGTCACCGAATAGGTTGCCTTCGCCTCGGTGGAAAGCTCCGGTTCATAGTTCCAGGCGATGTCGAAGAGATTGACGGTTACGCCGTCAACAACGACCGATCGTGTCGCCAGCGGCCGCGTAATCGATTCCGCCTCGGGATAAGGTTGTTCAAAGACGTAACGATCAGAACTTTCCGCCGTGCGCTTGAACTCGTTCAGCACGACCTGTTCGATACCCGCGCCCTGCGGAACGATCTTGACCGCCATCCGGTAGTTCGGGTCATTCGGCGTGGCCGAGCCGAGTTCGATTTCGCTTGCCGGCTGCGTCGCAGGCGCGACGCGCACGACCGCGCGGCTGATCGATGCAGGGCCTGCGGAGTTCGTGCTGGGAGCGGCACTGTCCGTGGTCGATTGCGCGTCCGAGGGTTGAGTGGCAGGTTGCGTCGCCGCCGGTGGGATTGGCTTGGTCGCCCACCCCTTCTTCTGGGCGATCCAAGTCAAACTCATCTGGTAAGCGACCACGACGGCGAACGTGAGGAGAACTGCCGTGACGAGCCTTCGCGTATCCATCAAATTCCTTCAGAGTTCCGATGTGCGTTTCGCCGTTATTGTTGCCCGTACACGCTTCATCGTCCGTCGAGCAGCCGCGTCCCCAGGAAGTTATCGAGCTGCGGGATTGCTTCGACTTTTTTCACTGTCGTATCCACATCGTAGGGCAGGCGGACGAATTCGACCGCCTTTTCTGTGACGACGACGAAACTGCTTCGCGGATCGCGGTCGCGTGGCTGGCCAACCGAGCCGACGTTCACGATCGCCTTCTCGTCGGTCAATTCAAAGCGATAGTCAAGCTCGTCGGGACTATAAAAGTCCGGTCCTTCTAGAAAGACCCCCGGCACGTGCGTGTGGCCGACGAAACAGAGCTTTTCGAAGCGCTCAAAGATGCTGACAAACTTCGTCGGGTTCGTGTAAATGTCATCGGGGAAAATGTATTCGTTGATCGGCCGGCGCGGGCTTGCATGAACGGCGACGTAATCGTTGGTGCGAAGCCGCACGGGCAGGTTGCCGAGAAACTTCCAGCGATCCGCGCGGCGCTTCGGATCGGGATCCGTTTCAAACTGCTCTCGCGTCCAGAAGCATGCCTGCTCCGCACCGCTGTTGAAGTTGAACGGCTCGTAGAACACGGCGAAATCATGGTTGCCCATCAGCGACGACTTGCATCGCCCGATCACCAGGTCCAGGCACTCCATCGGGTTTGGTCCGTAGCCGACGACGTCTCCAAGGCAGATTACTTCTTCGATGCCGCGGCGCTGGATTTCGTCGAGCACGACGGTGAAGGCTTCGAGGTTGCCGTGGATGTCGCTGACGATGGCGAACATAGAATCGCCCCGCTAACCAGAGCGGCGCGAGCGCGGAATCGTAAGGGCACGCCGAAAGAGCGTCAATTCAGGCCTTGGCTGTGTCACGGGCTCTGCTGGCGAGCGATTCGTGCGCTTGCTTGAATCGTCTGTCTCGCACCCGTAGATTCGGCTTGGCCCGTCCATGAGCGAACCCGTCGGCATTACGCTTCTCGGCTGCGGAATCGTCGGAGGCGGGGTTGCGCAAATTCTCAATAACGAACGCGATCTCCTGTGCGCACGCACGGGTCTTCGTTTCGATATTCGGCACGTGGTCGTGCGCGACCCGGCCAAACACGGCGATCATGCCGCAATCTTTAACGTTTCTACTGACGCGCACGCTGCGATCGATGACCCGGCCGTGAAGATTGTCGTCGAACTCATTGGCGGCGAAGCAGCAGCTCCACTGATCGAGCGCGCCCTCAAGCTCGGGAAGCCGGTCGTCACCGCGAACAAAAGCCTCCTCGCGAAGATCGGTACTGGCCTGTTCTGCCTCGCTCGGCAGCACGACACGTGCATCGCTTTCGAAGCAAGCTGTGGCGGCGGAATCCCGATCATCGACGCCCTCACCAAGGGGTTGATCGCGAATCGAATTGATGCGCTCGCGGGAATCGTCAACGGCACGTGCAACGTCATCCTCACACGCATGACGCAAAACGGCTGGACGTACGCCGAGGCGCTCGCCGAGGCGCAGCGCGCCGGTTTCGCCGAAGCGAATCCGACGCTCGACGTCTCCGGCCGCGATGCGGCACAGAAACTTGCGCTGCTCGCGAGCCTGGCGTTCAACGTGCTCGTCGAAGAGACCGACATCCACGTCGAAGGGATCGAACAGATCGATCCGACGGACATCAATTACGCGCGCGAGCTGGGCTATGTCGTGAAGCTACTGGCGATCGGCGAGCGTAGTGAGCGTGGACGGCTCGTGTTGCGCGTACATCCATCTCTCGTGCACGCGCGCGACCTGCTGGCCGACGTGAGCGGCAGCTTCAATGCGATCAGCGTCTACGGCCACGCCGTCGGTCACACGTTGTTCTATGGTCGCGGCGCAGGCGGCATGCCGACCGCTAGCGCGGTCGTTTCCGATTTGATCGGGGTTGCGTTAGGGACAGTGCCGCTGGCGTTCAGGCAGCTTGGCATCTTCCCCGACCTAGTCCCACCGGCGGACGTGCTGCCATTTGAGCAGCTTGAAACACGCTATTACCTTCGCGTGATGGCGCGGGATATCCCCGGTGTGCTGGCGGAAATCGCGACCGCGCTTGGCCGAAATGGAATCAGCGTGTCGGCCGTCCTGCAGCGTGAAGTCGGGCCGAATCAGCATGTCCCGCTCGTCATCACAACGCACAAGGCGCGCGAAGGCTCATTGCGGCAGGCGATGATGGAGATTGATAAGATCGCCAACGTGCGCGCACCCTCGGTCGTCCTGCGAATGATGGATCCGCCCAAAGAATTTGGTCCGTGAAACGCCGGATCTTCGCCCCCGCCCTCACGATCCCCGAAGCTCCTTGGCTAAACTGAACCCGATGAAGTACGCGATCATTATCCCCGATGGCGCTGCCGACGAACCGCTCGATGAACTGGGCGGCAGGACCCCGCTGGAGGCGGCGCAAACACCCAACATGGACCGCATCGCCATTGACGGACGACAAGGAACCGTGCGCACGGTTCCCGAGGGCTTCGAAAGTGGCAGTGACGTCGCGATCATGTCGCTGCTCGGGTACGACCCCAACGTCTATCACACCGGCCGCGCGCCGCTGGAAGCAGCAGCGCAGGCAATCCCGCTTTCCCCGACGGACTGGGTGTTCCGGTGTAACCTCGTCACGGTCGTTGATGACATCATGAAGGATCACTCCGCCGGCGGGATTACCAATGCTGAGGCGCAGCAGTTGATTGGTGATCTCTCACGCGGCTTGACGCTCCCCGGGTTCGAGTTTCATTTTGGCGTCAGCTATCGGAACCTGCTCGTCTATCGCGGCGGCGAGGAATTCGCCGTCACAACGAAAGCGCCGCACGAGATTCCCGACGAGCGGATCGACAAGTATTTGCCGCGCGGCAAAGGGAGCGAATTGCTCCGCCAGATTATGGACCGTTCGCGTGACGTGTTCGGCAGGCACGACGTCAACGAGGCCCGCCGACAAACGGGGCTTAACCCCGCCAACCAAGTCTGGCTTTGGGGGCAGGGGCACGCGCCCAGGATGCCAAAGTTCGCCGAGCGATTCGACCTGAAGCGCGGCTGCATGATCACCGGGGTTGACCTCTTGCGCGGCCTTGCTGCGCTGCTTGGTTGGGACGTTCATGAAGTCGAAGGCATGACCAGCTTCCACGACACGAACTACGCCGGCCAAGGCAGAGCGACATGCGAGATGCTCGATCAGTATGACCTGGTCGTGTCACACATCGAAGCGCCAGATGAAGCATCTCACCAGGCCGACGTAAAGACGAAAGTGGAAGCGATCGAGCATATCGATCGTTACATCGTCGGCCCTGTTCTCGAGAAATTGAAGACGTTGGATGAATGGCGAATGCTGGTCCTGCCCGATCATCCGACCAACATCGCCACGCGCAAACATGGGTACGCCCCGCCGCCGTTCGCGATGGCTGGGACGCGGGTGCGGAACGAGCGTCGCAATCCTTATTCGGAGAAGAACGCCGCCGCGAGCGATCTGAGGATCGAGCACGGTCATGAGTTGATGGAATACTTCCTTCACGGGGGAGGAATGTGAATCACGAGACCAATATGAGGTCAGCTACCCCGAGTTCCAGCCACAGCAACTGCTACCTTCGATTAGTCAAGAGTGCGGCGGCGTTCGGTCGATGCGCCCTGCGTGGATGTTTCGCGGCAACCTCGGTCTGCACCCTGCGCGCTACGCCCGATAACGACGCCGTGGCTGGCGGTGTTTTTCGTCGCAGCAGCGGCGTTGCTTTCGATGGCGCCGATCCTGCGAAATCAATTTCTTCTATGGGATGACGATGCGACAATCGCGAGAAACGTTCACCTCAATCCGCCAACGTGGACAGGCGTCGGCCACTTCTGGTCGCACGCGCACATGAAGCTGTGGATCCCCGCAACCTACACGGCCTGGGGAGTGATCGCGCGCATCTCTGAATTGTTCGGCAGCAGCGCCGCCAAGGGACCGAATCCGGTCTGGTTTCACGCTGCGTCGCTTCTGGCGCACATCGCTGCGTCAGTGGCACTGTTCATGCTGCTACGACGACTCTGCGCAAGCCATGTGGCCGCCGCAATCGGCGCCGCGCTCTTCGCTGCACACCCGGTACAGGTCGAGACGATTGCCTGGGCCTCGGGATTGAAGGATGTCCTGTGCGGGATGTTCGTGATTGTCAGCCTGTGGCAGTATGTGACTGCGGTGCAGCGCGCTGGCGAGGAGGAGAATGCCCGACCCTGGTCACGACTGCATTATGGCGCTGCGACGCTCGCGTTTGTCCTCGCCATGCTGAGCAAACCGACCGCCATCATCACGCCAGCGTTGGCACTCGCAATTGACTTGATCATCTTGCAACGCGGCTCACGCCGATCAATCGCGTGGCTTTGGCCATGGATTGCGTTGGCAGTTCCGGTCGCGATCGTTGCGAAACTCGTACAACCTGCAAGTGCGAACGCCGCGAGCGCGGTACCGCTGTATCTTCGGCCGCTAGTGGCGGGCGATGCGATCGCGTTTTACCTCGGCAAAGTAGTTTGGCCGGTGAACCTTGCGGTTGACTATGGCCGCAATCCGTCGATCGCAATCGAGCGTGGATGGATCGCATACATGTGGCTCGTGCCAGTGATCGCCGGCATCATTGTTGCCCTCTTTGCACGACGTCGACCGCTCCTCGCAGCGGGCGCATGCCTGTTCGCGATCGGCGTTGCCCCGGTGCTCGGCATCGTACCGTTCGATTTCCAGGTTTATTCAACGGTGGCCGACCATTACTTGTACATTTCGATGGTCGGTGTGGCACTGGTGGTCGTCGAGGGCGTCAGCCACCTGTCAACTCGCGCAGCGTTCATTTGTGCTGCGCCGGTGTTGCTCCTGCTGGGCGCACAAAGCTGGACGCAGGCAATCGTGTGGCACGATACGATCTCACTTTTCAAGCATACCCTTGAGATCAACCCGGAAAGCTACGTTTCGCACACGAGCTTGGCCGCTGCGTATCTCGATCAGCGCGAACCGTCAACTGCCGAACAACACGCGCGGGCGGCCATTGGGCTCAATCCTGCGTACAGCCGCGGTTACGCAACGCTTGGTGCCGCCCTGGCGCGGCAGAGCCAACTTGAAGACGCGACAATCGCATATCGTGACGCGATTCGCCTGAATCCTGACAACGCTCGCGCCCGCAGCAACCTGGGCGGCCTGCTGTCACAGCTTGGCAACGACCAGGAGGCGATTGAACAACTGAACCGCGCGATCGAGCTTGACCCAACCGAAGCACAGGCACATATCAACCTCGGGCTGATTTATGCGTCGCGGAACCCCGAGCAAGCACTCGAGCATATGCGGGCGGCCGTGAATCTCTGGCCGCGCGATGCGAGGTCACATGTCAATCTCGGTTACGTCCTGCTGCTGCGCGGGCAATCACGCGAGGCTGCCAATGAATTTGGCGTTGCGCTGACATTTGACCCGAGCTCTGCCGGCGCGCGTGAGGGCCTCGAGCGCGCTGGGGCAGGTGCTTCAGGGCAAGCGCGCAGCGATCCCTAGCGTCGACGTTGATCGCTCTCGATACTTGAGCCGCCGCGCACGCGCGGGCTATACTTCGCGGCCTCGTGGGACTCATCGTTCAGAAATTCGGCGGAACCAGCGTTGCGAACGCGGAGAAGATCCACCTCGCTGCGCGCCGCGCGGCGGCGGCCAAGGCAGCGGGCAATCAGGTCTGCGTCGTCGTCAGCGCCATGGGCGCGACGACCGACAACCTGATCGACCTCGCAGGCAAGATCTGTTCGTTCAACGGCAAGGAGATCGCCCCGCCCAAACGCGAAATGGATCAGCTCCTGGCGACCGGTGAACAGGTGACGATCGCCCTGATGGCCATGGCGCTTCACGCGCAGGGTCACGACGCGATCAGCTTCACGGGCGGGCAGATTGGACTGGTTACCGACGACGCGTTTACCAAGGCGCGCATCCAGTCGATCAACAAGCAGCGTATCCAGGACCAGCTTAAGTCCGGGACGATCGTCATCGTCGCCGGGTTTCAAGGCGTTACACCGGATGGCCACTACACGACGCTCGGCCGTGGCGGCAGCAATGCGACGTTGGTTGCGCTGGGCGCAGTTCTCAAGGCCGACGTGTGCGAGAATTACACCGACGTCGACGGCATCTATACTGCCGATCCGCGAATCGTCCCTTCTGCGCGGAAGATCGACCGCATCAGCTACGACGAGATGCTCGAACTCTCGGGCCTGGGTGCTTCGGTGCTGCAAACGCGCGCAGTCGAGTTCGCCAAGAAGTACGATGTGCCGATTCACGTTCGCAACAGCGGAAACGATCACGAGGGAACCTGGATCGTCGCGGAGACGCCCAACATGGAACACATCGTCGTATCCGGCGCAGCGCTGAAAAAGGATCTGGTTCGCGTCGCGCTCAAAGCGGTGCCCGACAAGCCCGGCGTCGCCGCGCGGATCTTCAGCGACATCGCACAAGCCAATATCGTCGTGGATGACATCATTCAGAATGTCATGGACGACAAGACGGCCAGTGTCACGTTCACCGTCGAACACGGCGACCTGCACGACATCAAGCCGGTGGTGGACCGCGTCGTCCGCGAACTTGGCGGCACGGTCTCGCCGACGTACCAGAGCGACCTGGCAAAGGTCAGCGTCGTTGGCGTCGGCATGCGCAGCCACACCGGTGTTGCTCAGCGGATGTTCAAAGCGCTGGCCGAGGCGAAGATCAACATTCAGAATATCACGACCAGCGAGATCAAGATCAGCTGCATCATCGCGAAGGAAGACGGGAATCGCGCGCTGCAGATCGTGCACGACGCATTCGACCTCGCGCACGCGAAGTAAGACGGGAGGCCATCACGCGGCCTGTTGCGGTACGACGTACGGCCAATCTCCTTGCGCGGCGCCGGCTCCTGCGCAGCGCCGGCGCTGTCGCCCTGCTGCTGATCGTCGCGTCCATCCTTCTCGATCATGCCGGCGCATTAGGGCACGATGACGCACACGACTGGTCCACCTTTGACCGCAAACGCGTTGTCGTCACGCGCGTGATCGATGGCGACACGCTTCATGTCGCGCTTGAAAACGATCCTGGCAGACGCGAGACGGTCGTGCGGCTGATCGGAATCGATGCGCCCGAGATGAACACCGACTCGATGCTTCCGAGCGAACACTGGGCTGACCGATCAAGGAATTACGTGATCGCGCGCACGGCCGGGCGGCCGCTTGTACTTCGGCTTGAACCAACGCAAACCCGCGATGGTGTTGGCCGGTTGCTCGCGTATGTTTACGTTGCCGATTCGGATTGCCTGAACGCCGACATCGTTCGCGATGGGCAGGGGTATGCCGATCGGCGGTTCCGTCATTCATTCCGCGCCCAGTTCGAAGCGGCGGAAAACGACGCGCGAAAGAAGCAGCGCGGGTTGTGGAAAGACCTGAAGGATGACCAAATGCCGGCTTGGCGGCGGGACTGGCTGCGGGAGCTGTACGGATCAAAACGGTAAACGCCTGGGCATCCATGAAATTTGCGGTTGGCTATTTCACATCAAGGTCGAGTGCCTGCGCAGGCTTCCCCTTGTAATTGAGCGATTTGATCTTTGTGTTCTCCGGTACAAGGAACGCGATCCACACGTCCGTCGGCCGGCCTTCTTCGTGGGCGACGTCAGTGACGGGCGCGGTGGAGTCGTAGCGAGCTACCATGCGCTCTGATCCCTGAGCGCCTTTTACCTTGGCCCAGGCGCCGTTCGGCTTGTACTTCGCGCCGCCGGCGTCGACCAGCTCAAATTCGCCAAGCGACTCGGCCCAATTCCACGGCTCCCCAGGGACAGCCTTTACCTGCACCATCTTCGTCCCCGGTGGAACGAAGAAGTCGCTGACAACAAAATCACCCTGCTTGAGCAGCGTCAGGGTCTGCGTCATGTCCACGGTGAGCTTCACGAACCGCTTCTCGCGCAGCGTTGCCTTTCCCGAGGCGAACGTGACTTCCGTGTTGTCATCATACGAACCAACATTCAGGTCAGTGAAGAGTTTATTGGAAACGCTCGCCTTTGCATCAGTGACGGGCACATCGGCAGCGGCGGCGGCCTGC
>JADMIO012771141.1_pt1 | contig 15055 bp, 13 predicted proteins | sample 8958161 | NCBI WGS metagenome assembly JADMIO01 (sample SAMN16585339, study PRJNA669376) | soil metagenome | isolation source: Crop rotation soil | place: USA: Cullars Rotation, Alabama | collected 2011 | reverse complement strand
CTTTCCCCCGCCGCTCGTAGTGCTTGAGCAGCCCGCCGAGCCGCGATCGGCACCGGATATCGTCCAAGGTTGGAAGCTTCTCGTCCCGCGGCCGCTTCTTTTTCCGCTTCGACCTGACCAGCACCTAATTCTCTGCGCCTTGGTGCGTCCGCTCCTGGTGATAGTAGGCCAGATACTCTTCTTCCAAATTTTCTAACTGCGGTAGTTGAAATGTGGCACTGGCTGATTAATGAGTTGCGGATCGCTGCAATATTTGCTGACGGCGCGCAACAATGGAGCCGCGTCGCAGTTTGTGAATTGTTCAAGGTCGCTGCGCGCTTTGCTGGTCGGAGGATTGCCGCTCTGTCGCCATTGCTGGCAAAGTTTCCTAGCTCGGGCAAGTGCTGCCTTTTCGGCTGGCTCATCCGCATACCTGCCCAAGCGCTTGTCTATGTACCAGATAATGTCAGCCCAGCACTCCATGTCGTTTCTGGCTTGCCTGTTGACCTTCAGCCAATCGAATCCCTCGCGGACAGTTTTGAATTCCATCACAACCCTCTTGCACGAGAAGTGATCGTCGTCCGGAATTGATGGCCCGTGGGATTCTGGATCAGAGGCCGTGAACGATATGTGGAACCACCCGGAACGGCGGCTCAACGTGATGGCAATACGCGTTCACGGCGGCGAGCGCGTCGTCTGCTTCGTTGTCTGTGAATTGCTCCAATGCCCGGCGCGCTTCATCGCTGGGCGGATCTCCGCTCTCTCGCCACTTCAGACAAAGAGCGTCGGCCCGGGCCAAAGCCTTCGACGCCGGCAATCCCTCCGCATCGCTTGAAAGTCGCTGCTGTTCAAAATCCAAGATGGCGGACCAGCAATTGAATTCATTTCGGCCATCTTTCTTGGCAATGAGCCAGTTGAATGCCGCTCGAACTGCTTTGAATTCCATAGCTCAATACGCCCCGCGGGTTTAGCCCTTAGACTACAGGAGCAACTAGCTTGCTTCTTCTTTCAAGATCCTCCCAGCACGCCACTACTGCCGGCAGGGCCGCTTCGGCATCGTTGTCTGTGAATTGCTCTAAGTCGCGACGTGCGCCGGGTGGATTACCGCTAATTCGACACAACTCGCATAGCTCAAGTGCTCGGGCAAGCGTTTGGTGCAGCGCGGCATCGTCCGTATCTGCGCAAGACATCTTTTCTGCGTAGTCAGTCACTGTTGTCCAGCAATCAAAGGCAGTTATGCGTTTATCCTTAGTCGTCATCCACTCGAACGCCTCGCGCACCGTTTTGAATTTCATGGCTACCAACTTGGCGTGAAAGTGACCCGGCGACCCGACCGGAACCATGTTTGTCTGGCCTCATCGGCTGACGCGCATTTTTAGCAAACAACGTGCCACCATTCGGTGAATTGAACCCGATCGAAACGACCCGGAGCCCGCCAGATGGAAGCCGTCGTCAACAACGTCCGCAAGCGAAAGCCCCCATCCGCCCCCTACACCCCGCGTGGCGCAGGACCTGCTGCGAGCTCGCAGTGTTCACGCCGCTGGCGACGAGCGATCCCGACTGCAAGCTGCGAATCGTCCGCCCGTTTGTTGCAATAAAATCCCGCATCGACATTCGGAGCCAAACGTCATGGACTACGAACAAGCAATGGCTCGGCTGACGCAAATGGTTGAAACGTCGAAGCTAGAGCCGATGGACTGCCTGGAGGCGCGACTGCAGCCCGCGGCCGATGGCGATGGGTTGCAGATTACCAATACAAGGCATCTCAGCGTCGCCGGCTTCATGATGAAGTGGGCGAATGCGATGGACGAAGGGGAAGCGGCGACGCTGATTGAATCCGACGTTCCCTATCTCGGCATCATCCAGGACGGCACCGCCAAACTTATACCCGTTCCCGGCTGGGGCCAGCGGCGCGCGGCAGAAGTGAAACTGAATGAGCAGATGTCGACACGCGAGGGCTGCTGGTCACTGCTGGCCGATCTTGGCTGGACGGCCACCGACATGGAGAGCGCTGGCGAGTGGCTCGTTACCGCGACCTGTGGCACGGAGCGCAAGGTTGTTATGGACTCCGCCGATCGGCTATCAGCGTGGCAGCAAGTCGTTCAACTTGTCCGCCAGCAAGCGGGGATTGTCTAACCATCATCACTCGACTGGAGGAACGAGCTTGCCTCCCCTCTCGAAATCCTCGCAGCACGCGACCACGATGCACGAGCAGCCTCGCTGTTCGCCGGGCGATCATTCCGCGGTGTTCACACTACGGGTGACGCGCGAATCAGACCCGCTCACGTGGGGAACGGATGCCCAGCGGGGATTTTCAATAATGAAACGCCGGCACCATTTCGCGATGCTGCTCAAGCCAGGTGCAGTACGAGTTAGCCGCGGCAAGCAAGGGGTCTGCTGCCGCACTGTCGGTAAATCGCTGAAGATTCGTGCGTTCCGGCTGTCCGGGCGGGTTGCCACTATTCGCCCAATCCGAGCAAAGGCTTTCGGCAGCAGTCAAAGCTGCCTCGAATGGATGTCGCGCAATTTCGATATCGCCTTGTCGCCGCTGGTGGTCGATTACCGCTAGCCAGCAGTTGCGGTCGTCGACGCCGCCTTTGCATTGCTGAAGCCAATTAAATGCCTCGCGCACGGTTTTGAATTTCATCGCGGCACTGCTCCACCGGCAACCAAAATCAGACTACGCCACCCGAATGGCCCCCCTCGTGAACTTTCTTAGCCGCATCGGCGATCTGTTGGTAATGTTCGGTCAACTCCGTGAGCTGAGATTCTTCCTGGTTCTCCGCATCGATAATGCTGTTCTCTGCATCCTCTACAGCGCGAACTAACTCACTCAGTTTGAGGTGGATCGCTGTTGTGTCGCGGTTTTGGCTGTGCTGGATCAGGAACACCATTAAGAAGGTGACTATCGTGGTGCCGGTGTTGATGACCAACTGCCACGATTCGCTGTAGTGGAATGCCGGACCCGTGGCAGCCCAAACAATGACCGTGCCTACGGCAATCGCAAAGGCCCACGCCGAACCCATGTACCGCGCTGCCGAGCGGGCAAGCCCTACGAAAGCGCGACGAAACGCGTTCGAAGCCTCTTTGTCCACGTTGCTCATGGCATTTCCGTTGAGCAATGAAGAGCTAAAGGCATGCCGATTTGTCTCGAAGCGGACCCCCGAAAAGCGGCTCTACAGCCTTACACCGTCCAATTCCGGGCCGCAGCCGCAGCAGCATCCTCCTCGCCCACGTCGGCACCTTCGGGCTAGCGACCGCGCGGATGGCTGCGAGGAACGCCATTTTCGCTCCTGCGGAGCGAGCAGATTTGGACGGCCCAGCGCGGCATTTCCGACTACGCTGATGGTCCTCTTGCTGCATCGCCCCTCGTGGCGCTCTCAGATGCTCGGCGTCGAGTCATCCGCATGGAGCCGCCACTATGCGATCCAGACCCATTCGAGAGTCGTGGCCGATCATTGACAGCGCCGACAACTGCATCATTCGCCGGACGGTGGATGTCTACAATTGGGGCGGCTCAGGCTTCGCCCCGGTCGAATATATGATAGGCAGATTACTTTCCGACGAGTTTCGCCCGTATGCCATCGCGAACCGCGGGGTCAACCTTTGGCAGGCCGCTGACGCCGACAGTTGTGGGATGGAAGCCGCCTATGCCGCCTGCCTGGTCGACCAGCTTCTTTGCAGCCAGCATATGGGTGATCGACAGACCGATCGTCTGACCACCGGCCTCGGCCTTTTTGCGATGCTTGCCCATCTTCTTCCGAGCCTTCAGGTTGTAGACCATCGGCATTGAGACGGTGATTCCCTTTTCCTTAAGGGCTGCGACGTCTCAGACTCCACCCACTCAATCGCGGTCAGCTGTCACCCTGCTCAGCGACTCAGCCAACACCTGGTCGATCTCCTCCTCCAATTCCTCGCTCGTCATGTCGTTCGGACTGCGCAGCCGTCGCGAACATTGTCGCGGTTGTCGTTTGGGCACGCCGTCGGGAAGTTAGTGATGCCTTTTGGTTTTCTGCCTAAATGCTAGGCAGTCACGGGGCGGGGTGAACGGCACTGGCCAGAAAACAATCAACGCGAAAAAAGCGATCAGACCAACGACAGCCAAGAGAAACCACATCTCGACAGTAATACGAATTCGTTGCGGCTTGCTTTGGCGTCGTTCACTGCTCACGGGCGACTTGTAAGGGTTTTCGTCCATGCTAGGCACTCATCAGTTCACCGAACGACCTAGGCACGCTTTTCCTCGCTCTGCCTGCGAACAATCTTCAAAAGGCATCACTACCAGCCCTGGTAGGCCGCACAAAAACCCCATTTCCGCGGAGCCGATAGCGGAAGCGCGCGAGGCATGGGGCAGGCAGAGTCTCGGGTCCATCATGTGCCAACGCGAAACGCGCTTCATCGCTCGATCAGGTCGCTAAATGCGCGTGGGGTCGATGCGCGGCCGCTCAGGCAGGGGCTCATTTTGTTCTGCTTCGATTGGCCCCTCCACGGTAAGTTTCGACTTGCCCAGACCGTGCGAGACCTCCGGCGGCAGCACCGTCGACGGAAGGCTGAAATTGCCCAGTGAATCCGCCGCGGCGATGGCTTGCTTGCGATAGCAATGTGCGGCGAGATCCGAGCCGACTGCCGCAAACAAGTTCTCGCTGGTTGTGCGATTCTTGAAGATTTCGCGCTGCCAAACCACCTCGGCTTGCCGCCCATACTGCAGTGCTACCGTGGTCGTCAACTCGTACACGGGGATGATCTGTTGATGCGTGACGTTGTTGATCCTCAACACATCCTCCGTCTTCTCCATGCCAAACGTGAAGACCATGCGCAGATCCGATGCTTTGTCCGCGACGAAGCCGCGTTTGGCGAACGCCCTGGCCAGGGCGGCCGCGGCGGTTTTGCGCAGCGTCTGCTGCTCCTCTTTCCCAAACTTGTCAGCAACGGAGATTTCGATCGCCACGCGATCCGCGCGCTTGAGCAGCGGTTCGGTCGCGCGGGCGTCGGCGGTCACCTGGCTGACGAAGGGCTCCGGAAGCTTGAATGCGCACAAGACGGGCTGCGACCATTCGATCCTTTTCTGCGATTTCAGCAGGACCCAGCAGCGGCTGTCGGGACTGTCCGATCGCAGCTTGGCGTGCTCGTGTTCATACTTCCAGAGTACCAGCGACCGCTGTGGATCGATCAGCAGGCAGTGATCTTCGTACTGGGCCAGGAGGCAATCGTCGCACCAAGCCAAACCGCTAGCGCTCGCTGGCAAGGCGACTTCGCTGAGTCGCTTGCCATCTTCCAGATTCCAGACGGTGACTCTGAATTCCCCCTCCTCGCTCGACAGTGCTGCCAGCTTGTTGCCACTGGGATGGAACGCAGATCGGTTGACATAGGACGAAGCGGTCACTCGGCCAGCGATCGAGTTGCGGCGGGTATCGAAGAATACCACTTCCCTTTCCAGAACCGACGCCAGATAGCGCCGGCCAGGACTGACCACAGGCCAATAGGGCACACGGCTGGCGGCGCACTGCGCCAGGCATTCGCAGCCGGGCAGTTTCCAATAGCTCAGCCCGGTCCACGAGGTCGCCATGATGTGTTCGGAGTCCAGGAAAGAGCCGAGATGAGGCACTGGAAATCCTCTCGTCGGTGGCGATGGTCGCCAGGCTGCCTCGAACTTGCCTGCGGGCAGAGAGTAAATGTCCACTCGTCCTGATTGCGGCTCTCGACTGAGTGCGACGCGCGAGCCGTCGGGGCTGACGTCCATCACAAACGCCGGCCCTGGCAAATTCCATTCGCCAAGTTTTTCGCCGGTCGCGAGATCAACCCGCAGCAACGACCGAGCGATGTCGAGCCGGTCGTCGCCCGTCCGCAGCGCAACTACAGCCTGTGGAGTGTCGCCGAAACCAAGATAGGTCTGCACCGCTGCCGAGATCGGGACGGGCAGCAGGACTGGTTTGTCGAGCAACCCAGCCGGAACTGGCGGCGCCGGATCGGGCTGAACGGACCAATCGCAAGGAGCCGTGATGTCGATCGCCTTCGCGCCGGTCAGATCGACGCGCGTCAGCGGGGGTAGGCCTACGTCCGCCAGTTGCCCGCCGGCGGCGGCAGCGGCCCTGCCGGTCGCAATCTGTTCCTGCGGCAGCGCCTCGAGACGCAGAGCGTTGTCTCTTCGGTTCCCAGACCTGTCGACGACCAGCATCCGCTTGCGGTCAGCGATCAGACGGTCATGCGCCTCGGGGAGCTGGACGACAACCGCTCCGCTGGCTTCGTCCACGATCGACCGTTGGACCAGCCAGCCGCTGCCATCGACCAGCCATTGGAAGTTTCGTCCGCTGTCCCGCGATTGCAAGCCGAGGTCCCGATCGAACTCACGGCGATAGAGTTCTGCGCCTCGAGCCATATCCCAACAGATCACCTGCGAGTCGGCGGTCAATGCGGCGAGCTTGGCGCCGTCCCCCGAAAAAGCCAATCGTCGCACCTTGTCCGGAATCGCCATGACCATGCCCGCGGAGGTCCATTCGTCGAGGTCGATCAAAGCGACTCCTCCGCTGGGCGCGCAGAGGGCCAGAAATCGCCCCCCCGGACTGACAGCCGCCGCTTGCAAGGCCTCGGGCCGTCCCAGCTTCAACTGCCGCCGGCGCTTGCCGGTCACCGGGTCGAAGACCGTAACGAGGTTGCCGGTGCTGTGGACCAGGTCCAGCGAAGCAAACGCCAGAAACTCGTTCCCCTGTTTGGCGTCTTCGAATTTCACGATCAGCGGTTCTGCTTCCCCGACCTCGCAGATCGTGAGGAATTTGGCATCGAGCGCAGCGATCCGCTCGCCGTCAGAGCTGACAGCCAGTGTGTCTCTCTGAGGCTTCACGTTGAACTTGCGATCGAATCGCCCGGTCTCTAAATCGTAGATCTTGACCGGTTCGCCGATCTGCCGGACTGCGACATAGGGACTCGAAGCGGCCGAGGGGAACAAGAACTTGCTCGTGGAGCTGCTGTACAGCAGCCGCGTTGACAGCTCTTCCACCGCTGATGTCCACGTTGTTGCCGGCGGATCGACTTCGACCTTCCAGGGGAGGTCCTGAAAGTCCAGGCTGACCACGTCTTCGCTGTCCGTCTCCTGGCGCGGTCGGACCGGTCTAGGTCGAACCGCTGGCGGCGGATCAGCAGGAGCGACTTCGTCGGGCTCTGTTGCGACCAGCGGCTCGGTCGCGTCTTCGATTTCGGTGTCGATGCCCGGATCGACTGCGGAGGAGGCGATATCGGACTGGGCTGGCAGTTCGGCGACATCTTCCCGTCGCACGTCGTCCGGCCCCGCGGCGCTCGCGGACGCACGCTGGGCAGGGGCTGTGGGAGCCGCGCCGATCGCACGTGCTGTGGAGTTATCCGCCGCAAGCGGCGCCGGTCGCGCTGGCAGTAGCACCGTGGCCAAAAAAACGATGGCTGCGGCCAGGCTGAGAGTGCCTGCCGCCAGAATGGCCAGGCCCCAGACGACGCTTCGGCTGGCCTTATTCGGCGAAGCGGCAATCGCTTCACCCCGGGGGAGTCGAGCCGGCGATTCCATCGGGACAGCAGTCGCCAACGGAGCGCCAGCAGACATCTCCGCGACCGCCGTGTCGGATGGCGGGGGGACAACCGGAATCGGTGTTCCACACGAGGAACACTTTACCACGCTGCCGAGCAAACTGTCGGCGAGGCGAAATGTTCTCTGACAGTGAGGGCAAACGACCGGGATCGGCATCGCTGGGTGAACGGGGTTGGATGGATGTCGTCGTCGCTCCGAGCGGCGGCTAGGGCTCGTCCAGTGTACGAATCGATTTGTTCAGCGGTGGATGCTTCCGTCCGTTCTCGATGCCGCCGGTTGTCAGGACAGACGTGCCCCAGCCGTGTTGCAGGTGCTCAGGCAAAGCATTCTCGGGGATCGTCAGGACCGATGCTGTCAGGGCGGCCGATTTGTATTGCAGTGCGTACAGATCGTCCGGCAGATGGTCTAGTCGCACCCCGGCTGGCGGAAGGCTCGTAGGAATGTTTCGCATTTGCCGGTGCCACAGAACTTGGTCTTTGGCTTCGTCGATCAGCGCCACTCGTACTCCGACCTCGATGACGTCGATCGAATTCGACTGCGACGATCTGATTGGCAGGGATTCTCCCGTCTTGCGCTGTGTCACCGAGAGCGCCAATTTCAGGTTCGAATTCTCAACAAACTCGCAACCGTAATCGGATATGACTTTCTTCAGCCCGTCGGTAGCGGACTTCGTGAGTTGGCGGCCTGGCAGGGGGGGAATCGATTCGTCAATCGAGACGCGTATTCCCAACCGCGAATCGCGCTTCAATATTGGCCCCGGGGAGTTCAGTCCCGCCGTTTGCTCCTGCACGAAGGGGTCGGGGAGGTCGTGCGCTCCCAACCACGCCTTGGACGGATGGCGGGAACTCTGCAGGATCCAGTAACGACCGTCGGGCGCGTTCCGCACGGTATGTCCGTTGGGGTGCTCATAGTTCCACCAGGGCATCCCCTGGCCAGCGTCGATCAGCAGCGTGGAACGATTTTCAGTTGCGACGACATAGTTGCCGCTCCAGGACAGAAACTCGCGATAATCGGGCAAGGGGCTGCTGCCGAGATAACTGCCATCCGCCACCTTCCAGACAACGATGTGCGTACCCAACGGTCCGGCGTTGAACTTGGCTGCCAGGCGCGTACCATCCGGATGAAACATCATCGCCGACATCGACGCCGACGGCTCGAAAGACAGTGCGCCCGCGGCGTCGCCGCTATGCAGGTCGTAGAACACGAGCTGCCGGCTCTGTTGAACGACGAGATACCGCCTGCCAGGGCTGACCGCAAAACTATCGGAGAACTCGCTCTTACCTTGAAAGAGTCGCTTGCCGCCAGAGACCTGCCGTACGTTGACCGTGCCGTTGACGTAACGCAGCAACAGATGATCCTGGTCGACAAATTCGACATCCGTAACCGGCCCGGCATTCCGGAGTTCTTCCACTTCGCGCGGCTGCCAGGAGTCAATCTCTTGTCCGTCGTCGATCGAGACGACATGCAGAAGCGCATCTTTACCTTTGCCTAGCAGGGCAGCGCGCCGGCCATCGCGACTGACCGCGACGATTTTCGACTTGATCGGCGGTTTCCAGACCCCGGTCCTCTCGCCCGCGGCCAGATCGACAACCATGAGTGACTCTTGGCTGACACTTTGGTTGAACGCCACGAACGCCCGCGGCTTGCCCGCGGTGGCGAAGAACACCTTCTCAACATCAAACCAACTACAGTCGAGAGCGATCGGCTTGGCTGCCGTCCCGGGAGGCAGCGGCGGAGCCGGGTCGGGCACGACCGACCACGGTGGAATGTCCTTGGCGGCGAGCTTTTTTATCGCGGTGGGATCGGCTTGCACGTCGGCGCTCGACGAGAGCTTCTCCAAAGTCAGGACGAAGTGAATCTTGAAATCCTGGCTGGGGCGAATGGTCACGCAGACGTCGGCCTGTACAGGGATGCGAACCGGGACGTTCTCCAGCCGAATGGGGGTCGATTCCTTCTCGGGTTTGACGACCAATTCGCCTCCCAGCAACCATCCGCCCGAATCGCCTAACCAGCTCAATGACCGGTTTCCTACACTGTTAACCACCTTCCGCGATGGCAGACCGTCGCCGGTAGCCACGTCCCAGAGCAGAATGTTTTCCGGACCGACGGACAAATAAGCGGCCAGCTGTGCTCCGTCGGGCGAGAAAGCCAGTTCAGTCTGCGTGTAGGCGTCGAAGAGGCTGCGAATGGTGCCGGCCAACCGCCCTCGATCGAGATCGATGATTTGAATAATTCTTTGACCGCCCCAGAACGCCAGATATCTGCCGCCGGGGCTGATGGCCACCGCCTGCAGCGTCTTCTCGGCCGTCAGGAACTCTCGTTTGCAGGCCCCGGTCGCCGGGTCATAGACGCGGATGGCGGCGTCTTCGACCAGCACCACGCCAGCCCGCGCGAATAGCGGCGCCACATGGACGTAGCTGGGTGCTGCCGTTTGGACGATCTTGTGCGGCTTGTCCGCGCTCGTCGCATAGAGATTGAGATAGCCTTTCTCGATTTCGGCGATCCACCGTCCGTCCGGGCTTAGCGCTGCCGGGCCGTTCGATTTGCTGAGTTGGCAACCACCGCTCGATTCGCCCGTCGATAGATCCCACAGATCTGCCTGCCCATCGGAGAAGCGGATTGCCATCAACGGACTGGGTGTCGCCGGAACCAGGATAGATCTCAGCGAAACGCTCACCGCCGGTAGCCCTTTGGAAAACTTGTCTACCGGCTTCCAGTGGACCTCCGCAGGATCTATTTCAACCTCCCAGCGGGAAGCCGGTTCGAGCGTGGAGACAACTTTTGCTCGGTTGACCGCCGATTCGTCATCGCCATCCGACTTTGGTTCTGTATCTGCCGCGGCCGGCGAGGAATCGGACTCGTCAACCTCCGCTGGCGACGACGCTTCCGTGATCATTTCGCTCGCTGTGCCATGTTCCGCAGGATCTCGCGGTGGTGCGGTGATTACCAGCGTCGGCTGCCGGTTATCCTTGGAACTTGGAGGAATTACCTCCGCTCCGCTAGGCGGCTGTAATGCAGCGGTAGGCGGCTGGTAGGCGATCGACTCTGCAGCTCGCTGACGGAGCAACACCGCGCCAAAAAAGGTAATTGCAGCCGCCAGCGCAAAGAAAGCTCCCCCCACCCCCGCCAATCCCCAGGCGACCGCCCCGGACTGCCAGAAACTGGGCGAAGCCGATGGAGACGCGGAGACAGGAGCCGCAGCCGGCGGGACCCCCACTCCCGGCAGCACAGATACGACGAACTCAGCCCCGCAGGAGGGGCAGCGGGAAGCGCTGCCCGAAGAGGAAGGCGGCAATTGACACAATTTGCCGCAGCTAGCGCACCAACCTTGTATGCCCATGACCGGCCTTGGAATTGCCTGAAGTGTTCTGACGATTGTCACGGATCATTTGGCGTCGGTCAACGAGGTAGGAATTTTGGGGAGAGCCTGCATGCAGATGCACAAAATTGAAGCAGCAATACGCTCCGCTAGCCTCCTAGCGAATGGCCGCTCCATTCGACCGCTACGGAAGTGATCGACGCTGGTTTGAGCCGCATTCGTATCGCTCAGCGAGTCCGGCTGCCATCGGCGTCGGATCAGCCTCAGCCGGGTCGTTCTTTCTCTGAACCCGACGACCCAGGTTTGACGTTTCAATCGCAGCATCGAGACGTTTGCGCAACACTTGGCACCCGTGGCCGCGGACCTAGTTCGACGCCTTACGAGCAAGGCTGAGGATCTTCCTCCTAACCGCCTCACTCAGTCGCGGCCACGCTTCCACCACGCGGGTCAGTCGGCTATCCTCGACTGCACCGGATTCTGCACCGACTTCGGCGCGGACCCCCATTTTTCCCGACGTTTTTAGCGGTAGTTCGGCCCCCCGTGGGGGTATCCCCTCGCTCTGCGAGCGTGAGCCGATAACGGCAACGCTCGGCAAGAGCGAGGGTTTTTTTGTTGGCGTCCGCGGAATTCCGCCCGAGAACCACGCGTGCTGCGCCGGATTCCGCGCCGCTTCATGCCGGCCGCGCACGGACACGGTGAACGCCTCACGGTGGCAGCGTGACTTGAACCCGATCGAGTACCGGATAGCGATCGCCGTTGTCCGAATGTAATTCGACGCGGTATTGCATCCGGCGGTCGACGGACTGAACCGCGAAGGTGTCGTTCTTCACGAGGGACCACGGCTGCTTCGCCAATGACTCGTCGTCCGCAGCCGACCGCACCGCGAAGACGATCTTCGTTCCGTCCGGTCGTTCCGCCTTGCTGCTCAGCTTGCCGGACCTGGCCTTTTCATTCCACGAGAATACGCGCGACTCGAACGCCTGTCGGTATTGTCGGTGATAGATGTGGCCGATGTCTCCAGCCCAGATCAGGTGCGGGCCGTTCGTGGGCAGCTTTTGAATCGTAGGATTCTCGAATCGCCCCCCGTCGTTGTAAAAGATGCGGGACTGCGTGCGGTGATCGCCGTGCCGGGTGTGGGCGTTGACCGCCAGATCGATACGTCCGTCGCCATTGAAGTCGCCTGCCATCGTGTCGTTGACGGAGTCACAAAAAAACGTGGTGCGGCGGCGCGTCCCAAAGCCCGACTTGCTGCCCCAGTAAATGTGGCAGGCCAGATCCTCGCGCGTCAGTTCACCGCTATGTTGCGGCGAGACGAGATCGAGGTGCCCGTCACCATCCAGGTCGGCAACCGTGCGCCCCAGGGGCGAGAAGCCGGGGAGCCACTGGGCGTCCGCGTGCCGGTAGCCATCGCTCCCGCCCCAGAAGATGACCAGCCCCATATCGCGATGTCCGGAGATGGGATCGTTGTAGCTCCCCGCCAGCAGGTCGAGCCAGCCATCGCCGTTGAAATCGGCCGCATCGACCCCCACCGGCCCCGAGATCTTGAGACGCTGATCTCGTTCGGTGTCGTACCCCTCCGGCCCCCCCCACAGGATGCGGACGCAATCGAGCGAGCGCGACGTGACGGCAACATCGAGCCACTGGTCGCGATTGAAGTCGGCGACCAGGTGCTCTTGCGCGTAGCCGTCCATTTCGAGCGCCACTCGACGCCCCGCCTTCTCCGAGAATCCGTCTGCTCCGCCATAGTAGACAAACAGCTTTTCCTTTTCGCCGGCGTGTTCGGGACCGAACGGCTCGAGCACCAGATCAAGCCAGCCGTCGCGATTCAAATCGGACACGCTGCTCGTACCCAGAAAGTGTTCGTGCAGAACCGAGCGCTTCGTCGATTGTTCCAAGCCGTCGGGGCCGCCCCACAGGATGTTCGCCCCCAGCGTCGGGTCGGCATGGGCATGCTCGCCGGCGTGACCGGAGTTGAGCACGACCAGATCGGTGAAGCCGTCAGCGTTCAGATCGCTGGCGCTCGATTCATAACCACTGTGAAACGGCAGCTTCCAGATCCGCTCGGGATCGAAGCCCTCTTTCCCACCCCAGTAAACGTGCAGCGGAACGGCCTCATCCAGCTCTCCGCCAATGCTGTTGCAGAACACGGCCCGCGCCGGAAGCTGCTTTTCGGCCGGGACTGTCGCAACGTGCAAGGTGCCGGACGTGCGGAAGCCGGTCGCACTCTTCTTAAACCCGCGGCGGCCGTCACCCCACCAGGCAAACGACTCGCCATTGAACGTGTTCTCCCCCTGGTGAATAGCGACGACCAGATCCGTGGACCCGTCGCCATCCATGTCCTGGGCCGCAGTCGCCACGGCCAGCGGGATGTCGAGGTTCGTCACCCGGTCCCGCGAGAAACCGGGAGCGGCTCCCCACATGATGCGCACCACGTCCTTGGCCTGCTTCGACGCGCCAGCCTGCTCGCCCCCCGCCGCACGTGCCTGGTCGAACTGCGTCAGCACGAGATCGGGACTGGCGTCGCGGTCGATGGTGGCGATCGTGATCTGTGTCGCCGGATAAGCGGGAACTTGCTGCGGAGCTTTCCATTCCCGGTCGGCTGCGGCCGCGACGACGCCGATCGACGCGCTGGCCCGCCCGATGACAAGATCTGCGCGTTCGTCGTCGGTAGTGTCGCCCGCCGCGATGCAAATAGCATCGGCAAACGGCAGGGCAATCTCCGTCCGCGCCGGCGTCCATTTTCCATCAATTGAAGCCGTATTCCACAACAGCGTGATGCGACGATCCGAGCCCAATACGGCCAGGTCTCGATTTCCGTCGAGGTCGAAGTCGGCCGCGGCCATGGCCAGCGCTGCCGACACACCCAGATCCTGCTTCTCGACGACCGAGTAGCCCGTGGAACTACCGAAGTAGAGGCGGACAATGCGTCCGTCGGGTTGATCGGGCATCCAACGCGTGTTCCCCAACACGGCGATGTCCGGCCACTCGTCGCCGTTCAGGTCGACGATCGCGACGGCTGAAGCGCCGTTCATGGGGAGCGGCGAGTTGACGCGCTGCGGCAGCCAGCCGTCGGCTCCTCCCCAGGCGATCGTCACAAACCGTCGATCGTGGTGCACGCCGATCAGATTAGGGCAGAATACCAGATCGGTGAACCCATCGCGGTTCAAGTCACCGCAGGCCACCTGCTGCGACCCCTCGACGGCAATTTCGACGCTGGCCGCACGATGGTCCCGATCGATTGTGCCGCACGTCGCGGGCAGCATTTGATACGTGTTGTGCGTGCAATTGAAGAGGACGTCCAGAAATCCGTCCCCGTTGAGGTCAAATCGATTGATCGTCCGCAGCGTTCCGTCTTGGGCGGCGTACAGGTTGTGTCCGCCGTCGTCGAACGTGCCTTGCGAAAAATCCTGGAACTCGTCGTCGACAAACCGGATTGCATCAGCGGAGTACAGGCGACCTCCCGCCAGGGCAACGATCATCCACACGGCGACGCATGGCATCCGTAGGAGCAAAGCCGGCCGACCACGGGAACGTAACGCACGAAGTTGCATGGTCATCGCCTTGATAGATTTGTTGACGGGGTGCTGTTCCATCGGTGAGCCTTGCCGATCATCGGATACGAATCGAGCGTGCCAACCCGGACGGACGAACATCGCGGGCATTTTCTGCTGGGTCCCCGCGGGGAGCAACCGCCTGCTTCCACCCGCCTCGCCGGTCGGCTATTCTCGATTACGTTAACGTCGCCGGCATTAACGCTGCCATTGGTGTAACCTCCGTTTTTCCTGGCAGTCCCTGCGGTCATTCGGCCCCGTGGGGTACAAAGTCCGCCGGGCATTATTTTCTTGCGCGGTAAGCGCCGCAAATGCGCGATTCATCGTTCATTGATTGGCGAGGGATGGGGCAACGGTCGATCTTTTGGCTGGCGATCGCCGGATTCTCTCTGCTGCCGCCGCGACCGATTGCGACGTGGGCGGACGACCCGCCGGTCGAGCGTGCAGCTCCCGCCGACAGCGACGCAACGCGGGATTCGAAGCCGGCCGGCGGTCCGCCGCCTGAAGTGGAACATCCCGCCGGCGACCCGGCCCTCATCGAGTCGCAGCCGGGGACTGCACTTCCACCTCCGCTCCCCAACGCGCCGGTCGATTTCTGGAACGAGGTCGAGCCGATCCTGCGCAAGCATTGCGTGGAATGCCACGGGAGGGAAA
>JADMIO010930529.1_pt1 | contig 15055 bp, 11 predicted proteins | sample 8958161 | NCBI WGS metagenome assembly JADMIO01 (sample SAMN16585339, study PRJNA669376) | soil metagenome | isolation source: Crop rotation soil | place: USA: Cullars Rotation, Alabama | collected 2011 | reverse complement strand
GCCGCGACTTCAAGTCACGTGAATTCCAAGCTTCGGATCCCACTGTGCTGGAAAGCTGGAAAGTTGTTTTTTGTTGAATGTAATCACGTTTTATGGTCTTACACTAATGAATTTACGGTTTCTAAAGGCTTTTGCGGCAAATTGATTATCCAATAGAAGGTTTGTTCGTAAAAGAACGTATCAATACGGGCAGAAAATATTAGTGATATGTAGGAGGTAAATGATCGATTTGTGAATGGTGAATAATCTATAGTGAAATATTGACCATTCACTATTGACCATTCACACTTAACTTAATATTACAACACCAGGTATACCTAAAACCATTTTCAATGATCAAACAAAATCCCTTAACGATTATCAGGGCCGTAAAAAAAGGAATGACCGAAAGCCTGGAGAAGGTGTTGTCTGACATGAGAAGAGACCTGGAGAAAGGTTTACAGGAACAGTTCCAGGAACTGGGTACAATACATTATATGCGGCTGGTCTTACTCGAATCAAAGAATGCGGATGGAAATATTTCCACTGATAAGCCTCCGCGCCTCGTTTTATCCACCGATTATGACGGAGATGAAGCAACCCACCTGCGTGATCTTGCAACAAAGTCGCCCGAATTTATTGATAAGATTTTTACTTATTGCGAAGGTTATCCTGAAACCGGGTCAAGATCTGCCGCCAGCAGGGAAAATTTTCTTTCGAATTCCCGTCTCAAATCCAAAGCTTTTTTTGCCGGTGCCCCAGGAAGAACCCTGCAACAGATAAAAAAAGAAAGTGAGCTGAGAAATTATATCTGGCACTTTATAAATTCCTGTAACTGGAACAATAAAACCCCCGCCGAAATACATAAAACAATCAAAGAAAATATCCTGGCAAAAAGCGAGTTTCAGTGGGCCAAAGAAAAGGCGCCCCTCGGGTCCGAGAATTGGTTAGGCATGGTCCTGCTTGGAATTATTTTATTGATCTTACTTCCTATCGTAATCATCTGGATCATCATTCTTCATTTTGTGCATGAGAAAAAAGACAAACCGCTCGGCCTTACGCCAAGCCAGATAAATGGCGCGCATATCCGTAAGCTTGAAGAGTACGAGGACCTGCACAATCAAAATCAGTTCACTCAATTTTTAATAATGAAGCCGGGCAAGATGCGGCTGATCACATTACAAGGGCTAATGCTGTTTGCAAAGGCGCTGATCAGCAACTTATTTATCAAGGGAAAACTTATGGGAATCCCAACCATACATTTCGCCCGCTGGATAATGATGGATGACAATAAAAATATGCTGTTTTTCAGCAATTTTGACGGAAGCTGGCAACAGTACCTGGGCGATTTTATCGACAAATCGGGATGGGGCCTGACGGGAATTTGGAGCAACACCATTAATTTTCCAAAGACCAATTATCTATTTACCGGCGGGGCCTATGACGCAGAGCATTTTCTTGCATGGAGCCGGTATTACCAAATACCAACGGCAGTATGGTATTGCGCCTATCCCAATCTTTCCATTAAGAACGTGATGAACAATACTTATATCAGGAATGAGCTGATGCAAACGCCTTCCGAACAGACCTCCCAAAAATTTTTAAAGAGATTTTAAATAAAACAAAAACATGGAAACACTGGAACTTGACGACATACAGGGCTACATCGTTCGTGGTTATAAATACATGATGAATTCGCGATATGTATTTTTACATATTACCGATCCTAAGGGTGCAAAGATGTTTATCAAAGATATAAGTGGCAGCATTACCAATACGACACACTTTCCAAAAACGAACTGCCTCAACATCGCCTTTACGGCGCCGGGTTTACGTGCCCTGGGAATGAATGAGAGTAACCTGAGTAATTTTTCGCGCGAATTTACTGAAGGCATATTCACGCCACACAGGCAAAGGCTATTAACGGATTTCGATAGCAGCGATCCACGCAACTGGAGATGGGGCGGACCGAACAATAAAGAGGCCCATATTTTATTGATGGTATTTGGGACCGATGAAACCACTGCCTTAAGTTACTACAAAGAACTTGAACATCAATTTACCGCAGCGGGATTAGAGGATGTATTTCAATTGGACGGCCTTACCTTACCATTCAATAAAGAACACTTTGGCTTCAGGGACGGCATTTCCCAGCCGATCATAAAAGGGACAGACAAGAACGGAAATCCGGAAGACTATGTAAACGCAGGTGAATTTATCATGGGTTATAAAAATGAATATAACGTTTACCCTGATACGCCCATCCTTGTGGAACCGCAGGGAGATATGTCATTGTTGCCCCTTGATCCAATGGGAACAGGAAAAAAAGACATGGGCCGAAACGGAAGTTATATGGTAATGCGGCAACTGCAGCAGAATGTTGAAGCGTACTGGACCTTCATGAACGAAAAGACAAAGAATGAGGACGGTTCGGTAAACGTTGATGAGAGTAATAAACTGGCCGCAAAGATGATGGGGCGGTGGCCGAGCGGTGCACCGCTTGTCCGTTTCCCGGACAAGGATCCATGCGGCGAAAATAAGGATGACGATTTTTATACGCAGTTTTTTACTTACCAGGATAAAGACAAGGAGGGGCTGAAATGCCCATTTGGGGCTCATATCCGGCGCACGAACCCGCGTGATAATTTTGAAGATAACGGCCAGAAACAATCCTGGAAGCTCACCAGGCGCCATCGTATTATGCGGCGTGCAAGGTTGTATGGGTGTCCTATTGCTGGCTCGCCTACCAACTTTATTCCTGAAACTGAGGTCGGTTTAATGTTCACCTGTTTTAATGCGGATATAGCCAGGCAATTCGAATTTATTTCGTACACATGGGCAAATTATCCAAAGTTCCTTCAATTATACAACGATCCTGATCCGGTGACTGGCATAAGGGAAGTTACCATACCTGGCACGGAGCAAAATTTTACAATCCCCGCCACACCTGTAAATAAATATATCACGGGGTTAAAAAGCTTTGTAACAACGAGAGGTGGTGCGTATATGTTTTTTCCATCGATCTCAACGATCAATTATTTAACAACAATATAGGCCATGGGTGCGGGTATTCTTTCAATCGGGCCGAGTATTTTCGGCCGGTAAGGACTTCTTTTACCGGCATTAGTTCTTTGGTCATCATTGTCCCCGCCAGGGAGGGGGCTACCTTCAACGTTATACCATTGTGGATCTTTTCATACTGCAAGATGACGAATGATTAAAAAGACACTTCCTACTGGAAAAACAAAACCTTGACTTTGGAAACCAACAATCTAAAAAAATATGAACCCTGATACACTTTTTAAAATAACCTGCGGTATTGCAGCGATCGGATGGATCATTATACTTTTTATAAGTCCATCCTGGCCTAATTACGACAAGTTCCTGATCGGCATTATTATAGTGATCCTTGCGATTGCATACAGTATGCTGAATTTTACAAACTTCGATCCTGGTATCCTTAAGAAATTTTCCTCGTTAGACGGTGTGCTTGACTTATATAAAAATCCCGCATTATTATTGGCAAGCTGGGTACATTTTCTCGTTTTTGATCTCATCGTTGCAGTCTGGATCAAACGGAATTCGGTTAATCATGGGATAAAACACGCATGGATCCTGCCAGCCTTAATTTTTACCTGTCTGCTTGCACCGTTAGGGTTCCTCATTTATATTTTGACAAGGTGGATAAAAACCAAAGAATACTTTGCTGATAATGCCGCGTGAATACCAGTCTGAACTATGATTTTTTGATTATGCTGATTTTTGTGATTTCTTCTTTTGGTCAGTTTGTTCAAAAAGCTTACTCAACTATTCATTAATCATATTCATCGTAACCATTTAATCAAAAAAATCACAGTTCAGACATTACTAAAATTTAAAGCAAGCCATTACCTGCACCATTTCGTATTTAAATTCCTGTATATCAGATCGTTGGCCAATCCCTATATGGTTGATCCCATACATATACCTTGCACTCACTGACAATGATTCTATAAAATCATATTCCAGTCCGAAAGTAGCAGCAATACTTCGTTCCTCCGTATCATGGGTAATAGTCGCCGACTTGCCATCCATAGTTCTTTTAGCGTCAATAAGGAGATCAAACTGGGGGCCCGCCATCACAGAAAATTTTTCATGTACCTGGTACTTCAAAAAAAGGGGCAGGGAAAAATAATTTAACCTGTAAACCGTATCTGAGCTTTTTACTGCACCGCCCATTTGCGAGTAGGCATATTCTGGTTGAAAATACAGGTTTTCGGCAATAGGTACTACCATCACAAAACCGAGGTTTATACCCGCATGCCAGGATGTTTCTATCGGCAACGGTGGCACTCCCTTGGCAAAATTCATATGAGAATAGTTTACCCCCGCTCTAAAGCCAAATCTTTTAAATTCGGGTTCGCTATAAACCTGTGCCTTTGCAACATGCAGAGTTAGGACAAAAAAGATAAAAATGGGCCATTTATTCATAAAATTTTATTTGTAATATAAGTAAAAAAACTGCCTGTTATAGCTCATAAAAGGTAGTAAAAAATTATTATATGTAAAAAATCAGCACAAAGGACGAATTTGAGTAGTTAATTTAAAGCATTTTAGATGGGGTAGTAATTCTACATCTTTAGTATAAAACAATTTTCGTATTCGTTTAAATTTTAATGGCATAATATTCGTAACATGGGATTATTATTTTTAAATCAAATTTAATTTTTATGAAACTTTCGTTAAAAACATTAGCTATTCTATTATCTGCGGGTTTGATGTATGCCTGTAACAGTGGCGATACTTCCACGACAACTACTTCAGATACCACAATGGGAAGCGATAAGCCGTCATCCATGGACACCACGCATGCAACAACGGATACTTCTTCTGCTACTACCAGCACTCCAACAGCCAGTGCTGAACAGGATTTTTTAAACTATGCAGTTCCTGCGAATACAAAAGAAATTATGTGGCTTAAGGCAGGTGTAGATAAGGGAAACAAAGAAATTAAACAGCATTCTGCAATGATGTTGAAGGACCATAAAAAACTGGAAGCATCTGTAAAGGGATTTATGGCCGCTAAGCCATCTTTTGCCATGCCTGCGGTAGATACTGCCGAAGCGGCCAATGCATTGACCGCGGTAGCTCAAACCGGCGCTGCCTGGGATAAAGCGTGGGCCGATAAGATGGTTGATGACCATACTGCTTTGCTTGATGAACTAAAAAAAGCAAAAGGCAATGTAAAAGACGCTGAACTTAGCAAATTAATCGACGGCACTATCCCGGTTGTGGAGTCCCATCTTGCGATGGCAAAGAAATTACAGGATAAATTGAAAAAATAAAATACCGCTGAATTTTAGAAAGGCCGGGCCCATAAGCCCGGCTTTTGTGTGTGTATAGTTATGGTTTGTTGGCTACGGAGATCATCAATTATGACAAATTACCAGTTGTAAGAACATATTCAGGCACCTGTTTTGTAATAGCTATTTTAAAACTATACTTTATGAAAAAGATCATTTCATTTCTCTTTCTCGGCATTGCGTCAGCATCGTACGCCCAGCATGCCGGAGTAACTCCAATGGGGAGCTTTACTATCGGTGGCAGTTTTCAGCAATTTGACGGGCTTAACAGCCGTGTTGCAGGCGTTCCGCAGTATAAACAATTAAAAGACCATACAGCTACGCTTGGAATAGGCTGGCTGAAAGAACGCAACAGGGTAATTTCTAATGGAGGCATAACAATTGGAAGCAGTATGAGCGGGGATAATGATGAAAGAAGCAGCACGATAAGGTATTTTAGCATTACAGGCGATATCGGCTATGATCTGCTAAAAAGCGAAAGGGTAATGCTCTATCCTTTAGCTGGCCTTGGATTTCAAAAATACCAGGCAATCTTTTACAAAGATAATTCGACGGTGTTGTTCGATGACGTACTGGAATCTACAGAAGTGCAAAATAGTATCAAGTCAGTAAGGTTCAACAATCCCTTCTTTGTTTATCGGCTGGGATTTGGTTTTTCGGTAAAATCACCAAAACACCCGTCTTGCTCTATAGGTGTACAGGCGGGTTACACAGGGAGTTTCAAAACAAATAGCTGGAAAAGCAGTGAGAACCAGGCATTAGGCAATGCGCCGGAAGACAAAGTAAGCCAGTTCTTTATCGGGCTTGTACTAACGAGCAAGCCTATGTTTATGAAATAGGGTTTGCTAATCGGGTTAAGGTATTTTAATCTTGTTAATAGTAGAAGGTGGCCAGGCCAGTAAAATTGCCTGGAGGTAAAGCTATACGCGGGTATCATCAAATTCCTGGTCGGCCTGATCCTTGTTTGACCAGTCCTGCAAAGCTTCCTTAATTTTTTCTACTACGGGTTTATCCTCGTTGTCGTCATTGATCTCTGATGGCAAAGGCGAGTTTTCTGCTTTATCTTCATTGTTATGGGAGGCGTCCGTTCCGCTTTCATTCTCACCACCTGGGGTATACAGGAAATTTTGTATAAAGATCATCGTATGAGTTTTAAGGTTATAAAATTTCAGCACATAAAATTAGACGTTAAATTTCAAATTGCTGGATTTCGATAGGCTAAAAATTGGGCTGGATAATTGTCACCGCTTTTATTATAGTTTTTGTTGAACAGGCCAATTTGACCATTGACTATTGACCATTAGCCGAACTCAATTATTTATCAAGGCTCCCTGGTTGATCCAGCATCCGATCAGGGCTCGTTCTTCCGGCGTAATACCTGTCTTGTTGTTTTGGGGCATCGTTTTGGTGATCACTACCCGCAGCAGGATCTTGTCTTTTAACTTAACGATATCCTGGGGGGTATCATATACCACACCATTGGGAGGAGCCTTATAAAAGTCATCTGTAGGTTGAGATGAATGACACGAAATGCACCGTTTATTTATGATGTTATTTACCTCGGTGAAACTGACGTTTTTATTACAGGCAGTATTATCTGTTGGGGGCGCAGTTACGAAGGCTGCCGCTAATAAGATAATAACGGAAGCGGGGAGTACCCATACGGTATAGCGTCCCTTTTCCCTTAAGTTCAAATAATGTTTTACGCCCGCGGTGCCTAACGAAATAGTAGCAAGGATGGCCCATGGATATTGGGATCCGAACGTAGTGGGAAAATGGTTGCTGATCATTACGAACAACACGGGTAGTGTAAAATAATTATTATGCAACGACCTCACCAGGGCGTTTTTGCCTAAAACCGGATCGGGTAGCCTGCCTTCTTTTGCCGCTTTCACCATTGCTTTTTGCGAAGGGATAATAATAAAAAACACGTTTGCCGCCATTAATGTGCCGAGCATGGCGCCAAAGTGGATGTATGCCGCCCGCGCGCTAAATACATGTGTATAAAAAAAAGCAAACCCTGTTGCGATAACAAAACCCACCAGCGCAAAAAGGACCCCATTTTTTACCAATGGTGTTTTACATAAGATATCATAAACCAGCCATGCTACAATAAATGAACCGATGCCAATTGCGATGCCTGTACCGGCGCTGATGGTTAGCACATTGGCATCGATCAGCATGGCACTGGAATTGAAATAATACACGACGAATAAAAGACTGAAGCCAGATAGCCAGGTAAAGTAAGCTTCGTATTTAAACCAATGTAGTTCTTTCGGAATAGTCTTTGGGGCCACCTTATATTTTTCCAGGTAGTAAAAACCTCCCCCGTGTACCGCCCACAGATCACCTGCCAGCTCGTCCCTGATATTTACCGTGCGATTCAGCGCGTTTTCCAAAAAAACAAAATAAAAAGAAGCGCCTATCCAGGCGATGCCAAACGTAATATGCATCAATCGTACAATAATATTGAGCCATTCCACCAGGTGGGCCTCACGAGGGGTGCCCTTCACGAGGTACCAGGTAAAAACGAATATAAGCACGATCACCAGTACAATCGATGTATAAATAAACCCCTGCGAAAGTAACATACGCTCTTTATGTTCATCCGGAGCCTTCGGATCACTGTTATTTTTTTTTATGGAATTAAACTGGTATGTCATAATGACCAGCATTAATAGCACAAAGAGCAGCACACCATAAATCAATGCAGTCAGCATACTGGAAATTCTTTAATTAGTGATACGCCTACCCAATAAAACGGGTACATTCCAAATTCCTCCTTTCGTGACACAACAAAAGCAATATAGGCCATTAAATCTCACCCGTTTTTAAAACCTGTGACGTTTGCAGAAGGATGAGTTGTATATAATTGCCACACAGCAAGTAGTTGGTGAGGACACAAAATCACTTCTCTCTCCAAGTCGCATCTCGCCAATCAAAACCAAAAGCAACAATTTGGATGTATACCATAAGCGTGTTGGCCACAATTTAAATTTTTGTTTTGTATTTTTATTGTTTGATTTAATAACCACATAAACAGGCCACTTGGTAGTGATACATAGCAACAGGGCAGTTTTACCAACGGGGATACAGGAGGCGTATGTAGCATTGGAAAACGGCCTCATAACTGATATTACCAAACTCCCGCCGCCCGGCAGCAAGCACCACCTGGTCGATGTGATGGATCATATATTAATGCCTGGAGTAATTGATCCGCATGTCCACATCAATGAACCCGGCAGAACGGATTGGGAAGGTTTTGATACCGCCACAAGAGCTGCTATTGCGGGAGGTGTTACCACTGTCGTCGATATGCCGCTTAATTCCTCACCGGTTACCACAACCGTCGCAGGCTTCGAACAAAAGTTGACTGCTGCCGCCGGTCAATTAAATTGCAATGTTGGTTTTTGGGGTGGTGTTATTCCCGGAAATGATTATGAAATTGAAGGATTGATTGAAAAGGGTGTGCTGGGTTTCAAGGCTTTTTTGACCCATTCCGGTATAGACGATTTTCCCAATGTTGTGGAAAAGGATCTCGAAAAGGCAATGCCCATCATCGGAAAACACGGCCTTCCATTACTTGTACATTGCGAACTAACGGATACGATTAATCGCTCTTTCGGAATGGTGAGATCATACAGCAATTACCTGGCTACACGCCCAACGCATTGGGAGGATGCTGCCATTGAGTTGATGATAAGCCTGTCGGAAAAGTACAATTGCAGGGTGCACATTGTGCATTTATCTTCAGCCAATTCTATCGACCAGATCAACAGGGCCAGGCAAAAGGGATTACCAATTACGGTTGAAACCGGCCAACACTATTTGTATTTTGATGCTGCCGACATACCCGACGGCCAAACACAATTCAAATGCGCCCCTCCCATCCGCGAAGCGAAGAATAACGAGAGCCTGTGGGAAGCTTTAAAAGGCGGTATCATCGATTTTGTTGCAACTGATCATTCGCCCGCTGCACCCGGACTGAAAGAATTGGCAAGCGGTGATTTTATGAAAGCATGGGGTGGTATCGCCTCCCTGCAATTTGCTTTGCCGGCTTTGTGGACAGCCGCAAAAAAAAGGAGTATCGTCTTTACTGATGTTGTAAAATGGCTTTGTGAAAATCCCGCAAAACTTATCGGTAAAGAAAAAAGCAAGGGAAAGATCGCTGAAGGATATGATGCCGACCTGGTGGTTTTAGATGAAACAGAAATGTTTACCGTCACAGAAAATATCATTCATCACCGGCATAAAATTACGCCATACCTTGATGAAAAATTATGCGGTGTAGTGTATCAAACATATATTGGGGGGCACAAAGTCTATAACAAAGGAATGTTTTCAAAATTGAATGCGGGTGAGCTGGTACTGAGATGAAGGCAGCGGTAAGGAGAAGTAGTAATGAGTGATGAGTGATGAGTGATGAGTGATGAGTGATGAGTGTCTTAAGGATCAGGGTACAAACTACAGGCAGAAGGGAGCAGTAAGTGAGCAGACTGAATAAATTTAAGACTAGCTGTTTCCGGATGACGATAGCACACATGGTTACACGGCAACTTACCACTGCCTGCCTTTCGCCTTCTACCTTTCACCTTTTACCTTTTTCATTAACTCCCCTTTACATCTTTTTAAACCAATTCCCCCTTAATTTCGTTATTGATCAATACAAATTATGAGGATTTTTTTATTACTTCTTTTTATTTCCCTGTCGATCACGTGTTCTGCACAAAGAATTTTTGGTACGGTGCTTAATGAAAAAGGAGAATTATTGCCTTATTCTTCAATTACAATCAAGGGGACCACGATAGGCGCCGGCGCCAATAACCGGGCAAGATTTTCTATTTCACTTACACCTGGTACTTACACCGTAGTTTGTCAGCATATCGGTTATACGGCACAGGAACGAGCCATCACTTTCGCAGGCAGGGATGAAGAAATCAACTTTGTCCTGGCCGAACAAAAACTTGTGCTAAAAGAAGTAGTGATTAAAAACACTGATGAAGATCCTGCGTATGCCATCATTCGGGCCGCAATAGCAAAAAAGGAATTTTACAACAAGCAAGTAAATGCATTTACATGCGATCTGTATACGAAGGATATGATCAAGCTTCGCAAGGTCCCCAAAACGATCTTCGGAAGAAAGCTACCTGATGAAAGCCGCCAGGAAATGGGGTTGGATACAACGGGGCAGGGGATCATTTATTTGTCAGAATCTATTTCAAAAATTGCGACGGAATTGCCGGATAAGTTTAAGCTCGAAGTAAAAAGCAGCCGGCTGAGCGGGAGCGACGGTTTTGGTTTTACTTTTCCCACTTTCATTTCATTTTATCAGAATAATGTAACCGTTTTCACGGAAAGGTTGAATCCTCGTGGATTTGTTTCACCCATAGCAGATGGAGCGATCAGCTTCTACCGCTTTAAATTTTTGGGCAGTTTTTGGGAAAATGGAAAAGAGATCAACAGCATCAGGGTAACACCACGCAGAAATTACGAGCCGTTATTTTCAGGCATCATCAATATAACCGAAGGCGATTGGCGCATACACAGCGTGGATCTCTTACTCACAAAAAAGTCGCAGCTTGAAATCATTGATACGCTGCAGATCACGCAATTTCATGTACCTGTAGATGCAGATACCTGGCGGATAAAAAATCAGCTGTTGCATTTTAGCTTTAACCGGTTTGGCGTGGATGCGGTTGCTAATTTCGTAAACGTTTATTCGGATTACAACCTTAATCCAATGTTTGCAAAAAAATATTTTAATAATGTCATCATTAAATATGACACGGGTGTAAATAAAAAACCCAAAGCTTATTGGGATACCATACGCCCTATGCCGCTTGAAAAAGAGGAAGTAAAAGACTACCAGGTAAAAGACAGCCTGTATGAGATCAGGAAAGACTCCCTGCTGAGCAAACAATCAATTGATTCATTAAAAGAACGACAGGGTAAACTAAAACTTCACCCCGTTTTCTGGAGCGGTATCAACCGCACCCGTTATAGCACGGTCAATACCTTCCGGTGGGGTATTGAACCGCTATTACAAAAGCTGGAATACAACACCGTAGAAGGAGTGGTGCTGGGGGCCTCGGGTTACATTAATAAATATATTAAGCATAGCAGGCATGACCTTTCAATACGGCCGGCTATACGTTATGGCGTCAATAATAAACATTTAAACGGGTGGATGGATATTAGCATCCGTACCAGGGACCTGGATACAGATACAAGGTTAAGACGGCATGCATGGCTGTTTTCGGGCGGCAAACGCGTTTCACAATTTAATAAGGAAAGTCCGATTACCCCTTTGGTTAATAGCATTAATACTTTGTTCTATGGTGATAATTTCATGAAAATATATGAGAACATTTTCACCAATGTTGGCTACAGCAAAAGATTTGAAAGCGGCTTGCATTTAAACATAAATGCTTTGTACGAAGACCGGATACCGTTGAATAACACAACAAACTTTACCTTTTTTAAAAAAGACAGTGCAAATATAACCCCTAACTACCCGTATGAAAAGATAGGGCCGGAAGATTTTACACGGCACCAGGCTGTGTTGGTGAGTGTTGATTTGAGCATCAAGCCAGGTCAGAAATTCATTCAGTTCCCCAATAGAAAAATTTCCATCGGGTCAAAGATTCCGACCTTCAGCCTTAATTATACAAAGGGATTTAAGAACATTTTGGGAAGCGATGTAAATTTTGACAAGTGGCGGTTTACGATCTTTGGCGATAAAAATTTCAATCTTGCAGGCACGTTAAATTATAAGGTAGGTATAGGAGGATTTATCAACCGGAAGACTGTATTTATACAGGATTACCAGCACTTCAATGGCAATAGATCAGTGGTCGCCAGTGAATACCTCAACAGTTTTCAATTGGCTTCCTATTATGCCAACAGTACAACGGCAACCTTTTACAGCATCGTACACCTTGAGCATCATTTAAATGGCTTGCTTACAAATAAGATACCGTATTTTAACCGGCTCAACTGGAACCTGGTAGCGGGTGGCAATTCATTTTTCATCAACGAAAACAGCAACTATACAGAACTGTTCGTCGGGCTAGAGAACATTTTTAAGATACTCCGTTTAGATTTTGTCGTGGCTTACCAGGATGGCCACGAAACGATTACGGGCTTACGAATAGGCACGGGCGGCTTAATCGGGGCCAGTATAAAATCGGTATCCATAAGAGGTGGGAGCAGCAACGCAAATGCCATGGGGTTTTAGTCCATTATTACCAAAACGGTCAGCATTTTTGTTACCAGTGCGTTTTATTATATTTGCAAAAATTTGGTTTGCCCTGCAAGCATCCAATTCATTTTAGGGACCGCATTTGCATGTGCCTGAAATAATTTCCTTTACAAAGGATCAAATTAAAATTATGGCCCCATTACACAATCGTATCGCCCAGGCGGAGTTAAAGAAACTATTATACGAAGAGAAAGAGCATCGCTCCACGATATCTTTTTATCATTATTTTCCCATCAGCGATCCTCAGCAATTCCGGGATAAATTGTATGCAGCCTTGAATGCTATGAAAGTGTTTGGCAGAATTTACGTTGCGCACGAAGGCATCAATGCGCAGATAAGCGTGCCCGTTAGTAGTGAGGAAGCCTTTAAGAATTATTTATATTCTATTGATGCGTTGAACCGCATCAGGCTGAACAAGTCGGTTGACGATGCAATTGGGAATGAAGGCGACAAAAAGGGGAAATCATTCTGGGTATTAAAAATAAAAGTCAGGGATAAAATTGTTGCTGACGGAATCATCGATCCCGGCTTCAGTATGGAGAAAAAAGGACGATATGTCAATGCGGTGCAGATGAACGAATTACTGGCGGATGATAATACTATCGTTATCGATATGAGAAATCATTATGAGTATGAAGTAGGTCATTTTGAAAAGGCGTTGGAGATTCCAAGCGATACGTTCAGGGAGCAATTGCCAATGGCCGTGGAAATGATGGAAGACAAAAAAGATAAGAATATTATTATGTATTGCACTGGTGGCATTCGCTGTGAAAAAGCCAGTGCGTATATGTTGCACAATGGTTTTAATAATGTATTTCATTTGGAAGGCGGCATTATAAATTATGCGAAAGAGGTGCGTGAAAAGGGCATGGAGAGCAGGTTCATCGGGAAGAATTTTGTGTTTGATGACAGGTTGGGCGAACGTGTCACCGAAGATATCATTGCCCGTTGCCACCAATGCAACAAACCGGCAGATACCCATACCAACTGCAACAATAATGGATGTCATTTGCTTTTTATTCAATGTACAGCATGTGCAGAAAAATTTGATGGCTGCTGTTCAGTTGAGTGCCAGCACATTTTTAATCTTCCGTTGGAAGCTCAAAAGGAGTTAAGGAAAGGAATTGAAAAAGGCCGAATGGTTTTTAATAAGAGCAGGCAGCGGCTTAGGCCAAGATTATAGCGGTTGGTACCGAAGGTGTGACAACGGTTGGTATCGAAGGTTAGATCTTTTAAACTCTGCGGCGGTCTGACCTCCGGTACCGACCGGAAGGCTCAGCCTGTCCTTCAATGCCGTTCGCTGGATCAGTTTGACCCGACGATGTTGAGTGTAAAGCCCCTGAAGATCTTTATCCTGGTGGCCGAAACATTGTGCAAACTCTTACAGGTGGCCATTGATTTTATTTCAGGTTAATTGGGCATATGGGTCAGTACCGCAGGTCAGGCCCCAATAATAGTAATGGGTCTGACCTGCGGTGCCGACCGTTTACTAATTTGAACCGACGATGTTGAGTGTAAAGCCCGTGAAGATCTTTATCGTGGTGGCCGAAACATTGTGCAAACTCTTACAGGTGGCCATTGATTTTATTTCAGGATAATTGGGTTTTCCCGGACCTATTATTACGGTTGTACCCGCGTCCGGCACATTGCCACAGCTCCAGTTGGAGGGATTTTCCCATGCAACGCCTGAAGCGCCCGTCCAGTAATTGATACTGCAGAGCGTTTCAGGGGTTAAAAAAATCACGCCATAATCTTCCACCTGCCCGGCAGTAGGCTCATAGCAGGAGTTAATTCCGGTGAAACAATCTTTAGCTATTACCCGCGCTCTTAATAGTTGATTTAACACCGGCGGGGACGCAGGTGTGGTAAATAAAAATGTATGGGAGCCGATATAGCAGTTTGTAGAAGAATACACGGATTCGCCCGCATCGGTGAAATCGCCATCATTATTATAGTCAATAAAAAATTGCACGAGGTTAAAGGAATTAGAAGGCGTGGTAGTACCCACGTTTGCTGTCGCAGAATAAGTAGTGCCTGCAGATAGAATGGTATTATCTGAACAGGAAAAATCCAAATACTTATTTCCATCTGTTGCAAGCCCTGCTGTGACCTTATTAATACTGTTCAGCCTGAACGAATTAATACCAGCATTGCTTGTACCGGTGCCAGGACGGGAGCAGGCCGCGGCATGAGGATTACTCACAATGATCATAGAGCCTTTTACATCATTAGTAACGCCATTATTAGCTGATAATACAACATTTTTTATACCGGTACCCGCAAAAGACACGATCGGGTTACGGTCAGTGGAGATAAGGGGTGTACCACCCTCGAAGGTCCAGCGCCACGAGGTGGGGCCGCCTAAACTTCTGTCAAAAAACTGGACAGTGCCGCCAGTACATATATTTGACGGGCTTGCAACAAAATCGGTTTTGAGAGGCTCGGAAAAATTGCATTTTGCCAGGCATGAACT
>JADMIO010866727.1_pt1 | contig 15056 bp, 8 predicted proteins | sample 8958161 | NCBI WGS metagenome assembly JADMIO01 (sample SAMN16585339, study PRJNA669376) | soil metagenome | isolation source: Crop rotation soil | place: USA: Cullars Rotation, Alabama | collected 2011 | reverse complement strand
GAGGCGATTCGCCACTACGACCGGGCCGTGTCGCTCGATCGTGGCGGCGTGGACGCGCGCGGTTTTCGAGCGGAGTTCCTGATCGCGCAGGGTCGCGCGCAGGACGCCGCGCGCGATCTCGAGGCCAGTCGCACCGCGGGGCGCAGCGACTACGAACTCTACAAGTCCATCGCGGCGGTGGCGGTGACGCTGGGAGACGTCGAAGCAGCGGCGTCCGCCTCGGACTCCTGCATCGCGCTCGACCCTGCGCGGTTCTCGCGGGACATCGTGGCGATCGCGACGCCGTTCTTCGGTGATCCCGACACTGCGGCGCGCGGCGTCGCGTACTTCGAACGGCTGCGCGAGCGGTTGCCGAACGCCTGGTGGGTGCACGCGAACCTAGGGGCCCTGCACGCGCGTCTCGGCCACACGGAGCTCGCCCGGCGAGAGTCCGAGGCCGGGGTGAAGCTCAAAGGTGGGACGCTGTAGACGTCGTCCGGCCGAGCGAGTCGAAGCAGGCATCCAGGTTCAGGCGCGCTCCCGTGAAATCCGGCTGTAGCTCGAGGGTCCGGGTGAACTCGCTGGACGCTTCGCCGTACCGCCCCAGCGACATCAGCGCGCAGCCGAGATTGTAGTGAGCATTGGTCCATGACGGCGCCGTCACCAGCAGGTCCCGAAACAGAGGAACGGACTCCGCGGCTCGCCCGGTCTGGGTCAGCGCGAACCCTCGCTGGAACCGCGCGGCCGCGACCTGCGTCCTGACCCAGGCCAGGTTGTTCGCTGCAAGCGCGTAGTGGGACCGGAGCCGGACCGCGTTCTCGAGCGCCGGCACCGCGTCCTCGAACAGTCCGAGCTTGCCGAGCGTCCAGCCGAGGTTGTTCCACGCGTCGGCGCTGTCGGGACCCCATCGGAGCGCGGCCCGGTAGGCCAACGCCGCCTGGGTGTGCTGCTGGCTCGAGGTGAGCCCGGTGCCCACGTCGAACCAGCCGGAATAGTCGTTGGACGCGGACGTCAGGGGTGGAACGCCCCGCAGGTATCCCGCCGACACGGCGTCACGGGAGTCGATCGCCAGCGTTCCGCGGGCCAGGGAGTCGAGCTGCGGCAATCCCCGGATGGCGTAGCCCATCATCAGCCGGTGTCGCGTCTCGATGTCCGCACCGCTCAGGGCGAGCGAACGCTCGAGATGGACGATGGCTTCCTCGCCGCGTCCCTGTGCGAACAGCCAGTCGGAATAGAACCGATGCCCCACCGCATCGTCGGGAGCCAACGCCAGGGCCCGCGCGAAGTGATCCTGCGCCGACTGCGTGTTGCCCATGGCGGCTTCGACGATCGCCAGGTTGGTCTGGAGCGTGGAGTAGGCGGGCAGCAACGGCTCGGCTCGCCCGAAATACTGCCGAGCTTCGGTGTATCGCCCGACGGCCATGTGCGTGAGGCCATAGTTCATCAGACCGCGCCCGTTGCCCGGGCTCTTGAGTACGACGTCGCGCCACAGCGTCTCCTCGGTGCGCCACACCCGGTTCCTGCGATGGGTGGCGAACGCGAATCCTCCCAGCATCAGCACGCCGAGCGTGACGCCGGCCGTGACGCGCATGAACGCGGTCGCCGCCGCGGGCCGCGTCATCGATAGGAACCTTAGGGCCACCCACGACGTCACCGCGAGCGACAGGCCCATGAACGGAAGGAAGATCCGGTGATCGTTCGCGACCTCGGCCAGCGGGAAGATCGTGGACGACGGAACGAGACCGATCGCGAACCACAGGATCCCCAGAGCGGCCGGGCGCGTCTCCCGCCGTCGCGACGCCCGCCACGCCAGCACCAGCAGCGCCGTAACGCAGGCGAGCCCGATGACGACGCGCGCGTCCCGCCAGTGCGGAATGAGTCCGAGGTCCGTGTCGGCGCTGAGATCGTGCGGCAGGAAGAACACCCGCACGTAGTGCACCCAGACCCAGAGTTGCGTCAGGCCGTAGTGGAAGCGATCGCCGCCCCCGTACCCCTGGCCGGCCGGGTTCATTCCCTCGACGAACGCGTAGAGCGCGATCGCCGCGACGAACGCCGGCGCGGTGGCGACCAGGGCGCGGTGGGTGCGCGGCCAGGCGCGGCTCGAGAACACCTCGCGCAAGGAGAGTTGCTCCTCGATCAACAACGCGTAGGCGAGCAGCAACGGCGCCGCGATCACGGCGGGGGTCTTGGCCAGCGCGCCGAACACCATGGGCAACAGGTGGAACTGATACCGGCGCAGGCGCGGCAGGCACGCGTAGGTGAGCAAGACGCCCAGCACGCCGATCGCCGACAGCAGCTCCGAGCGTGCCGAGATGTAGTTGACCGGTTGCGTGTTGCCGGTATGGACGCAGAACAGTGTGGCTGCCAACAGCGCGACCCAGTAGGACGGCAGGGGGGGATCCACCGACCGGAGGATCGTCCGGAACAGCGCCACCAGCATCACGCCGATCAGGCAGAACAGCACGATCTGGGTGACGTGGAACGCTCGCGGCTTGAGGCCGCCGCCCATCGCGTAGTCGAGCGCGAGGGTCACCGACACCACCGGCCGGTAGGTCGCGTTGCTGGGCAGGCTGCTGAACGTGGTCGCGTCCGTGAAGAACCTCGGAATGTTCCGAAGGTCCCGGATGAACACGTTCTCGACGATCACGTGCGAATCGTCGAAGTGAAACGCGTTGTCGTACGAGTTCGAGTAGGCGGCGAGCACCAGCAGCAGGGCCGCCACACAGGCGACGACGAATTCCCGGAGCGGGAAGGGGCGCCTGGGCGTCGTCATGGGCGAGGGTTCCGACATGGGCCGACGGCAGACTCCCAGCTTGTCGACTCGGCCGCAACGACTCGGATGGCCACCGTCGTGGAGACCCGGTCGATCACCTGGGCCTGTCGGTGTGGCAAGTCGTCTCACCTCGGAGGGCGTCTTCGTCCTTACGCGCCGAGCGGGCGCCGCGGGGATGAAACTGGTCGCAACCCCAACGCTGGCATCACGAGCTGTGTCGCGCGTCATCTTCTAGATGAGCATTGCGAACAATTGTCCCGGCGAACGTTTTCTCTTCTAGACACGGGCTCGAACCACGCTGCCGGATGTTCGCGGATCCTCGGTCGTGCTCGGATGCGCATCCGTCACGCTCGCTCGACCGATGAAGGCGCCGACGATCACTGCGTCCCACTCGCGCGTTCGAATGTTTGTCGCGACGCGAATCTTCCGCCGCCGCGCTTCGAAATAATTCCACGTTCGTGTGCATCATTTTCTCTTGCTCCGCCGAGATTGCGAGGAGCAATATGCCGCGCATCGATTCGAGAGCCACGAAATTTTCTCGAATCACAGCTTGCGTAGCTTGCCCCTCTGAGGCCGCCTCACCCTCGCGCGACATCCTGCTCGCGACCTCGACATCGCATCGAGTGTGTTTCTCGCAGGAGGCCGCTGAACATGTCCGCCCTCGGCTTTGCACGCGCCCTCACCGCATGGGCCGGCTGCGTCGTGCTTGCGATTCAGTTGGCGACTCCGGTCGACGCGGCTTCCACCGATCCCAACTCGTCGTTCACGTACCGTGGCCGCCTGCGGCCGCCCGGCGGCGCTTCGGACGTTCCCTCCGCCAACGTGCGATTCCTGTTGTTCGACGCTGCGGTCGGTGGCAGGCAGATTGGATCGGCGAGCGAGCAATCGTTCACGACCATGACCGGTGGTCGGTTCGTCACCGATCTGGACTTCGGCGCCGAGTCGATCAGTGACGAGCCTCGCTGGCTCGAGATCTGGGTGCGAGTCCCGGCGGGCAGCGGCACGTACACGAAACTCTCGCCGCGCCAGTCCGTCGTTCTGAACGGACACTACGGCGGCTATCACACCGGCCCGACCGGTCCGACCGGTCCGACGGGAGCCACCGGCAAGACCGGCGCGACGGGCGCCACCGGCAGAACGGGTCCCACGGGTCCGACCGGCCCGACGGGATCGACGGGTCTTCCGGGCGTCACCGGCGCAACGGGCAGAAACGGCGCGACGGGCGCGACGGGTGCGACGGGTGCAACGGGTCCGACGGGAGCAACGGGTGCGACGGGAGTCACGGGCGCGACGGGTTCGTCCGGCACGCCTGGCCTGATCGGAGCAACCGGCGCGACGGGAAGAACGGGTTCGACTGGCGCCACCGGAACGACGGGTGCGACGGGCGCTACGGGTGCGACCGGCGCTACCGGCACGACGGGATCGAGCGGCACGACGGGATCCACGGGCGCGACTGGCGCGACAGGATCCACTGGTGCGACCGGCTCGACGGGCACGGCAGGCGCGACGGGTTCGACGGGCTCAACGGGTGCGACCGGTTCGACGGGCGCGACGGGCTCATCGGGTTCGACGGGCGCGACGGGTTCAACGGGCGCGACGGGCTCAACGGGCGCGACGGGCTCAACGGGCGCGACGGGCTCAACGGGTGCGACCGGTTCGACAGGCACGGCAGGCTCGACGGGTTCAACCGGGTCGACTGGCGCGACGGGCGCAACCGGGTCGACGGGCGCGACTGGTGCGACAGGCGTAACGGGTTCGACGGGCGCAACCGGATCGACTGGCGCAACGGGTTCCACGGGCGCGACGGGTTCAACGGGCGATACCGGCGCCACGGGATCGACGGGCGCGACCGGCGCCACCGGATCGACGGGCTCGTCAGGCGCAACCGGCGCAACCGGCGACACGGGAGCAACCGGAGCGACAGGCGCAACCGGCGCCACCGGTGCGACCGGCAACTCGGGTGCGACAGGCGCGACGGGCGCGACGGGCGCGACGGGAACGTCGGGCAGGATGGGACCGACCGGCGCGACCGGAGCGACGGGAGCGACAGGAGCCACGGGCGCATCAGGAATTCGCGGTCCGTCGGGCGCCACGGGTCTGACGGGCGCCACGGGCAACACCGGTGCGACGGGCGCGACGGGATCTACGGGTTCGACGGGCGGCACGGGATCTACTGGCGCGACGGGTGCGACGGGTTCGACGGGCGCAACGGGTGATTCCGGCGCAACGGGATCGACTGGCGCAACGGGATCGACGGGCGCGACGGGCGACACCGGCGCCACGGGTTCGACAGGCGCAACGGGCGCTACGGGTGCAACTGGATCCACGGGTGCGACAGGTGGAACAGGTGCGACAGGCGCGACCGGTGCGACGGGTGTGACGGGCAGAATGGGAGCGACCGGCGCCACAGGAGCCACCGGCGCAACCGGCGCGACGGGAACGTCGGGAAGAATGGGTGCGACGGGCGCCACCGGTGCGACGGGTAGCACCGGAGCCACCGGCGCGACTGGAACGACGGGCTCCACGGGCGGGACCGGCGCCACCGGTGCAACTGGCAGCACGGGTGCAACGGGCGCGACGGGCGTAACCGGCTCGACCGGTGCGACTGGCGCCACGGGCGAAACCGGTGCAACCGGTGCGACGGGATCTACCGGTGCGACGGGCGCAACGGGAGACACGGGCGCCACTGGTTCGACGGGCGCCACGGGTTCGACGGGCGCTACCGGTGCAACGGGTGCCACCGGAGCGACGGGCGGAACGGGAGCGACTGGATCCACGGGAGCGACTGGGTCCACGGGCGCGACTGGATCCACGGGCGCGACGGGTGCAACCGGTGCGACAGGCGCGACGGGTGTGACCGGACGCATGGGTGCCACCGGTGCGACGGGTGCTACGGGCACCACGGGTGCGACCGGCGCTACCGGTGCAACGGGTACGACCGGCGTAACAGGTTCGACCGGCGCTACTGGTGCAACGGGTACGACCGGCGCAACAGGTTCGACGGGCGCTACTGGTGCAACGGGCACGACCGGCGCGACGGGAGCTACGGGCGCGACTGGCGTTACCGGCACGACCGGCGTGACGGGAGCAACCGGCGCAACGGGCGCAACGGGTGACACGGGCGCAACAGGTGCGACCGGCTCGACCGGAGTGACAGGTGCTACCGGAGCCACCGGTGCAACGGGTGACACGGGCGCCACTGGCTCGACGGGCGCAACCGGTGCAACGGGTGCGACGGGCACCACCGGAGCTACCGGTGCAACGGGTGACACGGGCGCCACGGGTTCGACGGGCGCGACCGGTGCAACCGGCACGACTGGAGCGACGGGTGCGACTGGCTCGACGGGAGCGACGGGAGCGACGGGAGCGACGGGAGCGACTGGCTCGACTGGCTCGACTGGAGCTACCGGAACGACCGGAGCAACGGGTGCTACCGGTGCCACTGGAGCGACGGGAGCGACGGGAGCTACTGGAGCGTCCGGCAGAATGGGCGCAACCGGAGCGACGGGCGCGACCGGTGCAACCGGAGCAACGGGCGCAACCGGAGCGACGGGCTCGACTGGAGCAACCGGCTCGACCGGCGCAACCGGCTCGACCGGAGCGACGGGAGCCACGGGTACGGTCATCGCTCCCACGCCGACGCTCACGCAGAGCACCACGCCGTTCATCGTGGCGCCGGCCCCGGCGACCATCCCCGGGCTCAGCTACACGAGCGCCATGCCCACGGGCGTCGTGCTGGCCGGAACGAGCGGACTGATCAACAATGGCAACGGTGCCGCGATCGCGGTGGTCACGCTGTACGTCGACGGGGCTCCGACCCTGTGGACGCAGACGGTCAGCATTCCGGCGGCGGGATCGGCGGCCTTCAACTTCGTCGCGGCCGTGCCGGTGGCCGCGGGAGTGCATACGTTCGACGTCCGGATCGCTAGCGGCGGAGCTGCCATCACGGTGGGACCGCCTCCGGCCACCATGACGATCACGATTCTTCCGTAGCGGAAGCGGGTAGACCGATGCACGAGTCGAGTGCCACGCGTCGCAGAGAGCCGGCGGTCACAGGACGCCGGCTCTCGAGCGCGCTGTGCATCACGGTGGGGCTCGCTCTCATCGCCGGCGTCGCGGCGGCGGGCGACATCGTGGAACCAGCGCCTCGCACGGACGCGGCGGAAGGGCCGTCGCCGCTGTCGTTGCTGTGGTACGTGGTGGGCTTCGGCGGCGGCGTGTCGGAGGGGGACGGATTCGAGCTCGTCGGGAGCGTGGAAGATCCGATGGGCGGCGAAAATCTCCTGGCCGCCCTGTCGCTCTCGGCTCCCATGGCTCAATCGGCGTTGGCGGGTGAGGCCTCGCTGGACGACGTGATCACCGAAGTCGCGCTGGCCCCGCTGTCACCCAACCCCAACCACGGAACAGCGAACATCTCGTGGGCGCTCCCCAGGCCCACCAACGTTCGCCTGACGATTCACGACGTGCAGGGTCGTGAGCTCGCCGTGGTCGCGAGCGGCGCCTTCGAGGGTGGCCGCTACACCAGGACCTGGCGGGCCGATCGTGCGCGCGGAATCGGCGCGGCCGGCATCTACTTCGTTCGCCTGACCACGAACGAGAAGATCGTGACGAGCCGCATGGTCGTGGTGCAGTGATCGAGTCCTGACTCGGTTCGGCCGGCGCGCTACTCGCGCTTCGCTTCAGACTCCGAAACGTAGTGCATGGTGCCGAGGTCGGGCTCCTTTCGAGTCACGAAGCCCTTCGCCAACTCGAACAGCACGAGCGGCATGGCCTTGTCCTGCTCGAGAAACACGGCGCTGTGGACGTCGATTCCGATCAGCACCATGCGCGGGTCCTCGGGTGTTCCGTGTCGGGGATCGCCTTCGTCCGGGAACCACATGCGCCAATCCTTGCGATACAGCGTGCGCATCAGCTCGGGATCCTGGGTCGTCTTCGCCAGCCCGGCGATGGACACCCACTCGTACGATCCGGAGCGATAGAACGTCACGTTGACGTGAGCGTCGCCGGCAAGGTCGTCGAGTTTTCCGCTCCCGCGGGTGGCGACGAACCACAGGTCGGCGCCCGGCGCGGCCGCCTGCCGAGCCATCGGCCGAGCGACGAGATGCCCGTCGTCACGGCGCGTGACCAGGATCGCCGTGTCCATCTTCTCGATCACCTCGTACATCTTCGCCATCGGGGATTGCGTATCGGTTTTCATGACGTCTCCGTTTCGGTCTCGTGCGGCAATCGAGGCGCTGCAAGTCCCGGGCCCGCACGGCGAGTTTGAAGTGTGTACGTCATGACGCGGCGAGAGCGGCTTCCCATGGAGTCGCCGGTCATCGCTCGCAGGCCAAGCCGCTCGAGTTTCAAGCCGGTTTGTACGATCGGCCGTTCGACACGCGACGCGAGGTATCAGAGCCGACGGGCGCGGGGACCGTCAGCCGCCGGAGCGCACTCGATGATGGCCAGGATGATGAGGACGAGCCTGGCTACCCCCATGAGGCGCGTGCCAGCGAGGTGCTGCGTACCCTTCGGCTTGATGCCGGTGACCGCAGCGAGTGCGGCAATGACGGCCGCGAGGCCGAGCCAGATGAACCACGTCATGGCGCCATGCTACAGGTCGAGTCCCCTCACTGCTTGGCGCGCACGGGAACCGAAGCGCGCGTGGTGTCCCACGACAGCTGCAGCACGGAACCCGTGGCGGCGGGCTCGAACGCGATCGTGAACTTCTCGACCGGCTGGGGGAGCGTCTCGGCTCGCATGTTCACGCGGACCAAGTCCTGCGCCGGGTCGTACACCGTGCCCCATTGGCCCGTCTGCTTGTTGATGATCAGCTTCCAGCCGCTCGGCGCCGGCACCGTCCACAGCGTGTAGGTGCCGGCGGGTACCGGGGCTTCGCCGATCACGAGGTCGACGGGCGTGTAAAACGTCGTCGCGGCGTTCGCGCCCGTGCGCCACACGGCGTTCCACGGCACGACGTTGCCGAAGATGATGCGACCGCGCTTCGTGGGACGCGAATAGTCCACCCACAGATCAGCCGTTCCCAGCTGAACACGGGCGGTATCGCGAGCCGACAGCGCACCCAGCGGACGCTTGCCGAACGACTCGCGCGCGGCGGCGATGTCCACGTCCGCGAGGCGCTGCGCCTCGCCCTGGAAAGGGGTTCCCGGTCCGCTGTACGACAGCAGGCGACCTCGAGGGTCCACGCGCATGATCCAGGGGCCCAGTCGGCCGACCTGCGTCTCGGTTACGAACGTCATGGTGTCGCCGTGGCCCTCGGTGACGATCGTTCGCACGGCTTGATCGGCTCCGGGCGACACGGCCAGCAACGTGTCCGTCTTGCCGGGCTTCCGGCGTGCCTGAAGGGCGAGCTGATCGATCAGTCCCATGACGCCGAAGATCGAGGGCAGTGCGCCTCGAGTCGCCGCCAGGCGGGTCGTCACGGTGCTGTCGCCGCGAGGGACGGTGGTCACGGCGCTATCACCGACGAACGTGATCGTGGTCCGCGTCTCGGCAGGCCCGGGTCCATCGCCGAGCCGGCGGTTGGTCATCTCGAACCGCGTCACCGAGCCATCGGCGGCGAGGTCGGCGGTGTAGACGCGATAAGTCGCGCGCGGCGACCGGGCGACGTACTCACCACGCAGCTGCTGGGCCGTTCGGGTGACCCGCTCCACCGAGAGCGTGTCGGTACCCAGTTTCACGACGAAACCGGCGGTGTCCTGCGCTGCGGCGAGGGTGGGAGCGGAGAAGAGGACGGCGATCGTGAGGGCGAGCATCGAACGCACGGGGGACTCCTGAGTGTTGCCGGCCTTGCAGGACGATGGGGTGTGTGAGGGAACAGAACGAACACAATCTAGCAGGTCGGCCCCGACTCACAGCCAAGACGGGTCCGCAGGGTTTGCGGAAGGGGCCGGCGGCGAGAGCGTTTGGCGTGTCGAACCCAGCGCTGGTCGGCCCGCCGATGCTCCGTGACTACACGTGTGGCTATGTGGGTCTCTCCGCAAGGCTGAGGGGGGCTGCCAGCGGGAAACCAGACCGCGTTACGTGTCCAGGAAGGTCCGAATGCCTAGAAGCTGGTTGCTGCCACTGCTGAGCGCTTGTTGTTTGTTTTTCCCGCATGGGGCATCGGCGCAGGAAGACAGTCTGAGAAGCGACAGCGCCGTCGTGGATCTACCCGTTCCTTCAGGCCCGAATGCCGTGGGCACGGTCACTTACCGGTGGACGGATGCCGCTCGGGAAGAGTTTCACACCGAGGATGCTTCGGACCGGCGCGAGATTGTCGTGCAGCTGTGGTACCCGGCGGAACCGGACACCAAGTCGCCTCGAGCCGAATACTTTCCCTCGCTCGACGTAGCGCTTGCGTCCTTGCGCTCTGAAGTCGCGAAAGGCCAGATGCCACCGGAAATGCTCGGGACGTTCGAGCGCTTTGCACGCGTCCGCACCCACTCTCAGGAAGGTGCTCGGTTCATTCGCGGAGGGCGCAAGTACCCCGTGCTGGTCTTCTCACCCGGCGGGAACGTCTCGCGGCACTCCTACACCATGCTCATGGAGGAGGCTGCCAGCAGGGGCTACGTCATCGCCAGCATCAGCCATAAATACAGCGTCGTGGATGTGTTCCCGGAAGGCCTCGTCGCCTCGCACAGCCGATGGGCCGGTTCGGGGAAGCTGGAGACCCGAGAGGCCAAAGACAAGTTCTGGGAGCCACTAGCCGAGCTGCAAGCTGGAGACGTGAGCTTCGTCCTGAGCGAACTGGAGAAACTGAACACATCCGACCCGGACGGACGGCTCACCGGCAGGATCGAGCTCCGCAAGGTCGGGATCATCGGCCACAGCAGGGGGGTGAAGACGGTGGTCACCGCCTTGGCCAACGACGCGCGGCTCAAAGTCGGTATTCTCTACGACAATCAACCGCCCATGAACAAGATGAAAGCGGACAAGCGCCAGCCGATTGCGATGATCAGGCCCGACACGTGGCCATCGGCATCCGACTCCACGCTGCGGGCATTTCTGAAGTCGAGACGAGCGGTCGGATACGACGTAACCATTCACGGCGCAGGTCACCTGAATTTCTCAGACTTCCCGATCGTGAGCCCTCAAACCGCCAAGTACGACATCGATCCGCGACGTGCCTACCGCATCATCCACGACTGCACGTTCAGCATGCTGGACAAGTATCTCGATGGCAGAAAGGCGCCGCTGCTCGACGGGAAGTCCATGTATCCCGAGATGGCCATCACGTCGTTCAAGCCGTCCCCATAGGCGTGCCCCACTCGAGGACCAGCCGCCTGACCCACCCCGTGGGTGGGGTGTGGAGGGAGGGCTAGTTTCTCCGAGCGTTGCCCCTTGCACGCCGTAATGAGAGCGCAAGGTTGTCCCCAAGGGCACATGTTGGGCGAGCTCTCGTAGTACGGTGCTCCTACATCACGCCCGATCTTGTCATTGACCACTCTTGAGATTCGATGTGACGGATGGCTTCTGGTCCCGCTTGTTTGAGCGGGTCATCGGCGGCGATCAAGGAAGTGCTGCTTCACCGCAAGGGGAACACCATGTTGACTGCCCAGGACAATGCCACCATCGTCCGCTCCCATTACGATGCCTACAATCGTCGCGACCTCGACAAGATGATGCCGCTCGTGACGAACGACGCCAAATGGATGAACGTCCCGTTCAACATCCACTTCACAGGCCCGAAGGGTTATCGCGAGTACCTCGACAACTGGACGACGGCGATGCCGGACTCCAAGATCGAGGTCGTGAACCTGGTCGTCGGCGAGGAGTGGACGGCCGTCGAGTGCATCGGACGCGGCACTCACACGGGCACGCTGGTCGGCCCCAACGGACCGATTCCGGCGACGCAGAAGAAGGTCGACATGAAGTTCTGTGAGCTGTTCCGCATCAAGGACGGGCAGATCACGGAAGCCCACGTCTACTTCGACTCGGCGACGCTGTTGCGTCAGCTTGGCCTCCCGCTGCAGACGCCCGCGGCGGTTCCTTCCCTCAGCTAGTCGACGCTTCGCGAAACCATCCCGCCGTGGACCCTCAGGGGCCACGGCGGTTTGTGTTTGCTGGCGCTCCTTCTAGTTCACCACGGTCGCCTTCATCGTGAGGACGCGGCCGGACTGGCGCAGGCGCAGCCAGTACATGCCGGCGGGGACGTCGTGCTTCTCCCCAAGTCTCACGAAGTGGCGGCCGGCGCCGAGGCTGCCCACTTCCTGCGAGCGGACCACGCGGCCACCCACGTCGACCATGTCGAGCACGGCCGGGTTGGAATTGGGTAGCGAGAACGCCACGTTCAGCGCCCCCACGGCGGGATTCGGCCGGAAACCGGCGAGCTCGAGCGACATCCGAGCGCCATCGGCGGCATGGGAGCCGGGCGCGAAGCTGGCGGTGATGGTGTGGTTGGCCGAAATGTCGGTGAACGTGTAGCTCGACACCGCGCCCACCGACTTGCCGTCGACCTGGACGTCGGCGATGTGGAAGTTGGCGTCGGGCGTGATCGCGAGCACCTGCGTGGCGCCGTGAACGACGTCCTCGACCGACACGTTCTCGATGGAGTGATCAACCGGCGTGATCGCGAGCTCCTGCGTCCCGCCGCGAACCATGGCGACGCCATCGGCGGTCGAGACCGCACCGTTGGCGCCGGCCGTGGCGGTGATCGTGAAGCCATTGCGCGCAAACGTCGCGCTGATCGAATGGCCGTGTGTGGCCTTGACGAACGTATAGCTCGTCGACGGAGCCACCGGGGTTCCATCCACGATCAACGTCGCCACGTGGTAGTTCGGATCCGGCACGATGGTGAACGGCCGGTTCCAGCCGTAATTCACCTTCACCGAGCCCGACGGCGACACCTTGCCGCCCGTTCCGGTGGTGGCCGTGAACGTCACCTGGTCGAGCGCGAAGGTCGCCGCGATCGTGTGCGCCGCCGTCACGTTCGTGAACGTGTAGCTCGCCACCGCTCCGGCCGAGACGCCGTCCACCAGCACGTCCGCCACATGGTAGTGGGCGACCGGCGCGACCGTGAACGTCTGGCTGCCGCCAGGGGCCACCGCCACGGAGCCGTTCGGCGAGATCGTGCCGCTCGCGCCGGCCGTGGCAGCGATCGTGAAGCCGTTGGGGGCGAACGTGGCCGCGATGGTGTGGCCGGCCGTGACCTTGTTGAACGTGTAGCTCGTCGCCGGGGGCATCGCGACACCGTCGACGGTCAAGGTCTCGACGCGGTAGTTGGCCGCCGGCACGATGGTGAGCGGGCGGTTCCAGCCGTAGTTGACCAGCACGTTGCCGGCCGGAGAGATCACGCCACCCGCGCCAGCGGTCGCCGTGATCGTCAGCTGGTCGATCGCGAACGCTGCGACAATCGTATGCGTCGCCACGATATTGGTGAACGTGTAGCTCGCCACCGCGCCGACCGGGACGCCGTCCACCAGGACGCTGGCGACGTGGTAACGGAGGCTCGGCGTGATCGTGTAGGTCTTGGCGCCGCCACAGTTGACGTTCGTGACGCCGTTCGAGGAGATCGTGCCGTTCGCACCGGCCGAAGCCGTGAGGGCATAGGTGTCGACCTTGAACGTGGCTGCCAGGGAGTGGCTGGACGAGACGCCGGTGAAGTCATAGTTCGTCAGCGCGCCCACCGAGACACCGTCGACCACGACGTTGGCGACCGAGTAGCAGGCCGCCGGCGTGATCGCGAAGCTCTGCGAGCCGCCATTGGCCACCCCAACGGAGCCGTTCGGCGAGACCGTACCGCCGGGGCCGGCCGTGGCAGCGATCGTGAAGCTGTTGGGGGCGAACGTGACCGCGATGGCGTGGCCGGCGGTCACCTTGTTGAACGTGCAGCTCGTCGCCGGGGGCATCGCGACACCATCGACGGTCAGGGTCTCGACGTGGTAGTTGGCCGCCGGAACGATCGTGAACGGGCGGTTCCAGCCGTAGTTGACCAGCACGTTGCCGGCCGGAGAGATCACGCCACCCGGGCCAGCGGTCGCCGTGATCGTCAGCTGGTCGATCGCGAACGTGGCGGCGATCGTGTGCGTCGCCACCGTGTTGGTGAACGTGTAGCTCGTCACCGGGCCGACCGAGACGCCGTCGACCAGGACGCTGGCGACGTGGTATCGGAGGCTCGGGGTGATGCTGAAGGCCTGGGTGGCTCCACAGTCGACGCTCACGGCGCCGGTCGGCGAGATCGCGCCGTTGGTACCGACCGAGGCGGTGACGACGTAGGTGTCGATCGTGAACGTGGCGGCGAGCGTGTGGTTGGACGCGACGCCGTGGAAGTCGTAGTGCGTCACCGCGCCCACCGAGACACCGTCAACCAAGACGTTGGCGATCGAGTAGCAGGCCGCCGGCGTGATCGTAATGCCCTGCGAACCGCCGTTGGTCACCGTGACCGCGCCGCTCGGCGAGACCGAGCCGTGGTCGCTGGCCGAGGCCGTGATCGTGTAGGTGTCGGTGACGAAGGTCGCCGCGATCGTGTGGTTGGCGTCGACGTTCGTGAACGTGTAGCTCAGGACCGCGCCGACCGAAACGCCATCCACGAGCACATCGACGGTATGGAAGCCGGCGTCCGCGACGACGTTGAACGTTTTGTTGTCGCCGCAGTTTACGCTGGGAGCGCCGGACGGGGAGATCGAGCCGTTATCTCCGGTCGAGGCCGTGATGACGTAGGTATCGACCGCGAACGTCGCCTCGATCGTGACGTCCTCGGCCAAGTTCGTGAACGAGTAGGTGTGGAGGGCGCCGACCGAGATGCCGCCCACGATGACGTCGGCGATGTGGTAGCAGGAGGCCGGGGTGATCGTGAACGCCTGGGAGTCGCCGCAGTTGACCGCGACGGCGCCCGACGGGGAGATCGAGCCGTTGTCGCCGGCCGAGGCCGTGATCGTCTGGACGTCGACGGCGAACGTCGCCGCGATCGTGTGGTCGCCGCTCACGTTGGAGAAGGTGTAGTCCGCGACGGCGCCGACCGAGTTGCCATCCACCACGACGTCGGCGATTTGGAAGCAGGCAGCCGGGGTGATGTTGAACGCCTGGGTATCGCCACAGTTGAGCGCCACGGCGCCGGTCGGGGAGATCGAGCCGTTGTCGCCGGCCGAGGCGGTGATGACGTAGGTATCGACCGCGAACGTCGCCTCGATCGTGACGTCCTCGGCCAAGTTCGTGAACGAGTAGGTGTGGAGGGCGCCGACCGAGATGCCGCCCACGATGACGTCGGCGATGTGGTAGCAGGAGGCCGGGGTGATCGTGAACGCCTGGGAGTCGCCGCAGTTGACCGCGACGGCGCCCGACGGGGAGATCGAGCCGTTGTCGCCGGCCGAGGCGGTGATCGTGT
>JADMIO011070361.1_pt1 | contig 15058 bp, 14 predicted proteins | sample 8958161 | NCBI WGS metagenome assembly JADMIO01 (sample SAMN16585339, study PRJNA669376) | soil metagenome | isolation source: Crop rotation soil | place: USA: Cullars Rotation, Alabama | collected 2011 | reverse complement strand
ACCGCCGTGACCTGGGCGTCCACACCGGGATGGTCGGCGAGACGATCCTCGAGCTGATGCGCGACGGCGTGGTCACCGGGGCGCGCAAGCCGATCGACACCGGGCTGACCGTGACCGGCTCGATCCTGGGTGGCTCCGCCGCGGTCGAGCTGGCGGGCAAGGAGCCGTCCCTGCGGCTGCGATCGGTCGAGCACACCAACGCGGCGGCGGTCATCTCCGCCCTGGACGACTTCGTCTGCGTCAACTCCGCCATCGAGGTCGACCTGCTGGGCCAGGTGAACGCGGAGATGGCCGGGGGTCGCTACGTCGGCGGCATCGGCGGCTCGGTCGATTTCCTGCGCGCGTCGGTGCGGGCACCCGGTGGCCGCTCGATCGTGGCGCTGCCCGCCGCCGCGCGCGGAGGGATCAGCCGGATCGTGCCGGCCGTGGAACGGGTCACCGTGCAACGCAGCGACGTCGACGTGGTGGTCACCGAGCACGGGGTCGCGCGGCTGCGGGGCGTCTCGCAGGGGGAGCGGGCGTGCCGGCTCGTGCGGATCGCCGCCCCGGAGCACCGCGAGCACCTGCTGGCCGCGGCGGAGGAGATGGGGCTGTAGATGGACGCGACGATGGAACCGCTGGTCAGCGGCCGTGGCCTGCTGGAGGCGGCCCGCTGGTATCCCGAGTACGGTCTGCTGTTCTCCGATATGCACAACGGTGGCGTGTACCGGTTCGACCCGGTGACCGGGGGGACCGCGGTCGTCATCCCGCACCGCAGGGGCATCGGCGGTCTGGTCGCGCACCGGGACGGCGGGCTGGTGGTGGCCGGTCGCAACGTCGCCCACAAGAACGGCGGCCACACCGCGACCATCCTCGAGAAGCGGGCCGACGAGCAGTTCTTCAACGACCTCACCGCCGACCACACCGGGCGGCTCTACGTCGGCTCGGTCGCGACCGACCCCACCGGCGACCGGGAGCGGGGGTTCGGGCGGCTCTACCGGATCGACCTCGACGGCTCCTGCCACGTGCTGGCCGACGACGTGATGGTGTCCAACGGCCTGGGCGTGGACCCGGCCGGCGAGGTGCTCTACCACGTCGACACCCCGCGCTCGACCGTGTGGGCCTACCCGGTCGACGAGGTTCCCGAGCTTGAGCCGGGGGGTCCGGGGGTCGCCGGGCGGCGGCGGGTGTTCGTCGAGACCGGCGAGTACGGCGGGGTGCCCGACGGCCTCGCGGTCGCCGACGACGGTTCGGTCTGGGTTGCGATGGCCGGGGGTGGCGTCGTCGTCGGCTGGGATGCGGCGGGCGGGCGGGTCGCCGAGATACCGGTGCCGCAGCCGCTGGTCACCTCGGTCTGCTTCGGGGGCCTGGACGGCTGCACGCTCTACATCCTGACCGGGGCCGACGACGAGCACCCCGACCCCCGAGGTGGCTCGCTCTACGCTCATGCCGGCGACCGCCGCGGCCGGCCCGGACCCAGGGCAGCGGTGCCTGGCCGGCTGGTCACCGTCCCTGATGTGGAAGGAGGCGCCCGATGACGCAGGAGTACCGGGTGGCCGCGCTCGACGAGATCGAGCCGGGGTCACTCAGACGCGTCGACCCGAACGGCATACCGGTCTGCCTGGCCCGGCTGCCGTCCGGCGAGGTCCACGCGATCAGCGACATCTGCAGCCACGAGGAGATCGAGCTCAGCGACGGTGACCTGGACGGGTGCGACGTCGAGTGCCCGGCCCACGGATCCCGCTTCGACGTCCGGACCGGCGACGTCAGCGGGGTGCCGGCGCGCGACCCGGTCGCGGTGTACCCGGTGCGGGTCGAGGGCGACCAGGTCTTCGTCTCGCTGTGAGGGCCCAGGTGGAGTAGTCGCTACTCTCGGGACGACCTCTCCCCTGAGGTCTCCTGGACCCGGTCCCATGGCTGGTAGGAGGCGTCGGGCAGTGATCAATCTCGCGGAGCTGGGTACGAAGGCGGCGCGGTGCGCGCCGGGGTCGCCGGCACTGGTCGACGCGCGCCGCGGCACGGCCCGCACGTTCGGTCAGCTGTCCGGGCGGGTCGAATGCCTCGCGGTGTCGCTGGTCAACATGTTCGGGTCCGGCGGCCGGATCGCGGTCCTCTCGCGCAACTGCGTCGAGATGATGGAGCTCTACCTCGCCTGCGCGGCCAGCGGCTCACTGCTGTTCCCCCTGAACTGGAGGTTCTCGCCCGTCCAGGTCAAGGAGGCGCTGCTGGACGCCGATCCGGTGATCGTCTTCTATGACGAGGAGTTCGCCCCGATCGCCGGGGAGCTCCGCGCCGAGATCGACGCGCGGGCCTGGGTCCCGTGGAGCCCCGGCCGGGACTCGCCTTACGAGGAGCTGCTGCGCCGGGCGGCCGGCCCGGGTGCCGACCCCGTGGACGGGGCCGCGACCGCGCGGGTGCTGCCCGACCCGTCGACCCTGCTCCACGCGCCCTACCTGGCGGTGTCGACCGGGGGCACCACCGGCATCCCCAAGAGCGCCGTGCACAGCCAGTACTCCTACGCGGCGTGCGCGCTCAACTACCTGGCCGCCGCCCGGATCGCGCAGACCGACGTGTATCTGATGCTGGGCCAGCTCTTCCACGTGGTGGGCTACATGCCGCTGGCCTACCTGGCCATGGGCCGGCCGGTGGTCATAGCCGACTTCGACGAGACCGAGCTGGTCAAGGTCATCCGCCAGGAGCAGGTGAGCGGCTTCTTCGCCATCGCGACGATGCTGCCCAGGCTCGTGCGGGCGGTCCGCGAGAGCGGGGCCGGGGTCCCGTCGGTGCGGCAGGTCGAGTATGGCGGCGCGCCGATGGGCGAGGAGATCATCCGGGAGGCGGCGCAGGTGTTCGGCGCCGATCTCGTGCAGGCCTGGGGGATGTCCGAGCTCGGGCCAGGCACCTACCTCGGCCCCGAGGACCACCGGCGGGCCTTCGCCGGCGAGCGTGCCGACCGGCTGCGCTCGTGCGGACGGGGCGCCATGCTCAGCACCGTCGCGGTGCTCGACGGGGACGGTCGTCCAGTGCCCCGGGACAACCGGACGATGGGCGAGATCTGCCACCGCGGCCCGGGCAACATGATCGGCTACTGGAACCGGCCCGAGGAGACCGCGGCGCTGCTGCGTGACGGGTGGGTGCACAGCGGCGACGGCGGGACGTGGGACGAGGACGGCTACGTCTTCATCGTCGACCGGATCAAGAGCATGATCATCTCGGGTGGGGAGAACATCTTCCCGGGCGAGATCGAACGGGTTCTCGGCAACCATCCGAAGATCGCCGAGGTCGTCGTGGTCGGGGCCCCGGACCCGGAGTGGGGCGAGGTCGTCAAGGCGGTGGTGGTCCCCGCAGCCAGCAGCGACCTCACCCCGGACGAGGTGGTTCGGTTCGTCGAGCGGGAGCTGGGCTCGTACAAGAAGCCCAGGATCGTCGAGTTCCTGAGCGCGCTGCCCGTGACCCCTACCGGCAAGGTCGACCGCAGGGCGCTGCGCGAGTCGGGGAGCTCCGGAGCGTCCGATCCGGTGGGGAGCCGCTGATGTTGGTGCACGACGAGCAGTTCATCGGCGGCCGGTGGGTCCGTGCGGCCGGACCCGAGCGGCTGGACGTCACCTCGCCGATCACCGAGCAGGTCTTCGCGCGGGTGCCGGTCCCCACCACCACGGAGATCGACATCGCGGTCGGCGCGGCCCGGGAGGCGTTCGAGCGCGGCCCCTGGCCGAGGTTGTCGGTGGCCGAGCGGGCCGACCGGCTGCGCCGGATGGTGGCGGCGTTCGACTCGCGCGTCGATGCGGCCATCGAGCTGCAGACCGACGAGATGGGGGCCGCCGAGTCCTTCACCGGCGCCACCACGCGGGCGGTCAGACCCTTCCTGGAGCGGGTCGTCACCGACGCTGAGCACGTGCCGATGGTCGAGACCCGGCAGGGCACCGCCGGTCTGGTACGGGTGCTCCGGGAGCCGATCGGGGTGGTCGCGGCGGTGGTCCCCTGGAACGCCCCGGTGATGGTCGCGGTGACCAAGATCTTCCCCGCGTTGCTGATGGGGTGCTCGATGGTGCTCAAGACCGCGCCGGAGTCGCCGTTGAGTGCCTACCTGCTGGCCGAGGCGTTCATCGAGGCCGACCTGCCACCCGGTGTGCTCTCGATCGTGACCGGCGGCCGGGAGGTGGGGGAGTACCTCGTGGCCCATCCCGGGGTCGACAAGGTGACCTTCACCGGCAGCACGCTCGCCGGGCGCGCCATCGCCTCGGTCTGCGGTCAGCAGCTCAAGCCGGTCACCTGCGAGCTCGGCGGCAAGTCGGCGGCCATCCTGACCCCGGGCGTGGACATCGACGCCCACCTCGGCACCCTCGTGGCCAACTCGCTCGGCAACGCCGGCCAGATGTGCGTCGCCACCACCCGGCTGCTGGTCCACGAGAGCCAGGCCGACGACCTGCGCGACGGGCTGGCCGGGCGGCTGGCCGGTATGAAGGTCGGCAACCCGCACGACCAGGACACCGCCTTCGGGCCGCTGGTCTCGGCCCGCCAGCTCGAACGGGTGCGCGGATACATCGAATGCGGCCTCGCCCAGGGTGCCGGGCTCGCGTACGGCGGCGAGCGGCCGCCGGGGCTCCCGGTCGGTTACTACGTCATGCCGACGGTCTTCACCGGGGTCACCAACGACATGACAATCGCCCGGGAGGAGATCTTCGGGCCCGTGCTGTCGGTGATCACCTACCGGACCGAGGACGAGGCGGTCGCCATCGCCAACGACTCCGAGTACGGGCTGGGCGGCAGCGTCTACGCCGACGATCCGGAGCACGCGTTCGCGCTGGCCAGCAGGCTGCAGACCGGCACCTGCAGTATCAACGACTCGCCGACCTCCGGCGGCGGCGGCCCGTTCGGCGGCTACAAGAACAGCGGGCTGGGGCGGGAGCGCGCCCCCGAGGGGCTGCACCACTACCTGCAGCTGAAGTCGATCAGCCTGCCGGCCTCGTACACCCGGGCCGGGTAGGGGCGGGCCGGGTGGGGTGCGTCAGGTGCCGGGGGCGTCAGGTGCCGGGGCGCGGTAGCCGGAGAGGAAGATCGCCGACAGCGTGGCGGCGATCTTGCGGGGGGTGTGTCGGGAACCGGGCTTGTACCAGCGGTGGGTCCAGTTGACCATGCCGAACAGGGCGAGCGCGGAGAGGTCGTTGGCCAGGTCCGACCGCAGCGACCCGTCCTTCTGCCCTTCCTCGAGGATGGCGACCACGATCTCCTCGAAGCGCCGCGTGCTGGCCAGGATGTCCTTGGCCCACTTCGTCTCCTGCCGGGAGATCCGGGCGAAGTCCTCGATGTAGACGTACATGTGCGGGTAGTTGCGGTCGAACGAGAGGATCATGTCCTCGATCAGCGTCTCGATCTTCTGGGCGCCGCTCCCGCTCTGCGCCCGGACCTTCTCGGCGGCGGCGACGTTCTCGTTGATCACGCCGCGGACGATCTCCTGGAGGAGCTCCTCCTTGTTGGCCACGTAGTAGTAGAGCGACGCCCGGTCGGTGCCGAGCCGCCCGGCGATGTCGTTGAGGGTGGCGGCGGCGAAGCCCTTCTCCTTGAACACCAGGGCGGCGACCTTGACGATCTCCTGGCGGCGCTCCCGGTAGCCCTCGCCACCATCCTCCTGGGCCGCGATCCGCCTGCGCTCGATACCGCTCCGGGGCGTGGGCATGCCTCAGGGTAGCAGTGACTCTCAACGTTGACGTTGAGACGCGACGGGAGTATCGACTACTCCTGACCCGCCTTGCCGTCGATGGTCAGCTGGCATCCGCCGCGCTGGTCATGCCCGCGCACAGGTGCTCGCAGGGGAGTGGGATACGCCGTGTCGACCGAGGTCTCCAACGATCGGGCTGGCGCTGACCGGGGAGTGCTGCACGGGGTGCGGGTCGTCGAGGTCACCGACGGACCGGCCGAGTACGCCGGCCTGTTGCTCGCCGGGATGGGCGCCGAGGTGGTCAAGGTCGAGCCGCCGGTGGGCAGCCGCTCGCGCGGGCTCGGACCGTTCGTCGCCGGTGTCCCCGGTCCCGGCCGCTCCCTGTACTTCGCGCAGCAGAACCGGGCGAAGTTCTCGGTCACGCTCGATCTCGACGACACCGCCGACCGGGAGCGCTTCGTCGCGCTCGTGGGCACCGCCGACATCGTGCTCGACGGTGCCGCCGCCGGATTCCTGAGCGACCGGGGAATCGGCCGCGACGCCCTCACCCCGAGGTACCCGCACCTGATATTCGCCCGGCTGTCGCCGTTCGGGGACGACGGACCGTGGGCGTCGTTCAAAGGATCCGACCTGGTGCACCTGGCCCTCGGCGGGCCGATGATGAACTGCGGGTACGACCCTGAGCCCGACGGCCGTTACGACCTGCCGCCGATCGCCCCCCAGCTGTGGCACTCCGAGGTGATCGCCGGCGAGCAGCTGGTCATCGGCCTGCTCGCGGCGCTGGTGCACCAACGCCGCACCGGTCAGGGGCAGTACGTGTCGTGCGCGGTGCACGAGGCGGTGGCCAAGTCGACCGAGCTCGACCTGATGAACTGGGTGATGCGGCGGGTCCCCGTGCACCGCCAGACCTGCCGTCACGCGGCGGAGAAGGTCTCCCAGTCGCCCACGATCGCGCAAACCAAGGACGGCCGGTACGTCCTGGTCACCCCGATCGGGGCCAAGGACCACCAGCGGGTCCTCGACTTCCTGCGCCGCTACGGGATCGGCATCGGGGCCTTCGACGACGACCCGACCGTCACCGAAGGGCGCTCGATCCCCGGCAGCAGCCCGCAGACCGAGCGGGCCACCCGGCTGATCGAGCTCGTCCAGCGGCTGGCCAGGAAGTTCACCTACGAGCGGTTCCCGTGGCACGAGGCGCAGGCGGCCGGGTTGGTGTGCTCCCCGCTGCGCAAGCCGCACGAGAACGCGCTCGATCCGCACTGGCTCGCTAGGGACACCTTCGCGCAGGTGAAGCACCCCGAGCTGGGGCTGGAGCTCACCTACCCGGTGCGCAAGTGGCTGTCCACCGAGCCGGACTGGCGGGTGGGACGCCGCGCCCCGCTGGTCGGCGAGGACAACGACCGGATCTGGACCGACGTGGCCCGCACGTCGCCGAGGACGCCCCCGTCCGGGCGGTTCCAGCCCACCGACGAACAGCGGGTCGCGGTCGCCGCACTGACGCCGAGGCCCCCGCACGGCAAGCCGATGCCGCTGGAGGGCGTGCGCATCCTGGACTTCACCTGGTTCCTGGCGTCCGCCGGGGGTACGCGGTTCCTCACGGCGTTCGGTGCGGAGTGCATCAAGGTGGAGTGGAAGGCCAACCCCGACACCCGGGTGGCCGCCATGGCGCCCGTCGGTGGCCGGGCCGCCCGTGACGCCGCGACCGGACCGCTGCCCGGGGTGACCGACACCGACATGGGGGGCCAGTTCAACAACAAGAACCCGGGCAAGCGCGGGCTGTCGCTCAACCTGCGCGATCCCCGGGGACTGGACATCGCCCGCAGGCTCGTCGCCATCTCCGACATTGTCGCCGAAGGCTTCTCGCCGGGGGTCATGGAGCGCTGGGGCCTGGGCTACCAGGCGCTCAAGGAGATCAGGCCGGACATCATCTACGCCCAGCAGTCGGGCATGGGGTCACGCGGGGAGTACGGGCGCTACCGGGCGGTGGGGCCCATCGCCGCGGCGCTGGCCGGGGTGTCGGAGATGTCGGGCCTGCCTGAACCGGCCATGCCCGCCGGCTGGGGTTACTCCTACCTGGACTGGATCGGCGCCTACAGCTTCTCCGCCGCGATGCTCGCCGCCCTGTACCACCGCGACCGGACCGGCCGGGGGCAGTGGATCGACGCCTCGCAGGTCGAGTCCGGGATCTTCATCTCGGGCGGCGCGATCCTGGACTGGTCGGCGAACGGGCGGGTCTGGCAGCGCACGGGTAACGCCTCGCCCACCGGCGCCGCCGCCCCGCACGGGGTGTACCGGTGCGCGGGCGAGGACCGCTGGCTGGCCGTCGCCTGCCAGACCGAGCAGGACTGGGAGGCGCTGGCCAAGGTGATCGAGCTGCCCGTCGACGAACGGGCCCGGTTCGCGGAGCTGCCGGCCCGGCTGGCGCACGCGGACGAGGTCGACGCCTGGGTCTCCCACTGGACGGGCGGGCGGGAGCCCTACGCGGCGATGTACGAGCTGCAGGCGGCGGGTGTCCCGGCCGGTGTCTGCCAGGACGCGCGGGACCGGTGCGAGACCGATCCGCAGCTGGCGCACCTGGGGTGGCTGACCGAGGTGACCGGGACGAAGATCGGCCGCTGGCCGGTCGCCGAGGTCCCGGTGAAGCTGAGCGAGACCCCGGCGCACATCGGTGGCGTGATCGACCGGGGCGCGCCGTGCTACGGCGAGGACAACGAATGGGTGCTCGGCGAGCTGCTCGGGATGGGCAGCCGGGAGATCGCGGCCTTGGCCGAGGACGGGGTGATCTGATGGGTGTTCTCGAGGGCAAGGTGGCCTTCATCAGCGGCGGTGCGCGCGGTCAGGGCCGGTCGCACGCCGTGCGGATGGCGCAGGAGGGTGCGGACGTCATCACCTTCGACATCTGCGAGCCGGTCTTCTCGAGCGTCGCGTACGCGCAGGCGACCGAGGCCGACCTGGAGGAGACCGTCAAGCTCGTCGAGGGGCAGGACCGGCGCATCATCGCCCGCAAGGCCGACGTCCGCGACCAGGACGCCGTGCAGGCGGTCCTGGACGAGGGCCTGGCGGAGCTCGGTCGGGTCGACATCGTGGTGGCCAACGCCGGGATCATGCCGATCATCGGGGAGAAGGCGGCCGCCCGCCAGGCCTGGCACGACGCGGTCGACGTGATGCTGACCGGGGTGCTGCACACCTGCGAGGCGGCCATCCCGACGTTGATCCGCCAGGGGGACGGCGGTTCCATCTCGATCACCAGCTCGGTCGCCGGGCTGAAGGGGCCGATCCGCACGCTCGGGGTGAAGACCGACGGTTACCTCGGCTACATCGCGGCGAAGCACGGCGTGGTCGGCCTGATGCGCGCCTATGCCAACGCGCTCGGTCCCTACCGGATCAGGTGCAACACCGTGCACCCGACGGGCGTCAACTCGCCGATGGTGGTCAACCCGGAGTTCGCCGCGGCCGCGCGGGAGCTTCCGGAGATGCGGGAGGCCGCGATCAACGCGCTGCCGATCAACCTCATCGAACCGGTCGACATCTCCAACGCGATCATCCACCTCGCCTCGGAGGCCGGGCGGTACACCACCGGGCTGACCATGACCGTGGACGGCGGGGCCACGATCTACTGAGGGGTAGCGCACGCCTTCTCACCGCGCGCCGCCGTATGACAGCCGGGTAGCGTGGCCGGTAGTAGACGAGGAGGACGCGGATCCATGAGCTCAGCCAGCACAGCCACGACCGACGCAGGGGTGGAAGCCACAGGGTCGGGTGGCCGCTACCAGCGGATCGGAGGTCTCGACTTCGCCGTCGCGGATCTCTCGCTGGCCGAGTTCGGCCGCAAGGAGATCCGGCTGGCCGAGCACGAGATGCCCGGTCTGATGGAGCTGCGCCGCGAGTACGCCGAGGCGCGCCCGCTGCACGGCGCGCGGGTCTCGGGCTCGCTGCACATGACGGTGCAGACGGCCGTCCTGATCGAGACCCTGACGGCGCTCGGTGCCGAGGTGCGGTGGGCCTCCTGCAACATCTTCTCCACCCAGGACCACGCGGCCGCTGCCGTCGTGGTCGGACCCAACGGCACCCCCGAGGAGCCCAAGGGCGTCCCGTGCTTCGCCTGGAAGGGCGAGTCGCTGGAGGAGTACTGGTGGTGCACCGAGCAGATGCTCACCTGGCCCGGCGCCGACGGTGGCGAGCAGGGCCCGAACATGATCCTCGACGACGGCGGTGACGCCACGCTGCTCGTCCACAAGGGCGTGCAGTACGAGGCGGCCGGCGTGGTGCCCAACACCGACGAGACCGACCCCGAGGAGTACGGCGTCATCCTGGCCACCCTGCGTGCCTCGCTGGCGAAGAACCCGCAGCGCTGGACCACCGTGGCGGCGGAGATCCGCGGCGTCACCGAGGAGACCACCACCGGGGTGCACCGGCTCTACCAGTTCGCCGAGCGCGGCGAGCTGCTGTTCCCGGCGATCAACGTCAACGACTCGGTGACCAAGTCGAAGTTCGACAACGTCTACGGCATCCGCCACTCCCTGGTCGACGGGATCAACCGGGCCACCGACGTGTTGATCGGCGGCAAGGTGGCCGTGGTGTGCGGTTTCGGCGACGTGGGCAAGGGCTCGGCGGCCGCGCTCGCCGGTCAGGGCGCCCGGGTCATCGTGACCGAGGCCGACCCGATCTGCGCGTTGCAGGCGCTGCTGCAGGGCTACCAGGTGGCCACCCTCGAGAGCGTGATCGACAAGGCCGACATCGTCATCACGACCACCGGCAACAAGGACATCGTCACCGCGGAGCTGATGGCCCGCACCAAGCACCAGGCGATCATCGGCAACGTCGGCCACTTCGACAACGAGATCGACATGGCGGGCCTGGCGCGCTACCCCGGCATCCGGCGGATCAACATCAAGCCGCAGGTCGACGAGTGGGTGTTCCCCGACGGTCACTCGATCATCGTGCTGTCCGAGGGTCGGCTGCTGAACCTGGGCAACGCCACCGGGCACCCGTCGTTCGTGATGTCCAACAGCTTCTCCAACCAGGTGATCGCCCAGATCGAGCTGTTCACCAAGCGCGAGGAGTACAACATCGACGTCTACCGGCTGCCGAAGGCTCTGGACGAGAAGGTCGCCAAGATCCACGTACTGGCACTCGGCGGTGAGCTGACCAAGCTCACCAAGGACCAGGCCGAGTACATCGGCGTGGACGTGGAGGGGCCCTTCAAGCCGGAGCACTACCGGTACTGAGCCCGGGTAGCGAGTTCGGGTATCGAATCCGATGGCCCCAGGGGACGGATGGGTGCGATGTGCCGGTGGGCACCGGCACTGGGGGATCTACGGCGCGGCGGGCCTGCTGCTGCGTCACCTGGACGCCGAGGGGACGAGCTGGTTGCTGATGCAGCACCGCGCCTCGTGGAGCCATCACGGGGGTACGTGGGGCCTGCTCGGCGGAGCGCGGGCACCCGGTGAGACCGCTGAGGAGGCAGCCCGGCGGGAGGCCGTCGAGGAGGCGGGTCTGGCGGCCGATGCCTACACCGTGACCGAGCAGTTCGTCGACGACCACGGCGGCTGGTCCTACGTCACCGTGTTCGGCTACGCCCGCGCGCTGGTACCGATCACCGAGTGGTCACACGAGAGCGCCGAGGTTGCCTGGATCCCGGAGCGCGACATGGGTTCGCTGCCGTTGCACCCGGGTTTCGCGGCGACCTGGCCACTGGTCCGGGAAGCGGCCGGCTGAGCCGTGGGCCGGCCTCACCAACGGGTGTCGTAGTAGGCCTCCGCCAGTCGAGGGTCGCTCGTGAGCAGCGGCACTCCGAGGACGTCGGCGAGCGCCAGATAGGCCGCCGCGCACGCGCCGGTTCGCTCGCGGATCGACCACGCCCGGGCCATCAGCGGGCGGTGCGGGCACCGCTGCACGGGTGCCGCGCGCACGTCCCGCAGTACCTGAGCGGCCTCGGCCTCGGGGAGAGCGCCGCCGGCGACCAGCCGCGTCAGCACCGCCGTCGCGTCGAGGTCCATGACCTCGGGAGTGGCGCACCGGTCGAACCGGAGGGCCTCCCGCAACCTCGCCCGTGGTCCCTCGACCACCAGCAGGTCCACCAGCGCGGACGCGTCGAGCACCCAGCGGATCACGTCGAGTCGAGCGCGGCGATGAACCGCTCCCGGTCGACGCCGCCCTCCAGCCGTTCCCGCCGGTCGTCGGCCCGGGCCAGCAGCTCGGCCGCTCCGGCGGTGCTGGCCAGGCGACGCATCTCGCGGCGCAGGAACTGGGCCATGGTCAGATTCTCCGCGGCGGCGTGGCCGCGTAGCGCGTTGATCGTCTCGGGTTCGAGGTCCCGGATCTGCAGATGTGGCATGCCGTCGATCCTGGACCTTGCCCCCGACATGGCCCGGAAGTTGTCCACAGGCGGGCGCTCGCCGCCGGGTTGTCCACAGAGGGGCGGTCCCGGCTGGCAGGTTCCTCGCGAAAAGTGCACACCAACTGCATAAAACGCATGCAGATGGCATGAGATGCATGCGGATCGCATGAAATGCATGCGGACTGCATGGGAAGCGTGCAGTTCGTGTGCCGTTTTTCGGTGGGCATGGGGGGCGGGGGAGCGCCCGCGTCGCTACGGCTACCGTCTCGGCCCGTGGGGCGACTGGTGGTCATCGAGGGGCTGGACGGTGCGGGCAAACGCACGCTGACCGATGCGCTGGACGCCGCGCTGGGGCAGCGGGGGGCGAGCACCACACGGTTCGCGTTCCCGCGCTACGACAGCGACGTGCACGCCGAGCTGGTGGCCGACGCCCTGCACGGTCGCCTCGGCGATCTGGGCGATTCGGTGTACGGGATGGCCGTGCTGTTCGCCCTCGACCGGCGCGGAGCGATCGAGCAACTGCGGGCCGCGCTCGCGCGGGTCGACGTGGTGCTGCTCGACCGCTACGTCGCGTCGAACGCCGCGTACGGGGCGGCCCGGCTGCGGCAGGACGCCGGGGGCGAGTTCGTGGAGTGGGTCCGTGAGCTGGAGATCAGGCGGTTCGGGTTGCCGGTGCCCGATCTGCAGGTGCTGCTGCGGGTGCCCCGGGAGGTCGCGGCCGCCCGGGCCGCCGGGCGCGAGCGGGACGACGCATCGCGCACCAGGGACGCCTTCGAGTCCGACGACGGCCTGCAGGCCCGCTGCGGGGCCGTGTACGACCAGCTGGCCGACCGGTCGTGGCTCAGCCCCTGGCGGGTGCTGGACGGTGCCGCTGAAGTCGCCACCGAGGTCACAGCGCACGAGCTGGTCAGTGTGCTTCTGGACGTGTAAGTTACCGGCGGGTAGTAACCCAACGTCGGGAGGTGCGTCGTGCTGGACGCGCTGAAACACCAGCTGAACGACCCGGTGGGATACGCGGTCCCGGTGTTCTTCCTGTTCATCGGGATCGAGCTGCTCGCGCTCAAGCACGGCCGGGACGACCCGCCGAAGCGCGGTTACCTGGCCGTCGACGCCCGGACCAGCCTGCTCATGGGGTTGGGCTCATCGGTGTTCATCGTGTTCTTCCGGACCGCCGCGCTCCTCGGTTACGCGCTGGTCTACACCTACCTGGCCCCCTGGCATCTGCCGGCCGACAGCCCGTGGACCTGGGTCGCGCTGATCCTCGGGGTCGACGTGCTCTGGTACTGCTACCACCGCCTGGCCCACCGGGTCCGGATGATCTGGGCGGCGCATCAGTCGCATCACAGCAGCGAGTACTTCAACTACGCCACCGCGCTGCGGCAGAAGTGGAACCTGTGGTTCGAGACGTTGATCTGGCTGCCGCTGCCGCTGCTCGGGATGCCTCCGGCGCTGGTCTACACCGGTTTCTCGATAAATTTGCTCTACCAGTTCTGGGTGCACACCGAGACGATCGACAAGCTGCCCCGCTGGTTCGAGTTCGTCTTCAACACGCCGTCGCACCACCGCGTGCACCACGGCAGCGACCCCGAGTACCTGGACAAGAACTACGCCGGCATCCTGATCATCTGGGACCGCCTGTTCGGCACCTTCGCCGCCGAGCGGCAGCGTCCGCGCTACGGCCTGACCTACCCGGTGAACACCTACAACCTGCTGAGGCTGCAGTTCGGCGAGTACGCCGCCATCCTCGCGGACGTCCGCCGGGCGGCCAGCTGGCGGGACCGGCTCGGGTACATGTTCGGTCCGCCGGGCTGGGCCCCGAGCGCCGCCTAGACCATGCCCACGAGATCGGCGCCCCACCGCTGGATCTCGCCGCTCAGGTCAAGCGGGCGGACCACCGGCTCGGCACGCATGGCCTCGGTGACCCGGTCCAGGGGCACCAGCCAGGACACCTCGAACTCGAGCCCGTCCGGGTCACGGGCGTAGAGCGCTTTGGTCGTCACGTGGTCGGACGCGCCGACCAGGGCGCCGGCCTCGCGCAGCCGCGCCTCGTGCTCGGCCAGGTCGGACAGGGTCGAGACCGCCCAAGCCAGGTGGTACAGGCCCACCGCCCCCCGGCCGGCCGGGGAGGCCGCAGCGTCCGGACCGATCTCGAACAGGCCCAGATCGTGGTCGTTGTCCGATTCCGCGGCACGCAGGAAGGCGGCTCCCGGCAGGCGGTGCACCTCGCGGAACCCGAGCACGTCGCGGTAGAAACCGACGCTGCGGTCGACGTCGCGTACGTACAGCACCGCGTGGTTCAGGCGTCGAATACCCATGGCTCCACGGTAACCGCCCGGACGCCCCCGGTCCCCTCAAACGGTGCTGCGCTGTGCTGCTCGGGGGAGCGGCGGGCGGGGATGACACGATAGCGCCATGAAGTCGCGGATACTGGTGGTCGACGACGACCCTGCGCTGTCCGAGATGTTGTCGATCGTGCTGCGCGGGGAGGGCTTCGACACCGCCGTGGTGTCCGAGGGCCCGCACGCGTTGCCGGCCGTCCGGGAGCTGCGCCCCGACGTCGTCCTGCTCGACCTGATGCTGCCCGGGATGAACGGCATCGACGTGTGCCGGGCGATCCGGGCGGAGTCCGGCGTGCCGATCGTCATGCTCACGGCCAAGAGCGACACGGTCGATGTGGTGCTCGGGCTCGAGTCCGGTGCCGACGACTACGTGATCAAACCGTTCAAGCCCAAGGAGCTCGTGGCCCGTATCCGGGCCCGGCTGCGCCGCACGGACGCCGAGCCGGCCGAGATGCTGTCCATCGGCGAGATCAGCATCGACGTGCCGGCCCACCAGGTGATGCGGGACGGCGCCCCGGTGTCCCTGACGCCACTGGAGTTCGACCTGCTGGTGGCACTGGCCCGGAAGCCCCGGCAGGTGTTCACTCGTGAGGTGCTGCTCGAACAGGTCTGGGGCTACCGGCACGCCGCCGACACCCGGCTGGTCAACGTGCATGTCCAGCGGCTGCGCTCCAAGGTCGAGCGGGCTTTCCAGCACATTGGGATCCTAAGCTTAGAATTCCACGTGGACAAGTTGTCGCG
>JADMIO011430619.1_pt1 | contig 15059 bp, 16 predicted proteins | sample 8958161 | NCBI WGS metagenome assembly JADMIO01 (sample SAMN16585339, study PRJNA669376) | soil metagenome | isolation source: Crop rotation soil | place: USA: Cullars Rotation, Alabama | collected 2011 | reverse complement strand
GGCCGCGACTTCAAGTCACGTGAATTCCAAGCTTCGGATCCCACTGTGCTGGAAAGACGCTGGCGCTGGCTGCCGCGCCAGCTCGGCGCGCCTTCGCTCGGCAATGCCTACGTCATCCTCAACATTCCCGATTTCACGCTGAAGGTGATGCAGCACGGCGCACAGGTCTGGACCACGCGCGTGGTGACCGGCAAGCCCGGCAATCATGCGACCCCGTTGTTGACCGAGACGATGAAGTTCATCACGGTCAACCCGACATGGAACGTGCCGCCGTCGATCATCTACAACGAGTATTTGCCGGCGCTGCAGCAGGATCCGACGGTGCTGTCGCGCATGGGGCTGCGCCTCGAGCGTAACCGCGACGGCAGCATCCATATTTCCCAGCCGCCCGGCGAACGCAACGCGCTCGGCCGCATCCGCTTCAATTTCCCGAACAAGTTCCTGGTCTATCAGCACGACACGCCGGACAAGCATCTGTTCGCCAAGGAAGAGCGCGCCTTCAGCCATGGCTGCATGCGGGTGCAGAACCCCGATCAATACGCCGCGACGCTGCTCGGCATCACAATGCCGGAAAAGGGCTACACGCCGGAGAAAATCCGCAGCATGTACGGCCACAGCGAGATGGACATCAAATTCCCGACGCCGATCCCGGTGAACATTACTTATCAGACGGCGTTCGTGGACGATGCCGGCAAGCTGCAATTGCGCAAGGACATTTATGGCCGCGATGCGGCCATGCTGTCGATCCTGCGCGGCGGCAAGGGCCGGGATCTGGAAAACGTCGTGGCGCGCTCGCAACCCGGTTATTCCCGCCCGCCCGGCTCCAGCCTGCCGTCGAACGTCGCGTTCAACAACAACAGCGAGTGGAATTCCGGACCGTCGTTCTTTGAGCGGCTGTTCGGGCCCCCGGTTCCGCCGGCGCCGGTACGCGGGCAGCGCTCGCGACGGGTTATTCCGCGCTAGCGCAATCCGCGGTCTCGCGGCCGCCCATATTCGCCGGGCTGGTTCAAGGCTTCACCCCGGTGAAGCCCTTGTTCGTTAATACACATTAACCACCGTCCACCGATTTTGGCGGAGGGCACTTTTTCGCCATACTCGGGGTTAAGGTTACGCCTTAAGGCTTCGAGGGTCGGGGTCCGTAAATATCGATTAACCCTCCTGCCTTAAGACTGCATTCACTCTCTCCCGTCCCGGGTCTGGCGGGAGAGTCCCTCGACTGGTCGTCCTCTGGGTGGGCTTCATAGTGCTGGTTGGTTTCGCGCGCGATTTCAGATCGCTGCCGTTAACACGCGCCGGAGTGCAGGCCGGGCTTGCCTCGCTGGTGCTGCTGGCGGGCGCCGGATCCGTGCATGACGCCACCGCGCTCGGCGAAACCCGCACGCTTTCCTTCCACCACACCCATTCCGACGAAGACCTTACCGTCACCTTCAAGCGCAATGGCCGTTACGACGAAGACGGCCTGAAGCAGATCAATCACTTCCTTCGCGACTGGCGCAGCCAGGAACAGACCACGATGGATCGGCACCTGTTCGATATCCTGTGGGAAGTCTACCGCGACGTCGACGGCAAGCAACCGATCCAGATCATTTCCGCCTACCGCTCCCCCGCCACCAACGCCATGCTCCGCCGCCGCTCCTCGGGCGTGGCGCGTTTCAGCCAGCACACGCTGGGCCATGCGATGGATTTCTTCATCCCCGGGGTTGCGCTGGAGCAAATCCGCTTCGCCGGGCTGCGCCTGCAGCGCGGCGGCGTCGGTTTCTATCCGACCTCGGGATCGCCTTTCGTCCATCTCGACACCGGCAGCATCCGCCACTGGCCGCGCATGAACCACGACCAGCTGGCGCGCGTATTCCCGGATGGCAAGACGGTGCACATCCCGTCTGATGGCAATCCGCTGCGCGGCTACGAACTCGCCAGGGCCGAGATCGAAAAACGCGGCGCTGGCGATGACGGCTCATATTCGACAAGCAAGCCAAGCCTGTTCGCCTCGCTGTTCAGAAGCAAACCGGCATCCGACGAGGATGATGAGAGCGGCGCGGTCTCCGCCGCCCCCAAACCATCGGCTGCGAGCCTGATGGCCGCCGCGGTGCCCGCAAGATCCGCCAACCCGGTACCGATGCCGCGCTCCAAGCCGGCTCCCGCGACCTTCCAGCTGGCTTCGGCTGACGTGCAGATTCCGGTCGCCGGACCCGCGAAGCCGGCCGCTGCCGCACCGTCGGCGAAGCCCGAAGCCAGAGCGGAAACGCCGGCCGACATCATCAATGCGCGCGGCTTCTGGGGTGACACGCCTGTCGCGGCCAAACAGGCCACGCCGGAGCAGATCGCCGCGATCCGCGCCCGCCAGGCCGTCGGCGGAACCGACCCGCAATCGACCGCCAGCGTTTCCGCCGCATTCCAGGCCCTCGCCTACGCGCCCGCCGCGCTGCCGCCGCGTCCCAATGTGGTCACCGCCAGCGCGCCGATGCCGCGCATCGTTCGGCCGGCCTCGCCCGCGGCCAATCCGATGGCGGTCAACAATGTCACCACCGTCGTGCCGAAGGGCGCGCAGGGGATGGTCGCGACTTCGGCGCGGTTGACCTCGGCCGCGAAGAGCAACGATGTCTGGATGCGCGCGATGATTCTTTCGCCGAGCGCCAGCACGGCGATGTCGGTTTCCGCCATGGGCGAACCCGATCTGACGCTGATGCGCTCATACTTCGTCAAGCCGCGCGCCGCGATCGCGATGACGTTTGCCGACGACCCGCAACTCGGCATCGTCACCGACCAGTTCACCGGACCTGCGATCGTCAAGCTTGCGACGCTGTCCTTTGTGATGCGCACCGCCGCGCTCAGATAGCGCTTCCACGTCGTCCCCGCGAAGGCGGGGACCCATCACCCCTGGCGCCCATGATTGTGCGGAACGATGCAACCGTGTCGTCTGAACGCGAACGACACGGCGTATGGGTCCCCGCTTTCGCGGGGACGACGATAAACTACACCATCCCCAGCGCCTGCATGTAGGTCTCCAGGATGGTCTCCTGTTCCTGCCGCTCGTTGGCGTCCTGCTTGCGCAGCCGCACGATGGTGCGCAGCGCCTTGACGTCGAAACCGTTGCCCTTGGCTTCCGCATAGACGTCGCGGATATCGTCGGAAATCGTCTTCTTTTCTTCTTCCAGCCGCTCGACGCGCTCGATGACCGACTTGAGCTGGTCCTTTGCGAATCGGGTCGCGGGCTCTTCCTTGACGGCGGCGGCAGTGGCCATCGTGGTCTCCTTGAACGGTCATGAGAGGCGGACGCGTCTTGCCGCGCACCGCATTGGAAAATGACAGTCGGGAGTGGCGCGTCGTGCGTCAAGGCAACATCGCGCTCATCCACAGCGACCCACAGGATGCGACCCACGCGAAGGTGCGTAGGGTGGGCAAAGACGCCGGATGCGAATGCATCCGGCGTCGTGCCCACCATTCGTGCCCGGATTGGCGAAAGATTGGTGGGCACAGCGCGAAGAGCGCGCCTTTGCCCACCCTACGGACAATCAATGCCCGGAACTCTTCTTCATGGCCGCGAGTTGCTCGGGGCTGGCGGCGCCCTGATGGGTGGCCTTCCAGGTCTCGTAGGGCATGCCGTAGACGGCCTCGCGGCTCTCATCCTTGCTCATCGGCGCGCCTTTGGCGTCGGCCGCTTCCTTGAGCCAGTTCGACAGGCAGTTGCGGCAGAAGCCGGCGAGGTTCATCAGATCGATATTCTGCACGTCGCTGCGCGCGCGCAGGTGCTCGACGAGGCGGCGGAACACCGCGGCTTCCAGCTCCGTTCTGGTTTTGTCGTCGCTCGCCATGGTCATGATCTCGCTGTTCACGCAGGATATTGCTATAGATGATCAATTACATGGGACCTGTCACAGATTTTGCCAGTTCGAAGCCCAAACGATGTCCGGCCGGATTCCGCCGGCGGTTAACCGAAACAGCGCCGGGTGCGTTGATAGTGCAAGTTGGCGACGCGAAATCGGCAAGGAATTGATATAACTTCACCAATGAGCGCAGATCCGATCCCCCGCCGCCCGTTCGTCGTCCCACGCGCCCTTGTCCGCGGCCTGATGCCGTTGCTGGCGCTGATCATGATGTGCCTCTGCAGCACGCAGGCGGCGGCTGATTTCCGGCTCTGCAACAACACCTCGAGCCGGGTCGGCATCGCGCTCGGCTACAAGGATGCCGAAGGCTGGACCACCGAAGGCTGGTGGAACGTGTCGTCGCGCAGTTGCGAAACGCTGCTGCGCGGCACGCTGGTGGCGCGCTACTACTACATCTACGCGCTGGATTATGACCGCGGCGGCGAGTGGTCCGGCCAGGCGTTCATGTGCTCGCGCGACAAGGAATTCACCATCAAGGGTACCGAGAACTGTCTGGCGCGCGGTTTCGACCGCACCGGCTTTTTTGAGGTCGATACCGGCGAGCAGCGCGCCTGGACGGTGCAACTGACCGAAACCAACGAACAGCCCTCGCAACGCGTGCCTGGCATTCCCGGAACGGTCGGTCCGGGTGCGCCGGGTGGATTGCCGGGCCTGTCCGGTTCGCCGGGTGGCACGCCTCCGGGCGCGTCTGGCCTGCCGCCAGCGCCCGGATCGAAGAAATGAGACGACTGCGCCGTATCAAGATCCTCGCGACGCTGGGCCCCGCGTCGTCCGACAGCGCGATGATCCGCCGTCTGTTCGAAGCCGGCGCCGACGTGTTTCGCATCAATATGAGCCACACCTCGCACGACAAGATGCGCGAGCTGGTGACGACCATCCGCAATGTCGAGGGCAGCTACGGCCGCCCGATCGGCATCCTGGTCGATCTGCAGGGACCAAAACTTCGCCTCGGCTCGTTTGCCGAAGGCTCGGTCACGCTCAAGAACGGCGCGAGTTTCGTGCTGGATTCCGATCAGACGCCCGGTGACATTTCGCGCGTCCAGCTTCCCCATCCGGAAATCCTCGCTGCATTGAAGCCCGGCCATGCGCTGCTGCTGGATGACGGCAAGGTGCGGCTGATCGTGGAGGAAGCCTCGCCCGAGCGCGCGGTGACGCGCGTCGTGATCGGCGGCAAGATGTCGGACCGCAAGGGCGTCAGCCTGCCCGACACCGATTTGCCGGTGTCCGCGATGACGGCGAAGGATCGCGCCGATCTGGAAGCGGCGCTGGTCACCGGCGTCGACTGGATCGCGCTGTCCTTCGTGCAGCGCGCCGAAGATGTGGTGGAAGCGAGGAAGCTGATCCGCGGCCGCGCCGCGGTGATGGCGAAGATCGAAAAGCCGCAGGCCATCGACCGCCTCGCCGAGATCATCGAGGCCTCCGACGCGCTGATGGTGGCGCGCGGCGACCTCGGCGTCGAACTGCCGCTGGAGCGGGTGCCGAGCCTGCAGAAGCAGATGACGCGGCTGGCGCGCCGCGCCGGCAAGCCGGTGGTGATCGCAACGCAAATGCTGGAATCGATGATCCAGAGCCCGGTGCCGACGCGAGCCGAAGTGTCCGACGTCGCGACCGCCGTCTACGAGGGCGCCGATGCCATCATGCTGTCGGCGGAATCGGCGGCCGGAAAATTCCCGGTCGAAGCGGTCTCGACCATGAACCGGATCGGCGAGGAGGTGGAACGCGACCCGACCTATCGCAGCGTGCTGACCGCGCAGCGCTTTCCGCCCGAAGCCACCGCCGGCGACGCGATCGCCGACGCCGCGCGGCAAATCGCGGAGACGCTGGAATTGTCCGCGATCATCTGCTGGACCAGTTCGGGATCGACGGCGATCCGCGTCGCGCGCGAACGGCCGAAACCACCCGTGGTCGCGATCACCCCGAACCTTGCGACCGGGCGAAAACTGTCGCTCGTCTGGGGCGTGCATTGCGTGGTCGCGGAAGACGCGCACGACCAGGACGACATGGTCGACCGCGCCAACAGCATCGCGTTCCGCGATGGTTTCGCCAAAGCCGGCCAGCGCGTCATCGTCGTCGCCGGCGTGCCGCTCGGCACTCCCGGTGCCACCAACATGCTGCGCATCGCCTATGTCGGCCCGAAAGACGCGGGAGTGTAGCCGTTTTTTTGCGCCGTCATTCCGGCGCGCGTCATCGAATCCGATGCCGCGAACCCGGAATCCAGAGGTGACATCCGACTTCTGGATTCCGGGTCCGCGCGAAGAGCGCGTCCCGGAATGACGGCTTCGATTCTTCAGCGCATCGCCGCCTTCGGCCCTGCGCGCAACGCCGCAATCATCGTTTCGATCTCGCCCGCGACCAGCTCGGGCGCGGCGTATTGCACCATGTGGCCGACGCCCGGCAGCACGATCAGTCTTGCATGCGGCACGGCAACGGCGAATGCACGCGAATGTCTGGCCGGCGACACGGTAACGTCGCTGTCGCCGGTGATCACCACGACCGGACCCTTGATGGCGTCATAGCGCGGCGCCTGGTCAGCCACTGCCGCCTTCAATCCGGTCAGCTCCCAGGCGTTGGCGAGAAATTCGCGCGGCCGCAGCAAGAGCGGCGTCCTTGAACCAGCTATGAAACCATCCGGCATGGCCTGCGGCGCGAATACGCGGCGCGCGACCGGCTTCGTCAGCAGCAGTCCGAGCGGCAGCGTGACCGTCCAGGCCAGCAGCGGGCCAATGACGGGAGTGGTGACCATCGCGTTATAGATGCCGGCCCCGCCGGGCCACGGATACAGCACCGGCGCCAGCATCACGAGGCCAGCAGTACGATGCGGATAGTCCAGCGCCATCAGCGGACCGAATGCACCGGCCAGCGAATGCACGACGAAGATGGCCGTACCGATACCCAGCTGCTGCAGCGCTTCATCGATGATCTTTGCCTGCATCGCAGGCGTTGAATTGCTCAAGTCATCGCGCGCGCTCCAGCCATGTCCCGGACGGTCGATCAGGATGACGCGACGATCTTTCGTCAGCAACTCCCCAAGCGGACGCATGGTTTCAAGATTTGAGCTTGCGCCATGGAGCAGCACGACCGCCGGCCCATCGGCATCGCGCGGCCCGAGATCGACGACATTGAGATGCGCGCCGGCGACCTCGATGGAGTTGCCTTGCTGCGGATAGATGCGCTGCAGGGCCATCACACCGGCCTGCGTGATCAGCGCCAGAACCGCCAGCGCCAGCAGGCCGAAGAATACGATCATGGAAACAACCCGGAGGATGGTCGGCATCAGACAGTTACGGCTTCGCGAAGCAACGGTTTCGAAAGCGATTCGTAAGCTCGGCACCGGCGGGAGATGCCGCCGTTATTCACACTATCCACAGGAACGCGGAACCGGCGTCACAGTTGTGTCACCGGTTCCATGAAGGATCGGGGCATGAACACACAACTCAACGATACTGTCATCGACGAAATCGTCGCAACCTGCAACGGCGACATCCGTGGCGCGTTGAAGGCGCTGATGCTGGTCAACGAGCAGCTGGAAGCCGAACTGCAGCAGTTGCATGCCGCGTTCGCCCACGGCGGCCCCGCACAGCGCGGCGCCGGCGCGTTGCATTAACCGGGATCGTCGGAATCGGCTTGTTCCGGCAGGCCATGGACGCCGGCCAGATCTGAATCTTCCTTCGGACATGCGCCGATGGTGGACCGGGCGAGGTTGGCGTCGGCGCGCGATTGGTAAGGACCGGTGCCGAACGAGCCGATATTGGTGTCGATCACCGGATTGCTGGTCACAATCTCGCAGGCGTGAATCACGGCATTGCCGACCACCCAGTATCCGGACGCCGTCTGGGCGGCGCCGGCAGTGATCGCCGCGCCTGTAACGACGCCGGCCAGCACCAACGATTTCAAAACCGATAACTTCATGGTCGCGCTCCTTGCACGTGGGTGCAGGTAAGCGCGCGTTACCGAATTTCGGTTCGGCCTTCAACGAACGGTCGGTGTTAGGGTTACTTCAGGGGCCCGCAGCCTTCGTCATTCCGGGCCAGGAAATCAGATATCGCGGCCTTCGACCTTTTCGGTCAGCGTCTTGACCAGCTCCGGCACGCGCTCGAGATGCGGGTTGACCGCGAGCGCCTTGCGGAATGCGTCCAGCGCGCGTCTGTCGTCGCCGAGGTCCTGCATGATCATGCCAAGTCCGGCCAGCGCGCCGAAATGGCGCGGTTCGCGCGACAATACCTGTTCGATATCGGCAAGCGAGCGACTGTAATCGTTCTGCAGGTAATACAGCGTCGCGCGCCGGTTCCACGCCTCGATATAGTCGGGCCGCAGCTTGATCAGCGCATCGAGCAGTTTCAGCGCGACGTCCGGTTGCTTGGCATCGAGGGCGGCCTTGGCGCGCGACATCAACAGCGCCGCGGTGTCGCTCGGGGTTTGCAGCCAGATCGCCCAGATCCGCGCCTCGACGTGTTTGGCGCTGGCTTCATCGGGTGCAGCCTTCAGCGCGCCGAACAGGAAATCCAGACCGCGGACGCGGTCGGCGCCGACATTGGGCAATTTTGCCGGCGGCTGCGGCGGTTTCTTCTGCTGCCGTTCCGGCGCAGCTTTCGGGCCTTGCGCGTGCGCGACAACGGGCAAGGCGGCGATCAGGATGCCAGCCAGAATTCCGGACAGCAGCGGGAATCTCGGGACCATCGGCAAAGTCTAGACGCAGAAAATCTCGCTGCAAAGCAGCGCGACGTCAAAGGGCTGTGAAAGGAGCGTTCCCCGGACGCAGCGCAGCGCGTAGCTCTTGCGGAGTGGTGCGCTGCAGAGCCGGGGCCGTAACGAGGCGCAGTGTTTGGGACGATCCCGGCTCTGCGAAGCAGCACTTCGTGCTGCATCGCGTCCGGGAAACGGGGCGCTCAGCCCTGGCGGGCCTTGAAACGGCGCTGCACCTTGTTGATCACATAGACCCGGCCCTTGCGGCGGACCAGACGGTTGTTGCGATGGCGGCCGCGCAGCGATTTCAACGAGTTACGGACTTTCATGGGACATCCTGAAGCATCAGAAAGGCCGTGCGCGGCAGGCCGGAAAAACAGAAAAAAGGGCTTTATCCCGCTGGCGGCCCTGCCGCCCGGGACGCGCGGTTTCTAGGCCATGGGCCAGGCAAATGTCAATCCGAAGCCGCCCGTTCGGCAGCCGAAAAACCCCGAATTCCGGCAAAATCGGCCGGTTTTCGCGCTCAGGGGCAAAATGCGTCGCGCGGGAACTCGACCATGGCCTCGCCGGTCGCGACCTTCTCGTCGTTCTGATTCTTTACCAGTACATCGATCAGCACCCAGCGCGATTTCGCCGTCTGCTGCTTCGACTTGATGACGCCGGCAGGCCGGATGGTGTCGCCCGGTTTGACCGGCTTGACCCAGCGCGTTTCGAGGCGGCGGTGAATCGCACCCGCCGGGTAAGCCCAGTCGGTGATCATGCGCGAGATCAGTCCGAAATTGTTCATGCCGTGCATGATGACGCCGCCGAACTGCGTCTTGCCGAAGCTGCCCTTCATGTAGTCGTCGTCGAGATGCAGCGGGTTGTAGTCGAGCGAGGCGTCGCAGAACAGCCGGATCGATTCCCGCGACACCGCAAAGTCCGGTCCATCGATGGTATCGCCGGGCTGCAGAGCGTCGAACGTCGTCATTGATCAAAAACCTCACATCGGCCGGATGGTCCAGCCGCGGCCCGAACAGATGACGTCGCCGTGCTGGTTGAAGAAGACGTTGTCGTGCACCACGAACAGCCGCTCGCGCTTGATGAACTTGTCGAGCGCGCGCGCCTGAAGGGCGATGGTGTCGTTCGGCCGCGCCGGAATGTTGTAGCTCCACGATTGCCCGGCATTGACGGTGCCCGGCGAACGCATCCAGTCGTCCGCCGGCGTGCAGGCAAACATCAAGAGGATATGGATCGAGGGAGGCGCGATCAGCCCGCCATAGCGGGTGGTCTTCGCGTACGCTTCGTCGAAATAAATCGGATGAGTCTCGCCGACCGACTTGCAATACAATTCGATCGCCTCGCGGGTCAGCACGTAAGGCAGCGTCTTGCGCGGTTCGCCAGGGACGATTTCGTCCCAGCTTTTCCGCAAGTTAGCGTCCTTCCAGAAGTCGGTCTCGAAGCCTTGCGGCGGCATTGCGGCATTCCCTCGCTCGTGTTGCTGCAGAAAACACCATTCCTCGTTTGCAAACAATGACATGAGCCTGCTTTCCGCGGCGAGCGGTTTTTGTTAAGCCGTTGCGGCAGGCATGCGGCAAACCTTAAGGCGGCTTGCGGCAAGCGGTTTTCACTCTCCACGCGTCCAGGATCGCCCGATGGCAAAAATGCCCGTTCTCAACCCCGACGATTTTGTCGCGATCGACATCCACACCCATGCCGAGGAGCCGTGCGGGCTGCATGCCGATGACGGCTACGACGATTTCCAGGAACGGATGGCGGAATATTTCAAGTCGCCGAACAAGCATCCGCCGACCGTGCCGGAAACCGCGGCCTATTATCGCGCCAAGAAAATCGCCGCGGTGATCTTCCCGGTCGACGCCGAACGCGAGACCGGATTCCGCCGCTACAACAACACCGAGATGCTGGAGATTGCAGCTGAAAACTCCGACGTGCTGATTCCGTTTGTCTCGATCGACCCGCACAAGGGCAAGTTAGGCGTGCGCGAGGCGAAGCGGCTGATCGACGAATATGGCGTGCGCGGATTCAAGTTTCATCCGACCATGCAGGGTTTTTATCCGAACGACCGCATGGCCTATCCGCTCTATGAGGCGATCAATGACGGCGGCGCGATCGCGCTGTTTCACACAGGCCAAACCGGCGTCGGAAGCGGCATGCCCGGCGGCATGGGGATGCGCCTGAAATATTCCAACCCGATGTACATGGACGACGTCGCCGCCGATTTTCCGGATCTGAAAATCATCCTCGCGCACCCTTCGTTCCCGTGGCAGGAAGAGGCGCTGTCGGTCGCGACCCACAAGCCCAACGTCTATATCGACCTCTCCGGCTGGTCGCCGAAATATTTTCCGCCGATTCTGGTGCGCTACATCAACAGCATCTTGCAGGACAAGATGCTGTTCGGCTCCGACTGGCCGGTGATCACGCCGGACAGGTGGCTGGCGGATTTTGCAAAGCTGGAAATCCGCGAGGAGATACGGCCGAAGGTGCTGAAGGCGAATGCAAGGCGGTTGTTGGGGATTTGAGGGCCGTAGGGTGGGTTAGCGCCGAAGGCGCGTAACCCACCGGCCGAATCCGCCGCTGCGGGTCACTGTGGTGGGTTACGGCGCTTCGCGCCTAACCCACCCTACGTGCTACGTGCTAGGATTGATCGCCCGCCCGGGGCAGGCACGCCGGCGGCGATCGTCCGCCAGCTCAACGCCGCGGTCAACGACGGCCTGCGGTCGGCCGAGGTCCGCGCCAGCTTGCACGCCAGCGGCCTGGAGGCGCGGATCGGCACACCGGAGCAGTTTGCCGAAACGCTGGGTGAGCAGGCACGGCAATGGAAAGCGGTGACCGAGGAAATCGGCGTCAAGCTGGAGTGAAGGTCGCCTCGCCCCACGCCTTCGATCGCGCGCGTTCGCGCGTTATGCGACGAGACGGAGATCCTCCGGACCGGCCTGTCCCGCGCTGTTGCATTCCTCGAAGTGAGAGGCGATCTGGTCGAGCGCGCGGTGATGCCATTTCTCGGCTTCGGCCAACAGCTTCCAGCTGTCTTCCGGATGAAGCGCGGCGCCCTGACGATACAATGATTCCATCGCGCGGCAGTAAGCGAGCTCTTTCATCGCCACCTCCCCGATTCGGTTGCCGATATTCTAGGCCCGGGTTTGAGTCGGTGTCATTACGATTATGCGACAGAATGATTGTCGTATCCGGCCCGCCAGGTCTGGCGAATTCTCGCCGTTGCCGGGTATGATGGCGCGATGATGCACGGGATCGGTCTGTGAGAAACGTCCCCGAGCTTGCAGCTTCCGTGGCTGCATTTCTCGTCGCAGGCGCGCTCGCATGCGCCGCCGCGCCGCCCGAATCCGCCGCCACCGTCGTCGAGCTGGAATCCCCGCTGTCGGCCGCGCCGCCGCTGCAGGGGCTGTTGCGGCAACCAGCCAGCGCCGGCCCCTCGCCGGCCGTGGTGCTGCTGCATGCCTGCAACGGAAACTGGCGGGGGCTCGACGAGCGCTGGGGCAAGCGCATCGCCTCGTGGGGCTATGTGACGCTCACGGTAGACAGCTTCGGACCTCGCGGCATCAGGACCGCCTGCGGCAGCGTGGCGGTGGATATGGGGTCCGACGCCTATCGCGGACTGGCGTATCTGGCGCGGCAGCCATCGGTCGATCCGGCGCGGGTTGCGGTGGTCGGCTTTTCGCTCGGAGCCTCGCTTGCGCTCACGGCCGTCGAACGCGGCGCGATCGAGCGCGCTTCGGCTCGCAAGTTTCGCGCCGCGGTGGCGTTCTATCCGCCCTGCCTTGCGTTCAAGGACAACATGACCGTGCCGGTGCTGGTGCTGGTCGGCGAGCGCGACGACTGGACGCTGGCAACCGAGTGCCGCAACATGGTCGAGGGCCGCGACGACTACGGCATCTCGCGGCACAGCGGCGACGGCATTCCGATGCGGCTGATCGTCTATCCCGACGCATGGCATGCGTTCGACGCGCCGCAGCTGAAAGCCCCGGTGCAATATCTCGGGCATCGGCTGCAGTTCAACGCGCCGGCCGCCGAGCAGGCCAGCGAGGCGATGCGCGCGTTTCTCGATGAAACGCTCGGCGGCAAGGCCGGCGCGCCGGCGGCGCCGGACTGTCCCGCTCGCGGCGACGCGGGAACGGCGTTGCGCGCAAGCTGCTGAGCTTGCGGCCTCGATCAGCCTGCCGCGCCGCGCTTGAGCAATCCGTCGTCAGCGGCCAGTTCGTTCAACAACGCCCGCGCCTCGATCAGATCGCGCGTGTCGAAGCCCTCGGTGAACCAGCCATAGACCAGAGCAAGCAGATCGCGGGCTTCAGTGGGCTTGCCCTGGTCGCGCCACAGCCGCGCCAGGCTGGTCGCCGCGCGCAGTTCCCAGGATTTTGCCTGCTGCGCACGCGCGACCGCAAGCGCGCGCCCGAAACACGCTTCCGCTTGCGCCGTATCCGGCTCCGGCGACAACAATGCGATTTCGCCGGCGGTACGACGGATGTCGGCTTCGAACACCGTTTCTTTTGTGGTTTCGATCGTCGTTATCGCTTCGCTGATGCAGCGCCGGGCGTCTTCGAATTGACCAAGCTCCGCATATGCTTTCGCGAGGCTTGCCAGGTGCAGCGGCACATGCACCGTTGCCCCGGTGGACCGCCATAGAGCGATGCCGGAGGTGATACTCTCAACCAGCGCCGTTCCGGTCAGGCCCGATACGCAACCTTGATTCATCATTCCCCACGCTTTCCATAATACGGCGCCTTTCTCGTCCGCCAGGGCGAGGACCTCTTCGACCAATGCCCTGGCTGCCGCGTAATTTCCACAAAGCAAACAGGTGGTCGTTGCGAAATTCAACGCGAACAACAACGTTGCGGCTTGCCCGATCTCGCGGGCGTCAGCGATTGCCTGGTCGGCGGCCGCGAGCGCGGCTTCGGGATAGCCGAGGCACCACATACCCCATGAACGGGAGGACAAGGTTGCGACCCGGACGTCCTGACCGAAACGCGTCGCCAGTGGACGATGCTCCGCGGGATCGTAAAGCGCGAGCGCCTGATCTTCATGCGCCCGGGCTTGCGCGGCGCATCCCGTGCACATCAACGAGACCCCCATGACGCTATGCCCGAACATCAGCGGCGTAGCAGTACCTTGCTTCTCCGCCAGCTCCAGGAACTGCGTTGCAAGTTCGCGCACCATATCGCCGTTGAATGCCGCGTAGCTGGCGGCCCAGAAGCCGTATAGCACCAGCAATAACAGCAGCGGATCCTCGAGATCCTCGCCGAGCGTTTCAGCCTGCTCGATCAGCAGGCGTGCCCGCTCGACCGCCGCCCTGGCTTCAGGCGCGGCATAGCCCTTGACATGGATGAGCGGGATGATGAGCACGACCTGAAGCCTGATCTGCTCGCGGCGCAGCGCGGCGGTAGCGGGCAAGGCCGCGAGCTGGTCGAGGGCACGGCTGAACTGCGCTATGGCTTCGACCAGCGCCGAACGCGCCAGCGACCGCTCACCCGCCTTGCCCCACAGGCCCGCGGCCTTCTCGATCTGCCCGGCCTCGGTGCAGTGACGCGCCAGCAGCTCCGGCTGGCGCTCGGCGATCTCCGCGAACCGGCTCTCGAGCGTTTCGACGATGCGGACGTGAAGGGCGTGTCGCGGCCCGCGCAGCAACATGCCATAGGCGGCATCCTGCACCAGCGCATGGTTGAACAGGTAGGTTGCATGCGGCGGCACGCCCTGCCGAAACAGCAAACCCGCCTGAATGAGACGGTCGAGCGCCCAGCCCAGCTCTGCCTCTTGCTTGCGCGCCACGGCGGCCAGCAAGGCATGGGAAAACTCCCGCCCGATCGCCGACGCGATCTGCGCCACCTCCCGGGCCGGGCCGAGCCGGTCGAGCCGCGCCATCAGCGAGGCGTGCAAGCTTGCAGGGACCGCCAGCGCCGGCGACGGCACCGCCGCCACGGTTTGCTCGGCCGCGCCCTGACTTCCCGCCTCCAGCACCGCCTTGGTCATCTCCTCCACGAACAGGGGAATGCCGTCGGTGCGCGCGACGATGTCCTGCCGGAGGTGGGGCGGGATCGACTTGTTGCCAAGCACGCTGTCGATCATGGCGTCGACTTCACGTTGACCCAGCCGGTTGACGGTAAGCGAAGTCACGTGCGGCTGTCCGGTCCACGGCGGCTCGAACTCGGGGCGGAACGTCACGATCAGCAGCACGGGGCGGGTTCGAATCCGTTCCACCGTCCGGCCCAACGCTTCCAGGCTGGTGGGATCGATCCAGTGCGCGTCCTCGAAAATGACCAGCACGGGATTGGCGCGGGTCAGCGCGTCGATCTGCGCCAGCAGCGCTTCCAGGGTTTTTTGCCGGCGCAGTTGCGGGACCAGATCGAGCGACGGATAACGGCCATCGTTCGGAATCGACAACATCTCGGCAAACAGCGCGGCGTCGGCCGGCGAGGTCGAGGTCTGCCTCAACAGCGCGTCGAGCTTGTCGAGCTTGACCTGCGGCGGGTCGTCATGCGCGAG
>JADMIO010690493.1_pt1 | contig 15060 bp, 12 predicted proteins | sample 8958161 | NCBI WGS metagenome assembly JADMIO01 (sample SAMN16585339, study PRJNA669376) | soil metagenome | isolation source: Crop rotation soil | place: USA: Cullars Rotation, Alabama | collected 2011 | reverse complement strand
GATTCCAAAGGACGCATCCGGCAACAGCGAGCCACGCGCCAGGAACCCGTTGTCGTCGATCGTCCTGCGCTTCGCATCATCGATCACGCGACATGGAGCGCAACACAGAAAAAATACGAAGCGAATGCCGCGAAGGCGCGGAGTTCGGGTGCCAATCGGCTTCACCCCAAGCATGAGTTTCCGTCGTTCAATTTGGGCGGGCTGGTCACTTGCGCCAGATGTGGTCGACGGCTGAACTCCATGGTTCAGAAACAGTACGGGAGGTTCTTTTATTGTGACAACCACTACAACGGTACATGCGATATGCGACGCTGGGTCAACGTCGATGTCATTCGGCGCGCACTTTACGGCTTCCTTGCACAGGTCTGTCAATCATCCGGGCAGTGGATCAAACACGTCCGCGAGGAGACGCAGAAGATAGTAAGCAGAAATGCGATGGACGTCCCGAGGCGAATTGACGCTGATCAAGCGCGCCTACAACAGATCCGATCAAAAATCGACAATCTCGTTGACCAAATGGCGACAGGGCAGGCAAAGGCCGTTATCGCCAAGGTAAAGGAATACGAGGATGAAGCCGAGTCGATTGAAACTCGTCTGCGTGAGAATCAGCAGTTGACCCGCGCGAAGGTGGTACTCCCCGACGACAGATGGTTTGCCGCTGAGCTGGCGAGATTGCCCACGCTACTAGAGCAACCTTCGCCCGCAATGGCGCAATTATTGAAGCGGCTGGTCATAAAAGCAGAAGTGTTTGAATCGAGTCGCGCCACTCGCTTGAAACGTGTGCTGTGTCTGCGTGTTGCAGTGAAGCAGTCGCAGGTGATGCTTGCGGTTCTCTCCGACGATCTGCGACAGCGGCTGGCAGCATTGAATCCCAATTGGGAGACCATGACGCCCACGTCAATGGAATTCGACCTGAGTCAGCCAACAAAAACAGAACGACTCGGCCCAGAAATCCAAAAACTGCGTGCTCTGGGAGCGAAGAACTCCGACATAGCACGCCAGTTGTCAATTTCGACAACGGAGGTGGTCAACATGTGGACTCGATGGAAACGGTGGAATGGAATCGTTGAGACAAAGATTCCCCTGTGGCAGAAATGGGGCGAGCGTGTACGAGATTTACTGGCAAAAGGAATGGGGTGGAACGGTATCGCCTCCACGATAGGTCTATCGCGGAGCCAGTGCATCAGTCTTTTCACGCGATGGAAAGAGTACCACGGCGCGTCAGACAAGCAGAAGCGGAAATGGGAAATTATGGGTCCCGAGATTCACAAGTTACGGGAAAGCGGAATGACCTATGCCGAAGTTGCGAAGCATTTGGGTGACAGCAGAGGCGCAATCGTCGCTGTCTACCGGAGGTGGTCCAGGCTCGCAGGTGTGAAGAAAGTCAATGTTTGTCGCCACTTGCGGACGAAAACAGCAAGACTCGGCCCCGTCGTTGAAGAGTTGCGACAGCGTGGATTCACGTGGCGAGAGATTGGCGAGAAGTTGAAACTCCACTGGCAGGCTGCCAACGGTCTGCACCGACATTGGATTCGGTGCGGACGGAAGTAGCCTGCATTTGACAGTCGGTCCACTTTCGAGACCCGGCCAAAGCCGGGTCTTTTTTTTTTGCTGGAGCACATATGCGGAAAGATTCAGCGTACATGGAACTGGCACGCGTCGTGGCGAGGGTGCTTGCAGATCGTTGGATGGCGAGAGCGAAATCGCACTTAGCGCGGCAGCGGCGTCGAGCGCGGAGTGGGGGCGGTCGTCGATCGCGGAAAGCGTCAGCCAAGAACTCTACAAAGACGTGCGACGCTGATGGGCGATGCATGCGCAACCACTACAACGTTCGAGAACGTTGGAAAGACAGTGACACAGAATTGCGGCCATTGCGGGCGCTGGTTTCCGGCATGTTGGGGGAGCCTTGATTGCCGGATATTCGATCGAGAACTGCGTAGTCAAAAAAGCACCGGTCTTTACGAAGGAAATGCATGAAATGAGCTGGAAACAATTTGAAAAGCGTATTGCGCAGTGCAGCAGATCACTGCGCGACCTCTGGGCACGTTTGCGATGGTCTCCGCGCAGCGTTTTAGATCCGTTTGCCTGTGAATGGAATATGGTAGATATGGCGACCAAAACTGCTTGGTTCAAGCAACTGCGAGATGCTGGCTTACTCAGCGACTTCCTCGCCGCGTATCGACGGCATTACGGCCGAAGGAATGAGCACGTGTTGGACGGGTTTGCGGCGGCCGTAGCGGAGTATCGAAAGCACGGGATCGACTTGGCGGAATACCTACACACAGGCGATGATTCACTCAAATAGGTGGGTATTCCGGAGGTCGATGGATTGACCCCACTAGTAGCGCTTTTATTCGGCCCATGTCCCGCCCGCGAGCGGCGATAAGAGAAGACCGCATTTATGGCACAACAGAAGTTTCAAGTTATTGACATCTTCGCAGGCCCCGGGGGGCTTGGTGAAGGATTTTCGGCCTTGGAGATTGCGAGAGCGAGGCCATTTCAGATTGGCCTGTCGATTGAAAAGGATGCGACCGCGCATCGCACATTGCAGCTCAGGGCCTTCTATCGCCAATTCAAATCAGCGGACGTACCGGACTCGTACTATGCGTATCTGAGAGGCGAGACTGATCGAGAGTCCCTTCAGCGAGAGTGCCGCAAGCAATGGGATGCTGCTGCGCATGAGGCAGTGCGCGCCACATTGGGCAAAGACGATAGCTATGAGATTGACCGACGCATCGCGGATATCGTGGCCGGATCCCGGCAGTGGGTACTCATCGGTGGTCCGCCATGTCAGGCATACTCGCTTGTTGGACGATCACGCGTAGGAGGAATCGATGAAGCCGATCATCGCGTCTTTTTGTATCGCGAATACTTACGCATCCTTGCGGAACATCAGCCTCCCATCTTCGTGATGGAGAACGTAAAGGGTTTATTGTCGTCACAGTTGAACGGTACTTGCATTTTCGATCGCATCGTCCGTGACCTTCAGTCGCCATCGCTGGCGGTTCGGCGTGGCCGCGGCAGTCGCCGCCAAGCCACGTATCGACTCTTTTCAATGGTGGTTGCGCCACAGATAGGACTGCACGGACACGCTGAGCACGAGCCGAGTGATTTCATAATCCGCTGTGAGCGATACGGAGTGCCACAAGCACGACACCGTGTAATCCTTTTAGGGGTCGATGATCGCCTGCTATTCGACCCATCAATCTGCCAACTCCAGCGACTCCCCTCTGTCCCAGTGGCGAGTGTTTTGGCCGGTCTACCACCGCTCCGGTCCGGATTGTCAAAACAGCCAGATAGCTTTGAAGCGTGGCGCACGCAACTCCGCAATTACGCAACACCTGGACATCTCAAAACAATTGGGGACGTGCAGCTCCGCGACCGTATCAAGAAAGCAGTGCAACTCGTCAATAAATGCGCCCTAGGCCGCGGCGGAGAGTTTATCCGAGGGACTGTTTCGGTTCAGTATGCCAAGAACTGGTACCTCGATGCGCGGCTGAAGGGTGTATGCAATCATTCGACACGTGGTCATATCGTCGGCGATCTGTATCGCTATTTGTACGCTTCATGTTTTGCCCTTGAGCATGAACGGTCGCCAGAACTGGCTGAATTCCCATCCGAGCTCCTACCCGCGCACGAGAATGTTAACGAAGCGGTTCTTGGAAGTTGTTTCGGCGATCGATTCCGAGTGCAAGTTTCTTCGAAACCGGCAACGACCGTCACGAGTCATATTTCAAAAGACGGTCATTACTACATCCATCCGGACCCAACGCAATGCAGGAGTCTCACTGTTAGAGAGGCAGCGCGTATCCAGACGTTTCCGGACAACTACTTTTTTGAAGGTCCACGCACGGCCCAGTATCAGCAGGTGGGAAACGCGGTTCCTCCACTACTTGCTCGGCAGATCGCCGCGGCGGTACAGCGCATTCTGACAGAAGGCAAATGGGGGCGGTCATGACGGATCGCCTGTCCAAGGAGCGCCGTAGCTGGAACATGTCACGAATTCGCGCCGCCCATACGCTGCCGGAGCTCCGGGTCCGCTCGCTCTTGCACCGCATGGGTTACCGCTTTCGAGTGCACCGCAAAGATTTGCCTGGTTCGCCCGACATCGTCTTACCAAAGCATCGAACGGTTGTGTTTGTCCACGGCTGCTTCTGGCATCGCCATGCAGAATGCCGATTCGCCTACACACCAAAAAGCCGAATTGCCTTCTGGACATCGAAGTTCACGGATAATGTTGTGCGCGACCGTCGAAATGTTAGGCGGTTGATCGCAATGGGGTGGAGAGTCGTTACCGTGTGGGAATGCCAGGTGGCAAACGAAGAGCGCTTGCGACGAAGTCTTTCGGCAGCATTGGCCGAGTGACATGACGGTGTCAGGGACGTAATCGAGAGTATCTTTGAAGTAAATCGAATCGTTGGTACTATCTCGGCATGGCTGCCGTGACTCCCGCCGAAAACGTGCCTCCTGACGCTGGGGCGCTTAGTGAGTCGCTTCGCGACTTCGGTTACACATTGCCTCACGCCCTTGCAGATCTCATCGATAACAGTATTACCGCCGGTGCGTCGCAGGTAGACATAACTGTCGAAACCACCGGCCCATCGCCGGTCATCTCGGTAATTGACAACGGGAAGGGCATGTCTGAAAGTCAGCTGGTCGAAGCGATGCGGCTGGGTACGCGCGGGCCACTGTTACCGCGCGCTGCGGCGGATTTGGGGCGATTCGGCTTAGGCATGAAGACCGCCTCGATTTCGCAAGGGCGCTCACTGACCGTCGTCACAAAATGCGAGAGCAAGCGACATATTCGATGCTGGGATCTGGATCATGTTTCGCGTGCCGGCTGGCAGCTGCTGCAGAGCGCGTCGACCGCTGCAGAAGCGGCTTCATCACGCCTGAAAGCGTCGAAATCGGGCACGGCGGTTGTCATCGAGAAGCTGGACCGGGTCAAGATCGACGGTGATAGCGAGCAAGCAGGGCAGCATCAACTCGCGACCGCGCTCAAGCACATCCGATCCCACCTGGCGATGGTTTTCCATCACTTCATCGACCGCGGCTTGGCTATCACGTTGGGCGGCAGTCGCATTGCGGCGTGGGATCCTTTTCTTACCTCAAAGTCTACGCGGCTGCCGGAAGAGACAATTACATACCTTGGAGAGCACATCGACGTGCAGCCGTTCGTCCTTCCGCATCACTCACGGCTCAGCGATGATGAACATGCGGCTGCTGCGGGTCCCCACGGGTGGAACGGACATCAAGGCTTCTACATCTACCGGAACAACCGACTAGTTGTGCCCGGCACATGGCTTAATCTTGGCGTTAAGAAAGAGGAGCATTTCAAACTCGCTCGAATCCGGGTTGATTTGCCAAATTCGATCGATCACGATTGGCATCTCAACGTCATGAAATCGCATGTGTCGGTCCCGCCGACTTTGCGTGCGACCTTCCATCGGATCGCTCAAGACGTGCGCCGGCAAGCGTCCGAGGTTTATCGCTATCGGGGCGAACGAGAATTGCCGGACAAATCGCCGCCCGAGCGGTACGTATGGAAACGCAAGAATAGTGGTCGTGGTGTCCGATTTGTCATTGACCGCACTCACCCGCTTGTACAATCGCTACTTCAGGCCGGATGTGCGCACGATGAACTGTTAGGTCAGGTTCTCTCGCTTGTGGAGACAACGGTCCCCATCAGCACCATTATCGCGGAGCCAGCCCGTTCACTTGATGGTGCACCGGTCGCCGTCGACGATGCGACGCTAAAGACCTTTGTTGAAATGGCGCATCACGCCGAACAGTTCCTTGTTCGGCATGGACTATCGCCGATCGACGCTCGCCAAAAAATCTTGAACAGCGAGCCTTTTGCCGCTCACCGAAAGCAGATCCTGGAGCACATTTCTCAGGGGGTATAAGATGCCTGCGCCTGCAATCGATACTTCGCTTTTCACCAGCCTCATCGTCGCCTCATTTAAGGACTCGTCCGAGCTTCCCACACCTGCGCAGGTCGAAGCGCGCGTCGACGAACTGCTCGTTGGACCATTCAGAAGTTTGCAGCCACTTCGCACTGCGTTAATCGACGAGGTCCTTCGTAGGCTTCAGACGCGCATGGGTGCCGCTCGTGTTCTTGAAAACAATGAAGGGCACGAGGATTGGCTGGAAGGCATAGATCGCAGCGAATGGCGTCATTGGCCGCGGCTTCAGGAGTATTTGGAATCAATCCGTCGCTTTCCCAAGGCGGTAATGGCCGAGCTCAATCGATCGACCGATTATGTGCTCGGACGCCTTGAGTCCCCAGCGAGGCCTCCGCGCTGGGATCGTCGTGGTCTCGTGCTCGGTCACGTCCAATCAGGAAAGACAACGCACTACGCATCTTTGACGGCCAAGGCGCTCGATGCCGGGTACGAGGTGGTCATTATCCTTGCGGGCATCCACAACAGCCTTCGCAGTCAGACGCATGAACGCGTCGACCAGTTGGTGATTGGCAGGGACAGTGCCCGCTTCATCGAGTCCGCACGTCAAGGACAATTGGCCGGTATTCGCTATGTCGGCGTCGGGGAGCGGGACCTCTTACTCGGGCGTGATGGTCCTCCCAATGTGATCACGTTGACATCAAGCGCTGAAGAGGGGGATTTCAATCGGACCGTCGCCAAGCAAATCGGGATGGACTTGGGGGGTGGAACGCGCCTTGTGCTCGTCGTGAAAAAAAACGTCACGATCCTTGAGAACCTCATTGCTTGGCTGAAGGCGACGGACGCATCTGGGCAGTCACGACGTCATACCGTTCCGACACTCGTCCTCGATGACGAGGCTGATCACGCGTCGATCAATACCAACAAAGACCCAGATGCAGATCCGCGCAGGATTAACGGCTTGGTACGGCTATTACTTGGCCTTTTCGATCGCGTTGGCTACGTCGGATACACCGCAACACCCTTCGCAAATATCTTTATTCCGACAGATGTTGATCACGCGGTGTATGGCAAAGATTTGTTCCCCGAGCATTTCATTCTGAGTCTCGAGGCCCCGGATGACTACATCGGCCCGGGCGTGGTGTTTGGCCAACCCGGCGACGAGAGTGTCGGAGTTCCGGAACGAAAGCCGTTGCCAATGTTTGTGGATGTCACAGATGCCGACGATTGGATGCCGCTAAAACACAAGAAAACATTTGTCCCTGGACCATTACCCAGTAGTCTCAGAAAGGCAATACGTTTGTTTGTTGCCGCATGCGCAGTTCGTTGTACGCGCGGCGAAATCGATGTGCACAATTCGATGCTTATTCACGTAACACGGTTTGTCGACGTCCAGTCGCATGTGCATCACCTTGTGGGACAAGAAATTGATGCCCTGACGCAATTAGTGACCAGTGCGTCGCCTGCGACTAAAGCTGCTGTTGAGCGGGAACTCGAGACTCTGTGGCAACACGAGTATGTGTCACACCATCACGCGTTCGTAGAGCGCTTCGGATCGCGCGGCCTCGGGTTGCCGGCTTGGTCGCAAGTGTGGGGATATGTGCCCGATGTTTTGGCACGGCTGAAGACGTTTAAAGTCAATGGTCAAGCAACAGACGCCTTGATGTACAGCAAGGAGCCCAAAGGGCTTTATGCCATTGCTGTCGGTGGCGACAAGTTGAGTCGCGGCCTCACTCTTGAAGGCTTATCTGTCAGCTATTTCCTGCGAACATCGCGAATGTACGACACGTTGATGCAGATGGGGCGATGGTTTGGGTATCGCCCGGGTTACGTTGACCTGTGTCGAGTCTACACGCCCGCAGGCCTGAAGAGTGCATTCCGCGAGATCTCTTTTGCAATGGAAGAACTCCGCAACGATCTCAATTACATGGCTGATGCTAAGCGGCGTCCAATCGATTTCGGTCTTCGCGTTCGCAACCCTTCGGACGGCATGCTTATCACGTCGCCCGACCGGATGCGCAGGGGCGAAAAAGTGCCAGTGAAGTTTGCCGGGGAACTTGTACAGACGCTGGACATACCGAGGTCAGGGGATCAGGCTGACCGGAACTGCCAAGCCGTCGAAGCGCTGGTGTCTCGTCTCGGGGCCTTTGATCAGACCATTCGCGGCAAACCAGTTTCGCATCGGGTGTGGCGGGGCGTGCCCGTTGACGAAGTGCTGATGTTTCTGAGCGAATATGAGGCATTTCATACTCCTTGCTTCTACGACCGTTGTGCGGGCTTGCGAAAGTACATCCGTCAGCAGGTCGGTTACAGCGAATTGAAGGATTGGACAGTCGCCGTCGTGGGACGGAAAGAAGGATGGATGGGTCGCGAGTGGAGGTCGCTTGGTTTTCCGCTCATCCACCGTCATGCAAGTGAAGAGACGACTGAAACGCGGTTCATTACGCAAGCCGTAGTTGGTTCGGAGGATGAAGCGATCGATCTCAACCAGTCAGAATACGACGCTGCGACTGCTTTGACGCGGGGGCGTGCCGGTGATGAGTCGATTGCGAATCCAAGTCGACTGATCGTTCGTGAGTGTCGCCCGGGCAACCGTGGGCTACTACTGCTCTACCCAATTGCTGATCCGACGCACGCTGAACGTTGTATCCCCGCGATCGCTGTGAGTTTTCCAAAGACACTCAAGGGTGGCAGTGTCGACTACACGGTTAACGAGGTGTGGATGCGCCAGCATGGAGTTCTCGACGATTGGAGTGAGGATGATTGAGCCTGTGTGGCAATCCCTGCTGGCACAGGTTGGAAAGTTGCCGCTTGGCGGCAGCTTTATTCTTCAACTCGTGGAAAGCGCAGTCGATGTACGTGTGTTTGGTGCACTCCGTGCGTCCGATCAGTCGCCTGCATTAGTTGTGTCTGCTCCGACGAACACCCTCAGGAATGTCCATCTTCCCGCCGATACGATGGCTTTCGGTTGCTCGATCGTGGACTTGGAGGGATTGCCGGTGGGGCACAGGGGTGTTTCCATCGTTTTGGAAGGATCTGCTTATCGGGATCTCTTCGCGTTGTTGGCTGCAGAGGTGCAGCAGTGCGTTGCCAAAGCGACGTCTGCGGAGCAAGCAGTCACTGCAATCGGGGCATGCGTAAAGCGATGGCAGCGTTTTGTTCAACGTCGTGGCGGCCGCGCCCTGTCAGACGAAGAGGTGCGCGGCCTCATCGGCGAGCTCGCAATTGTGGCCCGGCTGATCTCGAAGTTTGGCTCTCGGCAGGCGGTTGTGATGTGGAAGGGACCCCTCGATGCGCTCCGCGACTTTGATTTGCCAGATGCGTGTATTGAGGCAAAGACATACAAAGCGAGTGTGGGCGCGTCGATTTGGATAAATGACCCCCAGCAACTCGATGACGCGGCGATACGTCCGGTGTACCTGGGGGTGAGTCGACTTGCGTCTGCAACTCGCGGAAAGAATCTTCCGGAATTCATCAGCGCTGTGATGGCAATGCTACAGAGTGAGCCCGAAGCCCGCGATTTGTTTTTGCAGCGGCTCGCGGAAGCTGGGTACATGCAAGCCCAAGAGCGAGAGTACACACAAGACCGCTACGTGATCGAGGCGGTCAACGCGTACAAAGTGGAGCCGGGATTTCCCCGAATTGCCGCGTCCCAAGTACCACCCGGCGTCGAAAAGGTGAGGTTCTCTATCTCTATCGCAGCTATTCAGCAGTGGGAGGTCGATCTCACGCCCATATGGGGTACTGCCGAAGAGCCGTGGGGAACGAAGAATGGCTGAAGTCGACAACGAGGTGTTTACATTCTTCCGAATCCTTGAACAGGAAGTCGAGGATACAGCACATGACCCGGAAACTGGGGGAGTGCGGCTCATGGCGCTTGCGAAGGTCATTTTGGCCCGGCTGGAAGAGGCGGGGCTCACGGTTGCCCCCCAAACCGCGTATTTCATGCGGGAAGCGCCGCGCGCGAATTCCGAGGTCCACGCTTTTGCAATGGAAACCGATGATGACGTGTTGACTCTGTACGCCTTTATTGATGTGCGTGGAGAAGCTCCGCAGGTTGTGGTCAAGGCTGACGTGGAAGCGGCCTATCGCAAACTGAAAACATTTGCGAAGTTGGCGGCAGCGGGCGAACTGGATGCGCACGTCGAGCCGTCCCAGGCGGTCAGCGAGTTGGTCGCCATTCTTAAACAAGCTTCCGCTACATTGCGGATCACGTATGCCGTCATCACAAACGGCGTGATCACAGATAAGGTCGCGGGCGAAAGTGCCAGTGACGCCGATCGCAACACATGGGACCTGCTGCGGCTGTTCCGGACAATTGGATCCGAGGTCACGCGAGAGTCTGTTGACGTCGTGTTTGATGCGGATCTTGGCGGTCCACTTCCATGTCTGGTAACACCAGCGGCGAATGGATTGCAAGTCCTCCTCGCGTGCATGCCCGGGAGTACCCTCGCCAGAATTTACGAACGGTATCGGTCGCGATTGTTAGAGCGGAATGTTCGATCGTTCCTGCAATTCACCGGCAAGGTGAATCGAGGCATTCGCGACACCATTCTCACTGCTCCTGATCGATTTCTGGCGTACAACAATGGGATCTCGGCGACTGCAGCTCGTGTTGTGTTGCGCCGGACGACTGAGGGAGTCGCTCTGCTCGAATCCGCCACGGATTTTCAGGTGGTAAATGGTGGGCAAACGACGGCCTCGATTGCGAGCTGTTTGCGCCGCGACAAAGCAGATCTCGCCCCCGTGTTCGTTCAGATGAAGCTCACTGTCGTACCTCCTGATCGTGTGGACGCTCTCGTGCCCCTCATCTCGCGATATGCCAACACGCAGAATCGAATCCAAGAGGCGGACTTCAGCGCTAATCATCCGTATCACATAGAGCTGGAGAAAAAATCTCGTCAGACGTGGACCACTCCTACCGCCGACATGCCACGAGGTACAAGATGGTTCTATGAGCGGTCCCGGGGTCAATACGCGGTGGAGAAACTTCGAAACGCCACCTCGGCAGGTCAGAAGAAATTTACGCAAGAGAATCCGAGTAGCCAGAAGTTTTCAAAGACAGATCTAGCTAAGTATGTGATGAGCTGGGATCAATATCCGCAGAGTGTGAGCCTTGGTGCTCAGAAAAACTTTGTGCAATTCATGCAGTTAGTTGAACGCGAGAAACGGCCTCTCCCGGACGAGCCGGAGTATCATCGAATCGTCGGCCTGGCCATACTGCACAAGAAGATCGAGAAGCTATATGGCGAGTTGGGCTACACCGGATATCGTGCGCAGGTCGTAACGTACACGCTTGCAACACTGTCTCACCAACGGCAGCGCCACATGGAATGGGATAAGATCTGGGCCGACCAAGAGGTGCCGAGTGCAATACTCAATCGCTTGAAAGATATCATTGTCACCGCTCGCAACGTAATCCTCGCACCGCCGGGCCAGCAGAACATTACAGAGTGGTGTAAGAAAGATGCATGTTGGAACGCGATGCTACATGCCGCCGCAGGTGGCTCTGCTGGCAATTCGCCGCCCGACGTCGTGGTTAAGCCTGTGATCGTCGATGCTGCTGAACAGGAGTTGATCGACGCTGTTCATGCCGTTCCGTCGGGTATCTGGTTGAATATCGCTTCATGGGCGAAGACGACTGACAGTCTCACAGCATGGGATCGTGGCTTTTCATACAACTTCGGCGTGCAAATGGCGAAGGGCAAAAAGCCGTCGCTGAAACAAGCCCGCGTTGCGTCTCGTGTGGGACTCGAAGCTTGGCGGCTCGGCTTCCGCCACGCGGACGTCACAGATTCAATTCTGACTCGGCTACGCACCGCAATGGCCGGCAATGAACGAGAGGGTCAATGAGTACGCCTGATGAAGTGCGCGCCAATGACGCCGACTGTGGGAAGCCGAGGTCCTTATGGGTTTGACGCATGTTTGGGTTCGCACGCCGGAATTGCCCGAGCAGCAATTTGCAAATGGGGTTCGTGATTGTCAGCGGTTGGCAAAGGGCATTCCCGGAATGATCGCGGGTTTCGATGGGACCGGTTCCGCGATTTTCGCGCCTGACCACATCGTCTTTAATGGCGCATCGCCTGCGAGTTGTGAACCCTTTGAGTTCCGCCGCGTGGAATTTGATCTACGGGGTAGATCAGAGGTCTTTTCGTTCTGCAAAACGGGAGGGCTGCCGTATGATCGAATGGTGAAGGCAGCATTAATTGTGCTAAAGCATCATCTCGCCGATGGGATACGGGTCGGCAGTGATGAGCCCCAGGAGAAATGGTCTGAGGCCTGCGATTGGGTCGCGAGCGAATTGACGTACGGAGGTGATTTTCGTCTTACACTTTAAGGCCACGTTCCCTCTATTGGCGCGCGCCATTGCGGGCGGCGGCGGGCGTCGTCAACGCAGGCTTTTACGCCAGACTCTCGCCCCATGTAGCGAAGCTGGATCTCGCTATAGCTGCCGAAGGACTTTGATGTCCGTTCTTTCACCTCTTCGACGCGAAATACGCCCTCGAGCGACACCATCGAACCCTCCTTCCAGAATGCCGTTGGATAACTTTTTACTTGAAATGACGCCACGCGAGCGATGTCTTCTGCCACCGGTGGAATGTGAACCGAAACTTTAGCGACGGCCTCAACGAGGGCAGTTTGCTTATCTACGACGGCGATACATTTGAACCCTGTGGCAAGGTAGAGGGTGTTGCCGTCGGGAGTAGTACCCCAAACCTCTGGTTTTGGTGGTTGTATAACGCCCATTGCGCCAACCCGCATTTCTGACTCTGGGTACAAAAACATAAGCTCGTGGCTACTGGACAAGCCGGCTTGTCGCTTAGCCATTTCGATCTGTTGTAGTGTGTGCTTGCGCATTTCAATTTTGCTGCCGGCGTCTTGAAAAAAATAGATATCTGCGTGGGGGTCGTATCCCAGTTTGATACCGTGGTAATAGTCAGTACATCGTGCTGGGGCTATTACACCCTCGTTTACTTTTGTCAGCTTGTGGCGCATCCGCGTGATCTCGGCTTGCATATGTGAATCTGCTTGTGCGGCCGCTTCGGCGGCAAAATACATCCGCGCGACATCCTCGTTCGAAAGACTGTCGGCGCGGCCCGCCAATGGCGCGAGGAACAACATGCCCGAGAGAATCACAATGCTTTTCATGCGTTGGCTCCTCGGAATTCCAGTGCTACTACAATACCAAATGATCGCCAGTCGTGGTTCTATCTCTGCTCCAGTGGAAACGCAGCTGCGTACAACTCGCGTCCCGTCTGCCGTTTGATTGACGCGATCGCTTGCGCGGGCGTCTTGGCGTTCAGGATCAGTCTGTCGATGGCCTTGCAGTTCTCGCAGCCAACACGCCCTGCCGGTGGTGTTGTAGCTTCACTCAACTCGCGAAAGGTGCGGCAGAGAGCTGCGGTATTTGCTCCGTCAAGCGCCAGCCAGTGTACTTGTGCCAGAAACGGGACGGCGAAACCGTCGTCCCGCGTATTCTCCTCGCGTGCCATGACTTCTCGAGATGTCAATGGTGGCATGTAGATGAGCGCAATCCCCGTGACAGCCGGAAGGCCCAGACGGTCGGCGGCTTTTGCGTACGCGTTGAGCTGCACCTTGTACTCGGCCGCGAGTGGGTCATCATCGCCTTTGGGAAATGCGGTCTTGAAGTCTGCGATCAAGAGTGTGCCGTCTCGCTTTTGGAGGATAATGTCCGCGCATCCTCGTACTTTGACGTTCACTGCCTCGTCGACGAAATAGAAGTCCTTCATCGACGGCGATGGGACATATCCGACAACATCACCCAGATCCATGAGCCAAGGGGGGAGCCGGCCGTACCGATCAAGATAAGCGGTGACGTAATTTTTCTGCGCAATATCGAGATGCCCAAAGATGGCCGGAAATGTATTCCACGGCGGTTTTCGTTCAACACGGTGGTACAACCATGCGCACCGCGCGCAGTACGACGGTAGGGCAAGTGCGCCAAGGTGGCGGGCGGATACAACCAGTTGTTCGGGCATGTTCTTCTCCTGGATATAGATGCTACGGCCACTCGCCAGTGCGATTCACTTTTCGTAAAGTGTGATGCGGATATTTGCGTCACTTTTACCGACTCTGGATTCGCATGCCGTTGACTGTGGCACGAATGCTTACGGAAGTCGCTCAGGCGCTGCGTGCAGATGGCCTGACGCCCCAGATTCTTGACAGGATTCGAGCAACACACGCCTTTGCGCGTCGAATTGAGTCGGTTTACACAGACCCTGGCGAGATCCCGCCCGGCTCCCGCGAGTTCCTCGACATCCCGATTCTTGACGTCGACAGTATTCTCGCCGTCTGTGATGTTGTCGCGGCGATGTCGCAGCTGATCGAGATGGCAGCACAACTCTTTCGCAGAGAAGATCGCGACGAAGCGATTGTCAACATGACAGCGGCACGTTTGGACAAAGCAGCGAAGGTGCTGAGTAAGCACCAATCGGCGAAGAGAGTTGCAAAGAAGCACACTTCAAGCCGAAAGCGTCCTCGGATCGTCGCCAGACCACGACCTCTTACTCAAAAGCAGAAGTGGGCTCTCCATTTGTGGGAGGAGAATAATCACGATTACGCCGCAGTCGCTCGGCTCATGCGAGTTCATCGAAAGACCGCGACCGAGCATGTCCACACTGCGCTAGCGAAATGCGGGACGGATGTCGCGCAAAAGGTTCGACGTCTGACAGGGCGCGGCCGCACGCGTCCACTCCCACACGACAGTCGCGGGCAAGTCAACATTGACGATGGAGCGGTGGGGTAGGCTGTGGGGTCCGTTGTTTAAGTGTGTTGATTGCCATAAATGGCGATATATTGCGATGTTATGATGACCGCCCCGCCTCGTGTGGTGTGTGATTCCCCCGCATTTGTCCTTGGGTATGAGCACATCACGATTTTTCACTGTTGCGCAAGCCGCTGACCACCTTCAGGTATCGCAGATCACCATTCGACGCTGGATACGCTCTGGTCGACTGGCTGCCCTACAGCTTGGCGGCGTCGGATCGGCAATACGCGTGCCGATTGATGTCTTGACTCTCTCTGCCGCCGTCGCCGCCAAGACAAAAGGGCTCGACGTCGCGCCATCACCTCAATGTCGTCCCGCGGCGTCCAAGTCCGGCATACGCCTTTCCAGCACATTGGGATCCTAAGCTTA
>JADMIO010852427.1_pt1 | contig 15061 bp, 16 predicted proteins | sample 8958161 | NCBI WGS metagenome assembly JADMIO01 (sample SAMN16585339, study PRJNA669376) | soil metagenome | isolation source: Crop rotation soil | place: USA: Cullars Rotation, Alabama | collected 2011 | reverse complement strand
CTTTCCCAAGCAATGCATGAGATTGGAAAAAAAGAGTTTGCAATGTTGAGTACATATGGTCCAAAGGAAGTTGCAAAAGCAGCTTTACAAGGAATTGATGCAACTTTCCCCGGTAAAGTTGTACCATTTAGTAAAAGGAATAAAACTGCATGATGAATAATAATTGGTTTGTAATTTCTGGTGGACCTGGAGCAGGAAAAACAACAACTATTAATCTTCTGAAAGAAAGAGGACTTCAAACAACTACTGAAGCTGCTCGCTCATATTATGAGGAACAACTTGCATTGGGAATAACCAATGAGCAGATTAGAGCTAATCAACAAAAATTGCAGGATGGAATATTTAAGCGTTTAATTGATATTGAAGAAAATCTAGATCCTCAAGAAACTGTGTTTTTGGATCGCGCACTACCTGATAATTTAGCTTATCACCAGTATTATAACCTTCATACTTCTCCCGAACAGCAACGAATTTTTGATGAATGTAATTACAAGACTGTGTTCTATTTAGAGCAAGTTCCCATGGTGCATGACGAAGTAAGAAAAGAAAGCGACGAAGAGGCACAAACCCTTGCAGACTTAGGTATAAAAGTATATGAATCAAAACACATTAACATTGTTCATGTTCCGGTAATGGAGAAAGAAAAGCGCGTAGATTATATACTTGACTACATTAAAAACCACCAATAATTTCCTCACCTCTTGACAAGACAGTTATCAAGGATGTATTGTTAAATCAATGCAATTTAATTGTTTTGTTGGAGAGAAAACTTCAATAACTGCAGTTTCTTCTGCTGATTCGATTTTTTCATTATATTGTGTGAAAGGTGGTGATTTATTGTGTCAGTAACAAAAAAAGAGCTGATAGAAGTTGTATCTAAAAAGGCAAATTTAACAAACAAAGCATCAAAAGAGGCTGTTAAAGTATTCTTAAACTCAATTCGGGATTCTCTTAAACGTGGAGAAAAAGTTGTAATTTCTGGATTTGGAACATTTAGTTTGAGAACTCGAAAACAGAAAAAGGGACGAAATCCAAAGACTGGAGAGCCAATGATGATTGCAGCCCGACGTGCTCCTGGATTTACTCCTGGAAAGAGTCTTAAAAAAGCGGTTCGATAGGCTCAACTTTGATATAATCCACCAATGAGAAAGATTTACATCATTGTGGGTCCTACAGCTGTTGGAAAAACAGCACTTGCTGTGCGTTTTGCAAAACGCACAAAGGGGATAATCCTTTCAGCTGATTCAGTTCAGGTTTACAAAAACTTAGACATTATCTCTGGAAAAGACAAAGACTCTTATGGTTCTCTCCCAGTTTTTCTTCTTGATATTGTTTCTCCCCAAACGTCTTTTAACGTAAGTGATTATTTGAAAGAGTTTTCCAATACTCTTTCTTCTATTCCAGAAGACGCAACTCCAATTGTAGTCGGTGGAACAGGATTTTACATTTCAGCACTCTTAAATTCATATGAAACCGTTGATATTAAACCAGATGTAGCATTACGTAAAAAGCTGGAACAGCTTTCCGTAGCTGAACTTCAGACACAACTAGAGAAACTAGATTCTCAACGATTTTTAAAGATGAATAATTCTGACAAAAATAATCCAAGACGACTTATTCGTGCTATTGAGGTTGTAAATTTAAAACCTAAAACCCACAAAACAAAAAGCGTGCTAGAAGGTTACAATGTAGAAATAATTGGATTAACTGCTCTCCAGAAAGAACTACATGAGCGAATTGACGAGCGAGTAGATAAGAGAATTAAACAAGGTGCAATTGATGAGGCAAATGAGCTGTTTAAAAATTACGATGAACTTGCACCACAGATAAAAACTGCAAGCGGATACAAGCAACTTTTTGAATATTTACAAGGAAAGGAAAACCTAGAACAAGCAATAGAAAAGTGGAAGCTGGCAGAGTACAATAACGCCAAAAAACAAATGACATGGTTTAAAAAAATCACACAAAATTGGTTTGATATTACAACACCTCACATTGAGGAACGCATTATTTCATCTCTGCAGTTTTGACTTCCCTCACAAAAGCCTCTATAATCTCTCTTTTCCGAGTAAAACACTCATATTTTGTATTATGACTGAGGCAGCGAAGCCAGGAGATGCACGAACATTTCTAGAGAACAAATACTCTCGTAGAGTATTTAGTGTTTTAGAAAACTGTTCCGAGCGTGCATCAGACGACCCATACTACTTTATCGCAATATCCCTTCTCTCAATTGTTAAAAGAGAGGAAGAAGAGGTAGAAAGGCAGAGAGTACGACATAGTGGTGGGAAAGATGCTCCTAAGCTTCCCCTATTACAGCAGCAAGCACTTCTTGCAGGTAATTTAGTCACTCGTGTTTCAATAGCAATGCCAGAGGTAGAAGAGCGGTATAAAGAAGCTCATCACACACTTACAGCTCTTCGTCTGACTGAAAAACTAAATGGAAACAGGATACCAATAAGTACGTATGAAATGGCCTGCGCAGTTCAGGCTCTTGCACAGCTTCAGTCTCGATCAAGACTTACCTAACTTTTATCATCACCTCTAAACATGATATAATATAGGCTGCTCTGGGAAGAAGAGACTATCCTCTATCCGAAATAGAGAGGAAAGTCCAGACAGCAGCAATGCAGGGGACGGAGGGCAATCTCCGACTGGAAACAGCTAGTGTGTAAGTCTTACCTCACTAAACGGACTTACAACAGATCTTGAATTGACAAGATTTGAGAGCAACAGAGACGAGTGAGTATGAAACGAGGCAATCCTACCTGCTGCAACTTCCGAACTGTGCGATACGGCGCATTGCCTAGCACAAAAGATAGAAGGCATCCTGGGTGGTTCCAGGACGAATCGAACAATTATCGAATCGAGAGAGATTTAGTCTAGAACAGAATCTGGCTTACTCTCTTCCCAGAGCAAATAAATATGAACGAGCCAGGTAGAGATATTGAACCACGACGAAAAAATAATCCAGCACGGATAAGTAAGGCAGAAAGACAACGAAGACTTCAGGAAGCAACAAAAATTGAGCAAACTACGACACCAGACACTGATCCTCAAGTTGCATTTGATCGGATTAAGGCAATGAACGAATTTCGTATCGTTGATCCCATGGTAAAACTTGCCAATGACACAATTCTTCAGTCGGCAGGATTAAATCCTCAAGAGTGGGAGCAGTATTATGGTGCACGGCAACCGAAGAATATAGATGAAGGTTTTACCCAAGAGGATATGAAAAACTTATCAAGTCGATATCCATCCGGGCTGGAATTTTTTGTTTCCCAAGGAGAACCTTTTAAAAGTACTCCACCTCTTGCTTCTAACGAATCAGAGTATGGATCTCGTCAAGACTCTTGGATTACTTTTGTTCGGGTAAGACCGCAGCATCCCCAGATAGAACCTAAGGGTTAATGAACGTTGCAAAGAAGTTTATACTCGCAGTTTAAACACAACACATTCTTGCTACACTTAAATTCAGAATTTTCTATTTCAGCTATTTTTTCTAACAATTCTTCTTCAAATTTATCCAAGTCTTCTTTTGAAAATGTTAATGTCTTTTTTGTGTTCCCCTCTAAGAAGTGAAGGGTAAGTTTTATGTCCTCAGGTCGTTTGTTAAGAGCCGGATCTTTTACTCGTGTTGCAGCAAGTGCATATATAGCAAGCTGTAATTCATGTGCTTTATCTGCTTTGGGATTTGCTTCTCCAGTTTTGTAATCTATTATTTCAACTCCACCGTCATATTTGTCAATTCGGTCAATTTTTCCAAATACTTTTATTCCGTTTTTCAATAAAAAGTTAAATGGTAGTTCAAGAGCAAGGGGAACTGCTGGAGGATTACATTCTGTTTTGTAAAACTCTTCGAGTATTTCATTTCCTTGAGTTAATCGAACTTTTTCATATTCCTTACTGGTGTACCCATCAGGACTCCAGTGAGATTGCAATAATTGTTTTAACTCTTCAAGCGTTGGGACTCGCCCTTGTTTTACTTGTTCATAAAACTCTTGTAGAGTTTCATGCATGGAAATTCCAAAACTCTGCACTGCAGCAGCCGGAGTTGGAATTCCTAAAATTGCTTTTGCTTTGTAGTGAAGCGGACAAATGTCGTACATTTGTAAATTAGAGTAGGTAATGTAGCTCACCTTGTGCGGCTGTTTTTGTTCTGTTTTTTCTTCATTCTCTTGATACACAGATAGAACTTCAGCAAGAGACAATTGTTGAATTTTATTTTTCTGTTCTTCCTGTTCTTTAAGATCTGGAATTGCCTCGTAAATAAATGGAGAGAGTTTCTTTGCTCGTTTTCCAGTTCCGTAAAAATCAGCACCTGTAAAAATGAGACGTTCCTTTGCACGAGTCATTCCCACATAGAAAAGTCGTCGCTCTTCTTCAAGATGAAAGTCAGTTGCTTCAGGGAGTTGTTCTTTTAATATTCCTGGAGGAAGGGGGATTTTCTCGCTTCGTTCTCGTGAAGGAAATCTATCATTTACGAGGTTTACTAAAAAGACAACTCTGTACTCAAGTCCCTTTGATCCATGAACCGTTAATATGCTTACTGCATCTCTGTCTCTCATATCAATATCTGCTGCAGTAGGACTGTCTCCCATCGTTAGCATTAAGTTAAGCCAATCAACAAGTGTAAAGATATTTGCGTCAACTCGTTCTGTTTCAAATGTTTTAATTCTGTCAAAAAACTTTGCAATGTTTTGAGTGCGCCTCTCTTCTTTTACAGACTCAGTATGGGCTAACTCTTCAAAAATTCCTGTATCGACTACGAAATAATAAAGAACTTGTCCCGCAGTATCTTTTTTACTTCGTTCTAAGTGGCGTTGAATCATTTCATTTATTTTTTTTAATTTTTCCTGAGTTTCGGGAGACAAAAATGAGTGGTTTGGGATTTGTAATGCTTCAAACAAGGTTAAGTTTTTCTTTTTTGCAAAGTTAAGTAAAAAGTTTAATTCCATATATGGAATTTTAAAAATATCCATGTTTAAAACTCTGAAAAGAGAAACTGTGTCAGTTAAGTTTGTTAAAAACATGAGGTATGCAATTAAATCTTTTATTTCTTCCTGTTGAAACAAAAAGCCTGGGCCTAGGAATTGATATGGAATTTTGTGGCGCTGCAGGGCAGTAGTAATTAATTGTGCATGATTATTTGCTCGAACTAAAATAGCAATATCTTTATATTCAAAGTTCTTGTTGTGTAACTCAATTATCTTTCTTGCAATTGCATCTGCCTCGTCTTCTGCTCGTGTTTCATGAATTATCTCAATTGGTTTTTTAACTGCCTTTGAATGACTCTTTAATTTCTTGTCAATCTTTTCAACAACCTCTAACCTGTTAGGATTGTTGTTTTGAATTAAGGTGTAAGAAGCATCTAAAATAGTTTGAGTAGAACGGTAATTATCAGTAAGAGTAATTATGTTTGCTTCAGGATACTTTTTCTTAAATTGCAAAACGTTACTAACTGCTGCTCCACGAAATCTGTAAATACTCTGGTCATCATCTGCAACAACGGTAATGTTTTTGTCATCTCCAGACAAAAGTATTGCGAGTTCATTCTGCGCATAGTTTGTATCCTGAAATTCATCAACCAACACGAATTTAAATTGTTTTTGATACCGTTTTAAAATGTGGGGTCGAGTTCGAAGTAACTTTAATGTGTTGCTAATTAAATCTGAGAAATCCATCACTGAATTTTTAATCTTTAATTCTTCATAGTTTTTAAAAGCAGTTGCTAGCTCAATGTATTGTGCAAGCTCCTCTTTTTCTTCCTCTGTTTCCCCTGTTTGTTTTTTTGCCCAGGACAAATACTCATCTGGCGTAATATCCTCATCTTTTAAACGAGAGAAATGAGTTAGAAGTGCATCTAAAAACTTTGTTGGATTTCCTAAAGGCCGAAACGTTTTAAGACCAAGATTAAAAATGTTTTGTCGCATTAACAAAACTGCCTCTGATTCAGTCATTAATTTGTAATTTGGATCAAGTCCAATTGCATGAGCATCATCTTTTAATATTCTGTCGCAGAATGAATGAAATGTGTGAATCCACAAATTGGTATATCCATAGGGAAGTAACACATCGATTCGTTCCTGCATTTCAAAAGATGCCTTGTCAGTAAAAGTAAGAGCAAGGATATTTTCAGGAGGAATCTGTTTATCTATTATGAGGTGTCGAATTCGTTCTGTTATAACTGTTGTTTTTCCAGTCCCAGCACCAGCAATTATTAAAAGGGGACCATTACCAAAATGTACAGCTTCTTGTTGTTTCGTGTTTAGTGTTTTCTCCATGGGGGAGACCATTGTAGCACAGAAAGCAATAAGTGTACTATTAAAACAAAGAAAAATAAATTAAGCTGCAACTGGAGGATGAAGGAACTTATCTGCTGCTTGGAAGACTTCATTTCTAACATCTATTGAGTGATCTTTATTAGCACCAAGTCGAGCAGTATTGTGCCAGTTTGAAACAAAGCGAAGTCCTTCTCCCTTTTCACCGGGAAGAGTAAGTCTTTTGCCTGATGTTCTATCAGGATTTGCAAAAGCCCGTACTGATCTCATGACATCGCTATCGTTATAAGTTGTTACAATTGTATCTAGGTATTTCTGGATCTCTCCTGGAGTTTTTCCACTTTTTCTTAAGATGAATGCTGTATTTGCCATAAAATCAAGCATATCAGTTGCTTTTCGAGCTCTGTCTGAGCTTACAGTGTAATCGTTCCATACAATATCTGGTACACCCAGTACTGGATCTGAAACTTTATTTCCTTCACGGGTTTTAAATTGAATATCTGCAAGAAGTAGTTCTCCAATAGGTCCACGTTCATGTATTTCTCGAACATACTTAGTTGCCTTTACGAATGCGTCTTCCAAATCAATGCCCACAAGAGGTGTTTTTTCCGGTTTGCCTTCTTCAGTTGCAAGTGCAATATCTAGCATGCTGGTTCCGTCCTTGTAAATTTCAGGATGCTTAACTTCGATCCCATTTTCGTGTGGACCATATTGATTTTCTAGTCCTAATCTTCGAATATTGCTATAGATTTCTGGAAGGTTTCCTCTATATCGCAATGAATGCCCATTCATAAAATTGGCGGCTGCCTTTAGCATGCTTCTTGGAGCAAGATGTATATCGACATCCTCTTGTGTTAATTGTGATTTTCCATTTTCATCTAATGTCTCAAAGGTTCTTTTAAAAGTTCCAGTTGGTTTTTCTGCCCATACTTCTTTATTCTCATTCCATATTTCTCTCTTCTCTTTCTGTTCTTCTGTAGCAGCCTTTAGTCGAAGTGTTTCAAGAACGCCAGTTGCCCGGTTTTTCCAGACGCGAAAGAGATGTCTATCGAAAATAGAAGAATTTGCTGAATGATCGTCAGTGGTTCTTACGCGTTTGTCTCCTCCTCTATCCACAACATCAATAGGATCTGTTGAGGACATATCTAGATAGGTTTTCCCGTCACTGTCAATTTTGGGTTTAAAACCATAAAATCCTAGAGATGTTTCATACCCTTGATGAGAAGTATCAAAACCTCTATTTTTAAGTGTCGTATCAAGTCTTCCCTTTTCTGCCTTAGCCATAAGCAGATTATAGGATTATATTAATATAAAATCAAGCGTGGTATACTCAACCTATGGCAGAGGAAGCATCCACGTTTGTAACATTTCTTAAAAAAGAACAAAATTCAATTGACGCTTGGGACTTTTACTTCAGAAAACCTACTGGATTTCGATACACGGCAGGGCAGTATATAAAAATGAAACTGCCAATTAAAAATCCTGACAACAGGGGAAATTCCCGATATTTTACTCTGTCCTCGTCTCCTACTGAAGAATTCTTAAAAGTTACAACTCGTATAATAAAAAGCTCGTTTAAGATGGAGTTAAATAAACTTCAGGATGGAGACAAAGTAGAACTCAGGGGTCCATGGGGAGATTTTGTATTAGACGAAAAGGATACAAGAACTCGTGTGTTTCTTGCAGGAGGGATTGGGCTTACTCCTTATCACTCAATGATGAAATACGCCACGGACTCAAAGCTAAATGTCAAAATAATTTTGTTTGTTTCATACTCTTCAGAGAAAGGCATGTTGTTCCAAAAAGAATTTGAAGAGATGGTTTCAAAGAACAAAAACATTCAAATCGTTGTAACAATTACAAAGCCGGGTCCAGATTGGAAAGGAGAGGTAGGAAGAATTACAAAAGAGTTACTTGAAAAACATCTTGATATGTTGTCAGAATATGTTTATTATGTTTCAGGGCCTGATCCAATGATTGCAGGACTCAAGAAAATTTTGACTCAAAAAGGAATTTCAGAGGACACAATATTAGAGGATGGATTTCCAGGATACAAAGCGATACAATAAATATATGACTGTTAAAAAATTCCAGCGAACAAAAGTAATTGGCTCATCAGAATTAGATAGATTTGAGGGCGCGGTAAAAAACATTCGACATGCATGGGACAATTTACCAGAAGATGTAGATTTTTCAGAACGAGAAATGTTTGTTGAGATTGCCTCTCGCGTTTTATGGCTTCAAAACAGTTTACGAGAGGAAGAAAAAGATACTCGACACATTAACTAACTAACTTTTCCTTCTCCACATGTTTAATACTTGCAGTACTTTTTATCTTAATTCCTAATTTATCAAACCCAGTTGTTACATTTGTCATCATGTTATACGAGTTTGTAATGTGTTTGCCTAACGTGTCTATTGTTTCTCCTACTCGTTCATAATCTGTTTGAATGCTTCGAATTCCTGCAAGAATTTCCTTTGCCTGCTCTGTTATTTTTTGTCCCTCAAATCCGATGAGTATTGAACGAAGATATGCGTAAAAAGACATAGGAGAAACAGGAAGTACTCGTTTTGAAGCAGCATAGTCAAGCAGTGTGTTGTTGTTTATTATTTCGTAATAAATTGCTTCGGACGGAACATACATTAATGCATAATCTATAGTTCCCTCGTGAGTCAAAATATATTTGCTAGAAATTGCATCAACGTGTTTTTTTACATCATTTATCAACTCTTTTTCATAATGTTTTTTCTCCGTGTCAGTTTCTGCTTTTCCCAGATTTCGAAAGTTCTCTAACGGAAATTTAGAATCAATCGGGATAATTCCAGCAGACGTTTTTATCGCTGCATCAACTATTGATCCGCTTTTAAATGAGTATTGCAAATGAAAAGAAGATTTTGGGAGCATTTGTCCCAACAACTCTTTTAATACTTGCTCTCCAATATTTCCTCTTAACTTTGGACTCTTTAAAAGATCCTGGAGATCTTTCATTGATCTTCCAATTTCAGACATTTCTCCAATATTTTTTTGAACTCCAGAGATTACTTCTGCAGCTTTGTCGAGTCGAGTGTTTAACTGTTGGGAGTTACTATCAAGTCTTTTGTCCATTGATTTCAACCACTCAACAAGCGTTGCGTCTTGTTTATTGTTTTGCTTACGAGATAAAAGAAAAATTACTATTCCAAATCCAATAACAAGAATTGTGGAGATAATGAGCAGTGAAGAATCCATGTAGTGGTATATTTTATCACAAGTCTGCAAGAGTACATTGCAGGTGAGTAGTATAATAGTTTCATGAGAGAGCCAAGATGTATTCGAATATTTAATGACAGACGCTCTATAGGAATGGCAGTAAGTATTTTAAAGAATGAAGGATTTGATGTTTGTAGCACAGAAGATAAATTTGGGAATCTAACGCTCAAAATGTTGGGAATGCGACCGAGATATCGACTATATGTAAGTATGTATGATATTGAAAAAATTAGCCAAGTTTTAAAAAAAATAATGAAAAATAAATTCTTAGATTTTATTTAACTGCAGAAATCGTTTTTTCACCTTGTATATAGACAACACCGTCATTTATTTGAAATTCGTATCCGGGTGTATTCCATAATAATTTTCCCGTTTTATTATCATTTGCTGATACTTTTCTTGGACAGCTATCTATACAGGGGAAAATATTTCCTTGAGATAACGAGTCGAAATAACTTTGGAGTGCACCATTATACGTGATATGAGAAGTGACAACTTTATCAAGTATTTGGTTATTTACAATCATGGGTTGTGCCTGGGAATTATCAATTTTGCCAGTTATTTCATCTATCAAAGTCCCATCGATTAACTGTATGTTTCGACCTACTATTTGTGGTAAATGGAAAAGAGATACTTCTTCAGAATTACTCTGAATTGTCCACAATTTTATGCCTGTTTGAGAATTAAAGGCAGAAATAAGTTCTGTATCTCTTCCAAATAGGTAAACGTTTTTGTCAGAGACAAACATTATTCTGCTGTCTGCATTTTTGAGCGGCTGGCGCCAAATTTCTGCTCCGGTTTCCTTATTTAGTTTAACTAAGTTATCTACGGAAACTGTGTCAGTTAATATTGTATAAACATCTCCATCGGATGAGAGAAAAACTTCCCTTCTTTCAATACCATTATTGGTAACACGCCACTTCTCTTCACCTGTTTTCCAGTTTTTATCAATTATTACTGTTTTGCCTGGGCTGTCTTTTTCCAAGCCACTCAAATAAACATCATCACCGTTTATAGCTTTTACACAAAAGTCGGTACCTTCCAAACAGGATGCAAATGCAAAATCATTAAATTGCATGGGATAATTATTTATCTCTTGGCCAGTTTTGGCATCTACAGCAACGAGTCCGTTTGCAGTTTTTAGATAGACTAAACCGTTATAGAAATCGTTTGAAGTTTCTGCAAAGAAACCTGCATCATATTTCCACAGAGCTCGTGGATTCAGATTTCCATTTTTAAAGAATAATGCACCCCGCACATACACAAGAAGTAGGCATAAAAGAACGATCAAAAAGGTGAATATCAATAGTATTCGTTTTTTGAAAAAGTAGTGCATATATGTATTATGTGAGGGTTAACACCTTAATGCAACAAGCTATCTTTTCAATTAGGATAGTAAATTTATGACTTCTTTTTTACGTAGTATTTTCAATACATTTGTAGAGGACAATTCCTAAGGTTACCATTACATTTAGAGAAGTGTTTATCCCAAACATAGGAAGTTCTACTATTGCGTCACACACTTGAAGAGTTTCTTGAGAGCACCCATCCGTTTCGTTTCCAACAACAAGAGCAATAGGCTGTTTATAGTCAAATGTTTTAAAATCAACACTTCGTGAATCTTGTTCAACTGCAACAATTTGAATATCGGGTACTTCTTGTTTTAACTTTTCAATTGCTTCCTTTGCAGTAGCTGTGTATTCCCACGGAGTCCATTGCCATGTGTTAATTGAAGCTTTTTTTATTCGAGTGTTAGGAGGAGTTTCTGTTCTATTACACAAATACACTTTCTTTGCTGCAACTGCATCTGACAGTCTAAAAATTGACCCAACATTATATGTGTCGAGTACATCATCTAACACAATATAAATGTCTTGCCGTTTTATTGACTCAAGTTGTTCTTGCGTTGGCTCACTTGTTCTGAGTTCAATTGGTTTTAGTTTCATTTGTTTTTGGAGAGGGTTGTTCTTTAATTCCTAATGCTTCTAAAAGTTGTGGTTTGTTCCATACTGCAAAATCACAATTGGGGTAATTAGAACATCCAAAGAACGGTCGTCCTTTTCTTGTTTTCTTCATGATTACTTTTCCTTGATCTTTTGGACACGTGTATTCAGTTTCTTCAATTATTGGAGCAGTATATTTACATGTTGGAAAGTTTGCACATGCATAAAACTTTCCATATTTTCCGCGTCTAATTAACACTTCTCCTCCATCAAGTGGACAAATTTTGTCAGTCTTCTCGTCTAGATTAAGTTCTACCTTTTCTTCACCCTCAGCAAGCTTTAAATCTTTTTCAAAAGGAGTATAAAATTCTGACAAGAGTTCTCTCCATTGTAGATTTCCATTTGCTATCTCATCCAATTTGTCCTCCATGTCAGCAGTGAATGGAATATCATCTATGTCTTTAAAGTTTTTAACTAAAAAGTCATTAACCGTTGTTCCAATCACTGTTGGAACAAATCTTCCTTCCTGTCGTTCAATATAGAATCTGTCCTGAATTGTTGAAACAATTGAAGCATATGTTGATGGTCGTCCAATTTCGTTTTTCTCAAGTGCTCCAATTAAACTCGCATCATTATATCGAGGAGGTGGAGTAGTTGTATGTTGTGTTTTCTTGCCAGTAACATATGGAAGTTTTTCTTGAGCAGTAAACTCTGGCAAAAATTCTTCGCCTTCTTCTCGAAACCACAACTTTAAATATCCATCAAACAAAAGAACAGAACCTGATTTCTCAAATATATACGAGCCAGCAGTAACTGTAATTTTAGTAGACTCAAATAACGCGTCACTCATTTGTGTTGCAACAGCTCGTTTATAAATTAACTCAAACAACTTTACTGCATCTCGTCCTAATGTTGCTGAAACATTTTGAGAAATTACTTTTAAGTCTCCAACCTCTGTTGGCCGAATTGCTTCGTGAGCTTCTTGAGCAACTTTGCTTTTGTTCTTAAACACACGTTCAGTAGTCGATAAATACTTATCTCCAAACGCTTGTTTAATATAAGTTCGAGCTTTTGTAACAAATTGATTGGACAAATTAAATGAGTCAGTTCTGTGATATGTTATAAAACCTTCTTCGTATAACTTTTGTGCTGTTTGCATTGTTTTGCGACTATTAAATCCTATTCTTCGGGACGCATCCTGTTGCATAGTAGATGTAATAAACGGGGGAAGAGGAGAGCGTTTTGTTTGTTTTTTTGAAACATCAGAAACTACATAAGTTTGAGAAGAAAGATCTTGAAGTATTTGAGCTGCTTTTTTTTCATCTAAAACTGTTTTTGAAAATGTGTATTCTCCGTCATACAGCTTTTGTTTTTGTGTTTCTTCAATTTTCTCTCCATTTAAACTTGCTAACTCAAACTCTACTTCTTTTTTGTCTTTAGATAACACTACAAACACTTTGTAATATTCAGTTTGTGCAAACTTTTCAATTTCTCTCTCTCGCTCAACAATGAGACGCAATGCAATTGACTGAACGCGACCAGCTGATAAATTTCTCTTTATCTTTTTCCATAAAACAGGAGAGAGTTTGTATCCTACAACTCTGTCTAACACGCGTCGAGCAACTTGTGCGTTTACGAGTTTGTTATCTATTTCTCGTGGAGAATTTAATGCTTCTTCAATTGCGTCTTTTGTTATTTCATGAAACACAATTCGTTTAAACTCAGTAGTTTTTTTTGCTTCTGGTTTTAACATTTCCAAGAGGTGATATGAAATAGCTTCTCCTTCTCGGTCTGGGTCTGTTGCGAGAAGTACTGTGTCTGCGTTTTTTACTCGTTTTTTAAGTCCAGTTAAAATTTTTTGTTTGTCTTTTGGAATAACATATCGAGGTTCAAATTCATGTTCTATATCTACTCCCATTTCTCCTTTTGGAAGATCTCTAATATGTCCAACGGACGCCTCTACATCATATTTGCTTCCGAAAAATCGGGTTAACGTGCGGGCCTTTGTTGGAGATTCAACAAGAATAAGTGTACTCATAGTTAATGTGTTTGATAAACGATTTTTAGTATATCAATACGGAAAGAGGGATTGTAAAGCATCAATTGCTATTTTGCAAGAGAATCATCAAGCGGTTCTTCGTATCTTTCTAGAAATTGTTCTCTGTGTTTTTCTCTCTCTCGTTCAATTTCTTCTGCCATCCTTCTACTATCGTTAATACGATCTACGACAGTGGCAGATTTTACAACACGTAACATGCTTCGTGCAGATTCTCTCATTCGTTCAACTGTACTAGCTCTTCTTGAATCTATATATCTTTCAATTCCCATTCGAGTTTCTTTAATCGGAGAGTATACTCCAAGACTTTGACTTTGGCTTGTGAGGCCAAGTAAATCATAGAATGGGTCAGGATGCTCCTTGTCTATTCCAAGAAGTTCTTCTGCTCTCAAGAGTTCTGTGATAGCTGCCCTTGCACTATCAGTTATTTCTGCAGCTTCAAGTGCATATAAAGCTGATAGTCGGGATAAACGAACTAACTCTGTTGTTTTTACTCTCCTCCGAGAAGTATCGCTGATCCCTCTTACATCAGGTAAAGATGCATAGTATCTTCTGAGTTTGTCCTGAGGTGTAGGATTTTCTGTTGTCATATAAAATTCAATAAGATGAGTGAGTTTTTGGAATTGTAGTCTAATATCTAGCGTTTTACAAGTTTTCCATTTCGCATATCACTTTGAGTAGGAAGTCGAACTGCATGGAGCCAAAGAGTAGTTTGTCTCTGTTTAAATAACTCTATAATTGACGATTCATAGTCTGGTATTTCGACATCCTCGTGAACATTTGAACTAATTCGTATTCTTTTACTAATTTTACCTGAGACAACATCCACTTTATCTTGAAGCGAACCAAATGATTGCTCTAATTCGGGGAAAATATCTCCAGGAACTAAAATCCTTATAAATTCTAATCTGTTTACGCGATTTCTTCGATCTTCTCTATTGGTTCCATCGCAAACAAAAATAACTGATGAACCGGTTCGTTCATTATATTGCTCTTTTGTTATGTCACTCATTTTTTTACCTTTCCGTTCTGAAACCACACTTAAACATGACACGGCAAACTCATACAACGCTATATTTATATCACGACCTAAATCGAAAGAATTATGAAGGGGAAATAGTGCTCCAAAGACTTGATTAGTTGGTGATAGGTCTCCTGATGCAAGATGGGACACATTTTTTTGTCTTAAATCTTGATCTGACAACAAGCCTTTAGCTACAACAGATCTAACAATTCTTGATCGTGCAAGCTTTAGCTGACTCTGTGCTAATACGTCTTGGGGAATTGGTGTTTCTGTCATAGAATAACTTGAGGATTTAATGACCGTTGTGGTGCATTTTCAGTTGAGCGTTCTCTAACGCTTTGACCAAGAGCTACCACTTTAAAATCAGTAATTAATGTTCTTTCATCTTTTTTTCCCTTGAGATGGTTAACATTGCCTACTTGTATAGAATCCCTTGTCCAGAAATAGTTTGGGTATGTAGCGGGAAACGGATACAAGCCGATATCAATCCAACTAAAAGCAATCAAA